>RCNE010002039.1_pt1 | contig 10902 bp, 12 predicted proteins | sample 2041361 | NCBI WGS metagenome assembly RCNE01 (sample SAMN09708229, study PRJNA481090) | Marine sediment metagenome, whole genome shotgun sequencing project.
TTCTATGTGGACGCAGGTATTATCCCCGCACCGCTGTTCGACACCCAAGTCGCGGCGATGGTTTGCGGCTTTGGCGAACAGGCCGGATACGAGACATTGGTGCGCAAGATCGCCAAGGCTGATCTGGATAAATCCTCGCGTTTCACCGATTGGTCGCGCCGGCCTTTGACCGATGCGCAAGCGACTTACGCGGTGGGTGATGTGACGCACCTGCGCGATATTTATGAGTATCTGTCGGACCGCTTGGCAAAATCAGGCCGTACCAAATGGGTATCCGAAGAAATGGCCGTGCTGAAAGATCCCGCGACTTATCAAGCCGATCCTGACAATGCATGGAAACGCGTTAAAACCCGTACGCAGTCGGGCAAGTTTTTAGCAATCGTGCGCGAACTGGCCCGCTTCCGCGAGGCTTATGCGCAAGAGCGTAATATTCCGCGCACCCGCGTTTATAAAGATGATGCCTTGGTTGAAATTGCATCGACAAAACCGCAATCGGAACAAGACTTGGGCCGTTCGCGGTTGTTGCTGCGCGAAGCCCGCAAAGGTGACATCGCGGCGGGGATCATCGCGTCTGTCAAAGCCGGAATCGCGACCAAGTCCGAAGACATGCCGCATGTTGATAACGCACGTGCCAAATTACAGGTAAACCCTGCGCTGGCTGATATGTTGCGCGTGCTGCTCAAGGCCAAGACTGACAGTGCAGATGTCGCCCCAAAGCTGATTGCATCAGCGTCCGATCTGGATGCTCTTGCGGCCGGTGAACGCGATGTGCCCGCCCTGAAGGGGTGGCGCGCTGAGGTGTTTGGCAAAGAAGCGCTAGAGCTTTGTGAAGGCCGCGTTGGCTTGGCTGTTAAAGGCCAGAAGGTCGTCATAGTCGCGCTTTGAACTGGACCTATGATGGGTGTCGCCCTACCTAAGGTGCAGACCAACAACAGAGAGATGGCAATGGCGAACCCTGATTTTGAAGAGCTGGTGGAAACCTTTGAATTCCTTGATGATTGGGAAGACCGTTATCGTCATGTGATCGATATGGGCAAGGCAATGGACCCGCTCGAGGACGCATTGCGCGTCCCTGCCACAAAGGTCGATGGCTGTGCCAGTCAGGTTTGGCTTGTTCCAAAGATCACCGACGGCACATTCACGTTTCGTGGCGAAAGTGACGCGATGATCGTGCGCGGATTGATTGCCGTTCTGTTGGCGCTTTATAACGAACAGCCTGTGTCAGAAGTCGTGAAAATCAATGCCATAGCTGAACTTGAACGGCTGGGTTTGAACGATCATTTGTCTGCGCAACGCTCGAACGGGTTACGGGCAATGGTTGAACGTATTCAGCAAACGGCTGCTGCTGCTAACGCTTAATTGCGGTCAGTGCCGGCGTCAGATCACCGTATCCTGTAAAGCGCCGCTCAAACGGCAATCCAAGTTTTGCAGCACAGTCTTTGGCTTTTTCAGTCAACGCCGGATCGTCGGTTTGTGCCTGATAGACCAGTTTTTCATAGTTGCCGAAATACATGTCACGTAATTCGGGGTGACGGTCTAGGCCCAATGGCTCCCACACGAATGCATTGAACTGGCGCACAAGAAAGTCAGTCAGGTAAAAAGCGGTGAATTCATCGCGGTCGGCGAAGATGTCATTGCCCTCAAAAAACGAATAGCAGTGCGGGCCTGCGACCATGCCAATGCCCATCTCTGCACAGGCTGATTGTAGCTGCCCGCCCGTTCCACAATCGGCGTAAACGACGAAAATTTGGGAATAGGCATCGCGGTACTTTTCAACCGCCTCACGAATGGCGGGCACGATCTTGTCGGGATGATTGTGATAGATCGCAGGCAGGCATTGTAGGTCGAGGTGGTCTAGACCAGAGGCCTGTTTGATTGCCAAGATTTCGCGGGCCAACGCGCCGCAAGCGATCAACAGCACTGACCCCGCGCCAGCAGGGGGCAGTCCGATTTTGGTCAGGGTCGCATCAGCTGTCATTTTGTCCCAGCATCATTTTTTGATTTACGATCTGCATAAACGCGCCAGCCAAATGACACACAAAGTGCTGCCAAACTTAGCCCGGCAAGCCCCATCGTGGGCGAGACCTGCAACACATCAGTGAACGCAAGCGCGCCGCTTACAGTCAATGCAGCGAGTGTGAAAACAATGGCAATAATCTTGATAAGGTAGTGAAACGGCATGATGTCCTCCTGTTGCTTAACAGATAGGTGCACCATGCCGCGATGTTAAGATCAAACGGCTGCGGCACCTTGGTTGTGCTTGCGGGCCATAAAGGTCTTAGCGGTTTCAACGGCCACAGCCGCGTCGCGGCAATAGGCGTCAGCACCAATGGCTTTTCCGAATTCTTCGTTCAATGGCGCACCACCGACCAACACGACGTAGTCGTCGCGCAAACCCTTTTCGATCATCGTGTCGATCACGACTTTCATATATGGCATTGTGGTCGTCAGCAGGGCTGACATGCCAAGGATATCTGGTTGCTCTGTCTCAAGCGCTTCGAGATACGCCTCGACCGCGTTGTTGATGCCAAGATCGACGACTTCAAAGCCAGCACCTTCCATCATCATCGATACAAGGTTCTTGCCGATGTCGTGGATGTCGCCTTTGACGGTGCCAATGACCATCTTGCCCACACGCGGTGCGCCAGTTTCGGCCAAGAGTGGTTTCAGGATGAACATACCACCCTTCATCGCGTTGGCCGCCAAAAGGACCTCTGGGACGAACAAGATACCGTCACGGAAGTCATGGCCCACGATGGTCATGCCGCCAACCAAAGCTTCGGTCAGGATGCGGTACGGGGTCCACTCACGTGCCAAGAGGATGTTTACAGCTTCCTCAATTTCTTCCTTCATGCCGTCATAAAGATCATCGAACATTTGCGCGACGAGGTCTTCGTCGTTCAGTTCGGAGAGGATGATGTCGTCTTGTTCGTCGGACATGGCCAACCCTTTGCATTTCATTGTTATTTTATTTGTGCGCCCATTTACGCGTTTCTACCTGCTGATTTCCGACATTCGCACGAACAGCACCGACCTGTCATTGCCTGTGTTCATGAATTGTTCTAATAATCATTATGGAAGATCTGCCACCTCAGAAATCACACCGTGCAATTGGTCGTGCCGCGGGGCTGAACCCCGATGTGCGGTTCGACCGTTTCCATGTCGAAGCTGTGGATGATGGCTGGGGCCGCGAAGAAGAATTGCCTGTCCTGCGCACCGAAGTCCGCGACGAGGTCGCGCGGTCGGTGATCTCGCGCAATACATCGCCAGATTTGTCATTTGATCGGTCCATCAATCCTTACCGTGGGTGTGAACACGGCTGCATTTACTGCTACGCACGACCAAGCCACGCGTTTTTGGGCCTGTCGCCGGGATTGGACTTTGAAACGAAACTGATCGCAAAGCCCAACGCAGCGGCGCAATTGGAGAAAGAGCTTTCCAATCCGCGCTACGTGCCAAAAATTATCGCAATTGGGACTAATACGGATGCATATCAACCAATTGAAAAGAAACGTGAAATCATGCGGGATGTGCTTAAGGTATTATCCGCATTCAATCATCCTGTTGGGATTGTGACAAAAGGAACTTTGATTACCCGCGACATAGATATTCTCGCCCCGATGGCTGCAAAAGGTCTGGTGCGGGTGGGAATCTCAATAACAACGCTCGATCCCAAACTGTCGCGTTTGATGGAACCGCGCGTGCCTACGCCTGCGGCACGGTTACGCACAGTGCGGCAGTTGACCGATGCTGGAATTCCAGTGCGTGTGATGGTTTCGCCGGTTGTACCTGCGCTGACGGACCACGAACTCGAGGTTATCTTGGTCGCCGCGAAAGACGCGGGTGCAGTCGCGGCGTCTTCGATCGTTTTGCGGTTGCCGCGCGAAGTGGCACCATTGTTTCAGGACTGGTTGGAAACGCATTACCCTGATCGCGCTGCCCGCGTCATGGGCCGTGTGCGCGAATTACATGGGGGGCGGGATTATGATCCCAACTTTGGCAAACGGATGATCGGACAGGGCGCGTGGGCCGCCATTTTGCAGCAACGGTTCAAGCTGGCGGCGGCAAAGTTGGGGTTGGACCGATCACTTCCTGCACTACGCACCGATTTGTTTGCCAAGCCCCCGCAACCGGGTGATCAGCTTTCATTTCTCTAAGTGAATGCAAGGAGCGGCGCCGGAGCCTCCGGCGGAGGTATTTAAGAACAGAAGAAGACAAAGATTACCCCGCGCCAACCCAAAGGTCAGGCGGGGCTTCTCCTGTTGCGGTCATCAGCTCCTCAGCCTGTTCCGCACCCTTCAGCTAAAGAAAGAACATAAAAATATCGTAAACTTCTTCTGTTCATTAAAACCTCGGGGGGAAGCGCGCCCTCCAGAGCTTAATTCTTGCGTCTACGTCCCCTACGCGGAGATGCGACCGGACCTGCGCCGTCTGTCCCGTCAGAGACAGAAGAAAAACCACCAAGTGCAGCAGTGATCGCATCAAGCGACGGCGGCGACCCTTTTGGCCGTGTTTCGAGCGCTTCGCGCATCGCAACAAGATGCTCTGGTGTTGTACCACAGCAGCCACCGATGATTGTGGCGCCGCAATTACGGGCCAGAACAGCATAGTCAGCCATCAAAGCTGGTGTACCATCATAGTGAATATGCCCGTCGTGATATTTTGGAATGCCCGCATTGCCCTTTGCAATCAGGGGTAAAGTTGCACCTGCTTCGCTGAAACCCAGAACCGTGCGCAACAAATCGGACGCGCCAACCCCGCAGTTGGCCCCAAATGCGAGTGGTTGATAACTTAGTTTTCCCAGGCGTTTGACCATCTCGGCCGACGTGATGCCCATCATGGTTCTGCCCGCTGTGTCAAAGCTCATTGTGCCGCACCAAGGCATGTCCGCCAGCGCAAAGGCTTCGGCGGCGGCCGCCAATTCTTCTACGGCGCTGATTGTTTCGACCCAGAGCACATCTGCGCCGCCTGCTTTGAGGCCTTCTGCCTGCTCGTGGAACATCTCGACCGCGATTTCGTGGGTCAGGCTGCCCATCGGGGACATGATTTCGCCAGTTGGGCCGACCGACCCGGCAACGACGATTGAGCGCCCAGACTTATCTGCGACGTCGCGGCCCAATTCAGCTGCGGCTTTGTTTAGTTCATGTACGCGGTCTTGGGCGTTGTGCAGTTTCAAGCGCGACGCATTTCCGCCAAAGCTGTTGGTCAAAAAAATATCACTGCCCGCGTCTGCTGCGCCTTTATAAAGAGCAGTGATTTTCGCGGTTTCTTCGACATTCCACATCTCGGGTGCATCGCCGGACATCAGCCCCATGTTAAACAGGTTTGTACCGGTGGCACCGTCAGCCATCAGCCAATCGCGGGTTTCAAGCAGTTTGGATAAAGCGTTGGTCATCAGGCGAATTGCTCCAGTTGGGTGCCAGTTTGCCGTCGCACAGTGCGCAGCCAAGGGCAAATGCAAATCATGCATATTTATTATGAATAAAACAACAAAACCGCGCCAAAGTGGCGCGGTTTTAGTTTGTTTCTACGGTCAGTCTTTTGACGGGTCTTAGACTTCGCTCATCAACTGGGCTTTGGCTTCGACCATCAATGATACCATTTTAGCGCGCAGGGTCGCCTCGTCTGCTTTATCGCCGAGGTCGCCCGAAACTTTGCGGTACACATCCTCATCGCCGGCTTCTTCAAAATCAGATTTGATTACTTCTACGGCATATTCTGCGGCGTCTTCGGCTGATTTTCCCATCAGCTCTGCGGCCCACAAGCCAAGTAGCTTGTTGCGGCGGGCTTCGGCCTTGAACTGCATTTCTGCATCGTGGGCGAATTTGTTTTCAAATGCGTTTTCGCGGTCGTCGAAGGTGCTCATGTCATAGGCCTCGTGGTTTGCACTGCAGTTCCTATTGATATGCCCCTGCTGGTGCTTGCCTGCAAGGGGGGCATGCACTATCAGGCGGATAAGACGCAATCCGCACGAGCTGCGCACAAGCGCAAAGGGGTCACGATGGCACGCCGCAAAAAGATTTACGAAGGCAAGGCAAAGGTACTTTATGAAGGCCCAGAGCCTGGTACGTTGGTGCAGTATTTCAAGGATGATGCTACCGCTTTCAACGCCGAAAAGAAGGCCGTCATCGAAGGCAAAGGCGTGTTGAACAACCGCCTGTCAGAGTTTTTTATGACGGGTTTGGGCCAGCTGGGTATCCCGACGCATTTTATCAAACGCCTGAATATGCGCGAACAGTTGATCCGGCAGGTCGAAATTATCCCACTTGAGGTGATTGTGCGCAACTTTGCAGCCGGCACTATGGCCAAGCGAATGGGCATGGAAGAAGGCACAGCGTTACCGCGTCCAATTGTCGAGTTTTCTTATAAAGATGACAGTCTGGGCGACCCGCTTGTACCAGAGGAATATGTCATCGCGTTTGGCTGGGCATCGCAGCAGGAACTGGATGACATGGTCAGCCTTGCCTTGCGTGTAAATGATTGGATGTCCGGTGTTATGTACGGCGTCGGGATCAAACTGGTTGATTTCAAGATCGAGATTGGGCGTGTTTGGGACAATGAATTTCCACGCCTGATGCTGGCTGACGAAATCAGTCCAGACAGCTGCCGGTTGTGGGACATCGAGACAGGCCGAAAGCTTGATAAAGACGTATTCCGTCGTGATCTGGGTGACTTGGCCGATGCCTACACCGAGGTGGCGAAACGTCTTGGGGTGATGCCGACAAACGTGACCCACACGGGCACCAAGCCGACCCTGATCAATTAAGTATTTAGAACAAAGCGAGAGTTGAGGACCAAGCCTATGAAAGCCCGCGTACACGTGATGTTGAAGAATGGTGTTCTGGACCCGCAGGGCGAGGCTGTGCGCCACGCGCTGGGAACGCTTGGGTTTGATGGTGTGTCTGGCGTGCGCCAAGGCAAGGTGATCGAACTTGATCTGGCAGATGGTACATCCGAGGCCGTGATAAACGAGATGTGTGAAAAGCTACTCGCGAATACGGTCATTGAAAGCTATCAAGTCGAGGTTCTGTAATGCGCGCCGCCGTCGTCGTCTTTCCGGGGTCCAATTGCGATCGCGACATGGCCGTGGCTTTGAAAGCTGCTGGTGCTGATGTCACAATGGTTTGGCATAAGGATGCTAGCCTGCCCGATAATGTTGATCTGGTTGCTGTGCCGGGTGGCTTTTCGTTTGGTGATTATTTGCGCTGTGGCGCGATTGCTGCGAAGTCGCCGATTTGTCAGGCTGTCGTCAGCCATGCCAATCGGGGCGGGTACGTATTGGGCGTTTGCAATGGCTTTCAGGTCTTGACTGAAACGGGTCTGTTGCCGGGTGCTTTGATGCGCAATGCGGGGTTGAAGTTCATCTGTAAGACCGTTGATCTTAAAGTGGAAACATCTGCATCGCCCTTTACCGAAGGGTACAATGCTGGCGATATGGTTGGTTATCCCGTGGCCCATCATGACGGAAATTACACTGTTGACGACAGCACACTTGCGCAGTTGCGTGATGCGGACAGGATTGCGTTTACCTATGGCGATAATCCCAATGGATCTGTTGCCGACATTGCGGGGGTCTTGTCTGAAAACCGCCGCGTTCTTGGCATGATGCCGCATCCTGAACGCGCTGTGGACGCCGGTCATGGCGGCACCGACGGACAAGCGCTTTTTCGCGGACTTTTGGCGCAATTCGCAACAGCGTAATGTGGTTGCTTGCTGCAAGGCGTGGGTCGCAATAGACTATGGCCATGTTTGCTTCTGGTAAATCTCTGCGCGGGCGTTGGTATCTGCGGCTTGCTGTCTCGGTGATCTGCGTCTTTGGCGTCATCGTTATTTTTGTGTCCAACCAATTCCTGACACAGCGTTTTACCGAAACGATTAGTAGCCGCTCAGAGGTTCGTCTGGCTCTCTATGTCACAAGCTTGATGTCAGAACTGCAACGCAACTCGGTCGTGCCGCAGTTGTTGGCGCGTGATCCAGAGCTAATTAAAGCATTGGAGGACAAGGATTATTCGGGTTCAACAGCGCGCCTGCTGTCTTTTGTCGATGAAATTGGCGCGGCCTCACTGACGCTTCTTGACCGCGATGGTCGTGCTGTGGCTGCGACCGAGCGCGAAAAGATCGGCCAAGACCACCGTGATGCATCTTATTTTACTGATGCGCTGGGGTTTAACCAAACAATCTATACGACGACAGAGAACGAACTGGGCGGTTTTGACTTTATCTATTCGCGCCGCGTGCAGGTGGGTGGGCAATTGCGCGGTGTGATTATGGTCAAGGTCGATGCGCCGCGCGTCGAAAACAGCTGGGTCGGGGTGTCGGATGCCGTGCTAGTCACAGATCGCGACGGCATGATCGTCATGGCAACAGAGCCGCGTTGGCGCGGTTTGATGGAAGAAGACGCCTTATCCCGCCAATCGGCCCCATCAGCGATTGAGCGTGCAATCCGTTTGACCCAAGGATGGACCGCTTTGCCTGTTGACGCATACTTGCGCGGTGAGGCCGTGTTGCGCCGTGGCATGCAAGTCCCGCATCAAGGTTGGCAGATGGTCAGTTTCACGACCTACGCGTCGGTCCGCGAACGGGTCAACGGCATCCTTGCGCTGCAAGCCATGGGATTCGCAATCTTCCTGACACTCATCTTTTGGTCCACGTCGCGCAAAACTGCGTCGCGGCTGATTTTCTTTCAACGCGAGTCAGCAGAGCTTCGCGCACTGAACCGCCGCTTGCAGCGGGAAATTGCCGAACGTGAGAAGGTTGAAAAGACCCTGGAAGTGGCCGAACTGACGATTGCCCAGTCCTCGAAATTAGCCGCTTTGGGCGAGATGTCAGCCGCGGTTAGTCATGAGTTGAACCAACCGTTGGCGGCGATGAAAACCTACCTTGCTGGTGCACGTCTATTGCTGCAACGCGAACGCCCAGAAGAGGCGCTGTCGTCGTTCCAAAGGATCGATGATCTGCTGGAACGGATGGGGGCGTTAACGCGCCAGTTAAAGTCATATGCGCGCAAGGGTGAAGAGGCGTTCGAGCCCATAGATACAAGGGCTGCGGTATCAACTGCGCTTGCATTGATGGAACCGCAGTTAAAGACCCGTTCAGTGAATATCATCCGCACATTCCCCAATGAACCGGTCATGGTTTTGGGGGATCGTTTGCGCCTTGAACAGGTGATTATCAACCTGCTGCGCAATGCGTTGGATGCCACCAAAAATGCCACTAACCCTACGATCGAAATCTTGCTCGCGGCGGGTGATATTATCAGCATTCAAATCCGCGACAATGGCGAAGGCATCGCCGAAATGGATGAATTATTTGAGCCGTTTTACACAACTAAACAACCTGGTGATGGGGTCGGGCTTGGGCTTGCTATCTCGTCTGGCATCGTAAACGATTTGGGTGGGCGTCTCACTGCGCGTAACGCGGTTGATGGCGGGGCTATATTCGAGGTGCAACTGCCAGCTATCATGCAGGAAGCTGCCGCGGCAGAGTAAGGAAAAGAACATGACCAAAGCTATGAAAATTGCGATTGTCGATGATGAAAAAGATATGCGGCAGTCGATCTCGCAATGGTTGGCGTTGTCCGGCTTTGACACCGAAACTTATGCTTCTGCCGAGGACGCACTGAAGGGTGTTGGCAATGATTATCCGGGCATTGTCGTCAGCGATGTGAAAATGCCGGGCATGGATGGCATGCAGTTTTTGAAAAAGCTAAGAGGCGTGGACAACGGATTGCCTGTGATCATGATCACAGGTCACGGTGATGTGCCAATGGCGGTCGAAGCGATGCGCGTTGGCGCGTTTGATTTCTTGGAAAAACCTTTCAATCCAGACAGAATGACAGAATTGGCCAAACGGGCGACCCAAGCGCGCAGGCTGACCCTTGATAACCGTGCGTTGCGCAAAGAATTGTCTGATGGCACGGCGCTTATTAAAAAGTTGATTGGTCAATCTGCCCCGATGGAGCGGTTGAAAGAGGATATTCTTGATCTGGGGCAGGCGGATGGCCATGTTCTGATCGAAGGCGAAACAGGTACGGGCAAAACGCTTGTTGCACATGCGCTACATGCTGTGGGCGCGCGAGCCGCGAAGAAATTTGTTCTGATCAGCTGCTCTGCCTATGACGAAGACACGCTTGGCCGCATGGTCTTTGGTCCTGCCAATGATGATGAACCTATCCCTGCTGTCGTTGAGGCACGCGGTGGCACATTGGTGTTGGAAGACATCGAAGCATTAAGCCATGCGATGCAGGCGCGTTTGCTAACAGCGATCAATGACCAAGGGACGCCCGCCGAAACCCGCATCGTGGCAATTTGTAACCTGCAGGAACAAGACAAGACTTGCGAAAGTGTGTTGCGCCCTGATCTATTTTACCGGCTGGGCCCGTTGCGGATTACCGGGCCGCCATTTCGCCAGCGTGGCGCGGAGCCGCCCCCATGCTCGAAGTCGGCGTCACTCTGGTGTGTCTGATGCTGCTGGTGCGGGTGCTGCGGGCGCTCCAGCGGGAACGGACGCGCCGGATGCTGGAGGAGTTGGAGAAGATGGAGGAATGACCTCAGGAGGCGCAGGCTTCGGCAGCAAATCCTGCCACGCATGCAATTGGAATCCACTGCCCAGTCCACCGATCTCTCCGACAAGCTCATGGCAGCGCTGCCGCCATTTTTCATAATCGGGCGGCCCTTTTTTCGCATTTCGGCTCTTCGGGAAAACGACGTAGCTCACCTTCAGATCCGACACCGGCCGGCTGTATGAAGACGATTTCGGATTCAACTCGCGCGCCATTCGGAGCGATCCCTCACCGACTTTGAAACTCGGCCCGCCATCCCCGACGATCGCCGGGTAGACGACCTTATCGTGAACCACCACCGCATAATCCCCCGCCCTCGGAGCGAAGGGATCACCACTCAC
>RCNE010002040.1_pt1 | contig 10901 bp, 10 predicted proteins | sample 2041361 | NCBI WGS metagenome assembly RCNE01 (sample SAMN09708229, study PRJNA481090) | Marine sediment metagenome, whole genome shotgun sequencing project.
CTGGTTATATGGTGTACACGGCTTATACCTTTAAAAATGTATTTCAGTATAAAGAAGGAGATATTTATTGGTGTACTGCCGATATAGGATGGATTACTGGCCATAGCTATATTGTCTATGGACCACTAGCCAATGGCGCTACTACCGTAATGTCAGAAGGCGTACCAAATTATCCTGATTGGGGACGCTTTTGGGAGATTATAGAAAAGCACAAGATTACGCAGTTTTATACAGCTCCAACAGCAATTCGCGCCTTGGCAAAAGAAAAGCTAGACTATGTAGAAAAATATGATCTCTCTTCATTAAAAGTCTTGGGTACCGTTGGAGAACCAATCAATGAAGAAGCTTGGCACTGGTATAATGACAATATTGGCAAAAAGAAAAGCCCCATTGTAGATACCTGGTGGCAAACAGAAACGGGCGGCATTATGATTACGCCAATTCCGTTTGCGACACCGACAAAACCTACATATGCAACTTTACCTTTTCCGGGTATTCAGCCCGTCTTGATGGATGAAAACGGACAAGAAATAAAGAAAAATCAAGTAGACGGACGTCTGTGTATTAAGTTTCCCTGGCCTTCAATTGCACGTACTATTTGGGGAAATCACCAACGATATAAAGAAACATACTTCTCGGCTTATGAAAATATGTATTTCACAGGTGACGGTGCCTTACGCGATGAAGTGGGATATTATAGGATTACCGGACGAGTAGATGATGTGATTATCGTTTCTGGTCATAATCTAGGAACCGCGCCGATAGAAGATGCTGTCAATGAGCATCCGGCGGTTGCCGAATCTGCTATTGTTGGCTTTCCGCATGACATCAAAGGAAATGCTTTGTACGGATATGTAATCTTAAAAGAAACCGGAGAATCTCGTGATCAAGACAATCTTCGTAAAGAAATCAATCAAATTATCACTGAGCATATTGGGCCCATTGCAAAATTGGATAAAATTCAATTTACCAATGATTTACCAAAAACGCGCAGTGGTAAAATTATGCGCCGGATTTTACGCAAGATAGCGCATAAAGACACTAGTAATTTAGGCGATACCTCAACATTATTAAATCCTTCTGTTGTGCAAGAGATAATGGACAACGTACTATAATAATTCAAACTGTTTTTCTAATATATATATATGCTAAAAGCTATTTTATTCGATATGGATGGTGTCATTGTTGACACAGAACCTCTACATCGAGAAGCCTACTTCAAGATGTTTAAAGATGTAAATATTGAAGTTACCGAGGCCTTATTTACTTCATTTACGGGGCAAGCAACACACCAAATTTGTGAATGTTTATGTGCTACCTTCAACATTTCTGAGACTCCACATGAACTGGTTCGATTAAAACGTCATCATTTTAAGTATTTATTCGAAAATGATCAAAGTTTACAACTTATTGACGGCGTACTAGACCTCATTAAAGACTATCATAAAAATGGCCTCAGGCTTGTATTAGCATCTTCAGCGTCGATGCCAAATATCAATCGTATTTTTGAGCGCTTTAATCTAAATCATTACTTTGTAGCAAAGCTAAGTGGTGCCGATTTAAAAGCTTCAAAACCGCATCCAGAAATATTTATAAAAGCGGCTGAAGTATCAGGTTTTGACAGCACTGAGTGTATCGTTATCGAAGATTCTACCAATGGTATGAAAGCTGCTAATGAAGCAGGAATTTTTTGCATTGGCTATCAAAGTAAAAATTCTGTAAATCAAGATTATAGCTTAGCTGATTTAAAAATTGACAACTTTAAAGAAATTACTTTTTCAATAGTAAAACCACTTCTAAAATAAGGTATTTTATATATGCAAAAATTCAGAGATTACATAGAAAAAATAACCCCAATAAATGATGAAGATTGGCACTTATTCTCGTCGAAATTAGTGCAACGGGTTTTTACAAAAAAAAAGCTGCTCTTAGAAATAGGGAATACTGAAAATCATATTTCATTTATAGAAAAAGGGATCGTTCGATTTTTGATTCCGAAAGAAGAAAAAGAAAAAGAGATTACATTTGGCTTCTGCTTCATCAATGAATTTGTAAGTGCTTATGATTCTTTTTTAACCCAATTACCGTCTGCCTATCAAATCGAAGCTTTAACCGACACGACTATTTGGAGTATTAGTTATTTAGATTTGCAAGAAGTATATACCAAAACCCTTATTGGTAATTTAATTGGTCGTTTATCTTCTGAACGCTTGTTTTTAATAAAATCTAAAAGAGAACAATCTTTATTAAATGAATCGGCTGAACAGCGTTATTTGAATTTATTTACTGAACGCCCGAATTTAATTCAGCAAATACCACTAAAATATATTGCCTCTTATATTGGCGTTACGCCGCAAGCATTAAGTAGAATACGGAAGCGAATTTCTTAACCTCGATTCATTTTATTTATATACAATACTTCGGTTCTTTGTAGAAAGTAAAAGTATATGAAAATTTTAGTATTAATGTTAGTCTTATGGTATGTAGGTTTGTTTTTTCAGACATTCTTTTTGCATCGATATGCAGCACATCAAACGTTTACTATGTCAAAATTTGGCGAGAAAGTTTGCTTTTTCTTAACATGGGTTTTTCAGGGTTCTAACTATTTGAGCGCGTATGGCTATGGTGTGATGCACCGTATGCACCATGCCTATGCAGATACCGACAAAGATCCTCATTCACCAAAATATGATAGAAATTTATTTTCTATGATGTGGCGTACAAAAAATACCTATCAAAATATCAACAAAAAGCGCATTGCTATAGCCGAAAAATTCACCAAAAATGTACCACAATGGGAACGTTTTGACAGATTTGCTAGTTCGAAGATATCAAGACTTGCATGGGGAACGGTATACGTACTGTTTTTTGTTGCATTTGCTACAGCATGGTGGCAATGGCTATTCTTACCTGTCGCATTTCTAATGGCTCCCATTCACGGCGTAATTATCAATTGGTTTGCCCATATTTATGGCTATGTAAATTTTAAAGTAAATGATACATCTAAGAACCTACTCCCTTTTGATTTTTTAATGATGGGGGAAGGCTATCACAATAACCATCATACACATAGTGGTAGAGCAAATTTTGGAGGTATTCGTTGGCATGAAATTGATGTTACCTATTGTATCATGTTGGTATTGGATAAATTAGGCATGATTCGCCTGAAAAAGAACATTTCAACTTAAGGTTTTAGCGGCTCTTTTCTTTATTACTAAAAATAATACGAGGCCCAAACTTCCACAGATAGCGAAGCCAATAAATAAGGGCAATGCCGTGGTTTTAACGAAACTACCAATAAAAGTCGCTATTGGTACCGCCATTAAGGTTGATGAAAAACCTGTTATGGCAGAGCCGATGCCTGCCACATGACCAATCGGTTCCATGGCTATGGCGCGTAGATTTCCAAATAAAAACCCCAAGGTAAAAAATTGCAAGGCCATAAAGATAACCAGTGTCCATAAACTTGGATTGGCTGTATTCCAAAATACGACGGAATAGATGATGGCAATACTACAGAATAATATCAAAGCATTAAATGCCAATCTACGCATCCCTAAACGTACCACAAGTGTACCGTTTGTAAAAGTAGCCGCACCTATCGCTATTGCCATTCCTGCAAAGATATACGGAAACTCATCAACCAAATAATACTGTTTCTCGAAAATATGCTGTGAAGCACTTAAAAACACCATAAAAGAGCCTGTAATAAATCCTGAAATGATGGTAAAACCAACAGTTTCTTTATGCTTTATGACTTCTCGGAAGCCATTGACAAAGATGTGCTTATTGAATCGAACTTTATGCGCATGTTTTAAAGTTTCAGGTTGACGCATCCAAAACCAAATAGACACCAAAACACCAAAGATCAATTGCACATAAAAAATCGCTTGCCAGCTATAATGATCTAATAAAAATTTACCTAATGCAGGAGCCACAACCGGGACTAAAATAAACAAAGCAGTTACAAAGGACATAATACGCGCCATATAGTCTCCCTTATATGAATCTCTAATAATCGAAATACTAATCGCTCTTGGAGCAGACAGGCCAATACCCTGTAAAATACGCCCTGCCACCATCATTTCTAAAGAGGTTGCCGCAGTACAAACAAAACTCGCTATCACAAAAACGCCAAACCCTATCATAACAATGGGTTTTCTGCCAAAACTATCAGATAGCGGACCGAATAATAATTGCCCGAAACCCAAGCCTAAAAAGATCATGGTAATGAGCAATTGATTATTTGTAGCGGATGTGTTCTTGACAGCTTGCCCTATCTGCGATAACGCAGGTAATAATGCATCAATAGACAATGCCACAATTGACATTAAGGAAGCCATTAAAACAATAAATTCTACTGCAGGTTTTGTATTATTTTCTTGCATCGCGCAAATGTAATGCAATTCTTTTTGTTTGTCTTCGTCGATTAATACGATGTGGCTCTTTGTTAAACATTTCCTAAAATCTGTGGCAAACTCATTCATAGTAGTATCTTTAAAAATTCTTAAAACCCACTACATGCATCTTAAAAAAGTACTGCTTCCATTATTAACACTATTTATGTGTACCACAATTTTTGCACAAGACTTAACTTTTGAGGAATACAATCCAAAATCAACCTTGGTAGTACCTGGAAAACTTATTAAAAAAGCAAAATTTCCATTTATTGACGTTCACGGACATCAATACCGTATGCCAGAACAAGACCTAACGCCTGTTGTAGCCGCAATGGACACCCTAAATATGGGTATTATGGTCAACTTGAGCGGGCGTTCTGGTGAAAATCTAATCAAATCTGTGAAAAACATCTCAGAAAATGCGCCAAATCGTTTTGTGGTCTTTGCCAACGTCGACTTTAAAGGAGTTGGTGAAAAAGACTGGGCAAAACAGGCTGCGACTCAATTGGAAGCCGATGTTAAAAATGGTGCTAGAGGCCTCAAAGTCTACAAAAGTTTAGGACTGCGAAATACAGATACAGATGGCAAGCGTATCGCTATTGACGACCCCCGTCTTGATCTTATTTGGGCGAAATGTGGTGAACTGGGTATACCAGTATTGATTCATGCTGCCGACCCCAAGTCATTTTGGGATCCGTTTGATGGCGACAATGAACGTTGGTTGGAGTTAAAAACACATCCTAGAAGAAAACGCGATGCTAGTAATCCGGTGCCATGGGAGCAAATCATACAAGAGCAACACAATATGTTTAAAAAACATCCGAAAACACAATTTATCAATGCACATATGGGATGGTTTGCCAATGATTTGGGAAAACTAGCTAAATTAATGGATGAAATGCCAAATATGGCGGTTGAAATTGGTGCTATCATTGCCGAATTAGGACGCCAACCTCGTTTTGCAAAAGCTTTTTTTACAAAATATCAAGATCGAATTTTATTCGGTAAAGACAGCTGGAAACCTGAAGAATTTCCTACCTATTTCAGAGTACTCGAAAGTGCTGATGAATATTTTCCGTACCATAAAAAATACCACGCTTTTTGGCCTATGTATGGTTTAGATTTAGAAGATGACATCCTAAAGAAAGTATATTATAAAAATGCGTTGCGTATCGTACCAGGTTTAGACAAAAGCTTGTTTCCAAAATAAAGTCAATTCATGAAATTTAGAAAAGCAACCAAAGAAGACATTCCACAAATAGTCAACATGATTGCCGATGATGCATTAGGCGCGCTACGTGAGGCATATAAAGACCCATTGCCTACGGTCTATTATGATGCCTTTAAAAAAATTGATGCCGATTCAAATCAAGAGTTAATTGTGATACAAGATTCAGACAGTTCGATCGTTGGAACACTTCAATTAAGCTTTATTCAATATCTCACTTACCAAGGAGGTATCAGAGCACAAATAGAAGCGGTACGCATACGAAAAGATAAACGAGGTAGTGGTTTAGGTGAAACCTTATTTAAATGGGCCATACAGCACGCAAAAGACAGAAATGCTCACGTAGTGCAATTGACTACAGATAAGAAACGGCCTGAAGCACTTATTTTTTATGAAAAACTAGGCTTCAAAAGATCGCATGAAGGAATGAAAATGCATATAACAGATTAAAAGAAAATTGCTTGCGCTAAGCGAAACGTATTGGCATGTGCTTCAATAATCTGTTTGATATCTGGTGAATAACCACCTCCCATCGAAGCCGCTAACGGAATTTTTTGCTGCTTCGCAAATTTTAAAATGACTTCATCGCGCTGTTTACATCCTTTTTGAGTCAATGATAATCTCCCTAACTTATCTGTTTCTAACACGTCGACACCGCATTGATAAAAAACAAAATCTGGTGTAAACTGTTGTGAAATATTCTCAAGACCCTGTTCTAGGAAGTATAAATAATCACGATCTTTAATACCTTCTTCAAGGGGAATATCTAAGTCTGATCTTTCTTTATGAAACGGGTAATTCATTTTTCCATGCATACAAAAAGTAAAAACATTTGGATTTTCTTGAAAAATTTCAGCAGTTCCGTTGCCTTGATGAACATCTAAGTCGATAATTAAAATTTGTGTAGCTAAACCTTGTTTTAATAAATAATTGGCTGCAATAGCATTATCATTTAATAGGCAAAAGCCTTCTCCTCTATCAGTAAATGCATGATGTGTTCCCCCGGCAATATTCATGGCGCAACCATACTCTAAAGCGAATTCAGCACAAGCTACTGTGCCGCCTACTAAGGTAAGCTCTCGTTCTATTAATTGTTGAGATTGTGGAAATCCTATTTTACGAACTTCTTGTTTCGAAAGTTGTTGCGTTGTTAATTTGTGCCAATACGGTCTTGTATGGGTTTCTAAAACGATGGCCTCACTCACCACTTTTGGCTTAAAAAAATTAAGCTCCGAAACGGTACCCTCATGGAGTAGTTGCTGTGGTAGCAACGAATACTTCTCCATTGGAAAACGGTGATTTTCAGGTAATGGATGATGATAAATAGGGTGTAACGCAATTTTAAACATGTAAAAAACTTGACATGTTAAAAATACCCACAATTTTTATAGCTAGCAATAATTTTTGAAACGGTTTAATGTGTCGACACTTATAATGGAATATTTCCATGCTTACGTTTGGGCCCATCAACTTTTTTATCTTCTAACATTGAAAAAGCTTTGATCAATTTGCGTCGTGTATTTTTTGGTAAAATAACCTCATCAATAAAACCACGCTCCGCTGCGCTATAAGGATTGGCGAATAATTCGGCGTATTCTGCTTCTTTTTCTTTCCATTTTGCCTCTGGATCTTCGGCAGTTACTATTTCTTTTTTAAAGATGATCTCTGCCGCTCCCTTAGCTCCCATTACGGCTATTTCGGCACTAGGCCATGCAAAATTCATATCGGCACCAATGTGCTTAGAATTCATCACATCATAGGCACCACCATATGCTTTTCGTGTAATTACTGTCACTCGCGGCACAGTAGCTTCACTAAATGCATATAACAACTTAGACCCCTCCACAATAATACCATTCCATTCTTGATCTGTTCCTGGCAAGAAACCTGGAACGTCTTCTAAGACCAATAAAGGAATATTAAAGCAGTCGCAAAAACGCACAAAACGTGCAGCCTTTTTTGAGCTTTTTACCCCTAAAACACCAGCTAAAAACATGGGTTGATTCGCAACAATACCAATACTTCTTCCACCGAGACGTGCAAAACCGACAATGATATTTTCGGCATAATCTTTATGAATTTCATAAAAAGAATCTGAGTCTATGATTCCATTAATGACCGCATGCATATCATACGGTTTATTCGTGTTATCAGGAACGATGGATGAAAGTTCCTCTCTTGTTTCATCGGCTAGTTTATATGGTAATTGTATCGCTTTTTCTGTATTATTTTGTGGTAAATAGCTGATTAACATCTTAATATCCTCTAAACAGGCAATATCATTAGCCGAGGTAATATGTGCTACACCAGATTTTGTGGAGTGTGTACTCGCTCCGCCCAACTCCTCACTCGTAACCTCCTCATTAGTCACTGTTTTCACTACGTTAGGCCCTGTGACAAACATATAACTAGTATCTTGAACCATCATAGTGAAATCGGTCATCGCTGGCGAATATACGGCACCACCAGCACAAGGGCCCATAATGGCTGATATTTGAGGAATGACACCTGAAGCTTGTACATTACGATAAAAAATATCGGCATAACCACCTAAAGAACGAACTCCTTCTTGAATTCGTGCGCCACCAGAATCATTGAGACCAATGATAGGTGCTCCAACTCTTACGGCAAGATCCATAATTTTACAGATTTTTTCAGCATGCGTTTCCGATAAAGAACCACCAAAAACAGTAAAGTCTTGTGCGAATACATATATAAATCTGCTATCAACTGTTCCATAACCAGTAATCACACCATCACCATAGAATTTTTGATTTTCCATTCCAAAATCCTTCGTTCTATGCGTAACCAATGCACCGATTTCTTCAAAAGAACCTTCATCTAATAAATAATTGATACGTTCTCTAGCCGTTAACTTTTGTTTTGCATGTTGCTTTTCTATTCTCGCTTCACCACCACCGAGATAAGCTTTCGCTAATTTTTCGTTTAGATTTTTTATTTTAGGATTCATAGTTCAAGGGATAATTTTATGATGGATTCTGAAGTATATCCAGAATGACATTTAATTAGGTAAACGCAATAATTTTTGATCTTCTAAATATTGTTTTGCAGCAATCAATGCGGCTATTTTGGCCTCACGTTCGTGCTGTGACAATAAGGCTTCAGGAGAATAATAATCTTTCACAAAATGTGTATTAAAATTACCTGAACGAAAAGATTCGTGCTCGCAAACAAAACGCCCAAAAGGCAAGGTAGTTTGTACGCCTTCAATATGATAGTTATCAATGGCTTTCAACATCGTATCGATGGCCTCATCACGCGTTTTTCCATATGTAATTAATTTAGAAAGCATCGGGTCATAATAAATCGGTATATCCATACCTTCTTCAAAGCCATTATCTACCCGGATATTTTCTCCTACGGGTAACTTATAGACATCTAAATGTCCAACACTCGGTAAAAAATCATTTAATGGATCTTCGGCATATACCCGTAATTCTACTGCATGTCCTTTTATTTTAAGGTCTTCTTGTTGTATCTGTAGCTTTTCACCTCGTGCCACCCTAATTTGTAATTCAACCAGATCGGTATCAGTAATCCATTCGGTCACAGGGTGCTCTACTTGCAGCCGTGTATTCATCTCTAAAAAGTAAAAATTATGATCGGCATCAAGTAAAAATTCTACAGTACCTGCTCCTACATAGTCACAAGATTTAGCAACATTAACCGCAGCTTCACCCATTTTTTGTCGAATTTCAGGAGTCAATACACTAGACGGTGCTTCTTCTACCACTTTTTGATGACGGCGCTGTATACTACATTCACGTTCAAAAAAGTGAATTACATTACCATGTGTATCCGCCATGACTTGTATTTCAATATGTCTTGGTGACGTTACATACTTTTCAATGAATACTGACCCATCACCAAATGCCGACGTAGCTTCACTAATAGCACGATTCATCTGTTCTACAACATCTTTTTCTTTTTCAACAACTCGCATCCCTTTACCACCACCACCGGCAGCAGCTTTTATAAGAATAGGAAAGCCTATTTGTTTTGCAATCTCTATCGCTTCTTTTGGATCAGTAACAGCTCTATCAACACCTGGAACCATAGGGATATTATAATCTTTAACAGCATCTTTTGCTGCTAATTTATCTCCCATCATTTTAATAGCTTTTGATCTCGGACCTATAAAGATGATATTATTTTTCTCTGCCAGCTCTGCGAAGTCTGCATTCTCACTCAGAAATCCGTATCCTGGATGAATACCATCTACATGCAGTTTTTTTGCGACTTCAATAATTTTATCGCCTCTTAAATATGATTCACTTGAAGGAGGCTCTCCTATGCAAACAGCCTCATCCGCAAATTTTACGTGAGGTGCATTTCTATCAGCAGTTGAGTAAACGGCCACCGTTTTAATACCCATTTTCTTTGCAGTGGTCATTACTCGTATAGCAATTTCACCTCGGTTAGCAACTAATATTTTTTTCATTGAAATTAGTATTAATTCATTCCTCGAAAGAGGAAATCAAGTGTTATTCAAATTCAATTAATAATTGATTCTTTTCTACAGCATCTCCTTTATTTCCTTTAATGTTTTTAATAATACCGTCTCTAGGTGAAACGATACTATTTTCCATTTTCATAGCTTCTAAAATAAATAAAGGATCATCTTTTTGCACTTCCTTACCAACAGTAACACTAATCTCTAACAGAAGACCCGGCATGGGTGCATATATAGCATCAACTTCTTTGCTACCATTAACAGAAAAGCCCATTTCATCAATCAATTGATCTAATTCATTAGAAATTACAACTTCATAGGTGTTATTATTTACTTTTACAACATACTTTTTTTTATTAAAATCAGCTTTTAAGAAAGTCGCTTTATAAGAAACGGCGTCTTGGAGTATATGAAACTCGTTTAATGAAGATTGATTAGCATCGAGCTTTGAAATAACATCTTTTGTAAGGTCAAATTCATACGAATCGTTCACCTTTCCTTTTAAAGTATCACTCATGATAAGGTCAGTATTTGAAGGCTAATTTAGGAAAAAAAGCACAATCATTTATGATAAAAATCATATTTAAGCATATTTTATTATGCCTTAAAGTGAGAATTATTTTGATGTATTTTAATTGCTTTTCTAGACAAAAATAATCCCAAAATTAAAGAGGCAAAAGCGCCTATCCAGATGCCAGGCACAAACGTAATAAATAAAAAGAAATCATAGGCCCCATGAAAAAGTATGGCTAATGCCAATCCGATGAGGTTAAACATGGTTTTATTTTTCGAAAATTTA
>RCNE010002042.1_pt1 | contig 10893 bp, 9 predicted proteins | sample 2041361 | NCBI WGS metagenome assembly RCNE01 (sample SAMN09708229, study PRJNA481090) | Marine sediment metagenome, whole genome shotgun sequencing project.
AAAATTACAAAATTTGATATTACACGATATAATATGTTGCAAATTAGATCTTTACTTCAACTATTAAGTAACGCGTTTTTCACCAAATTTCGGAGAAAGTTTTGTATTGCCACTTAAGTCACAGCGACAATCACCCACCGTGTAGGATAGTATTTTATTCAATGACTTGCACGTGCTAATTGACTTGCTTCCTTTCTGTTAAATCTTGAGTGAGATGGATTCTCATTTACCTGTTTATGCTGCTTAAGATATAACCCAGATACCCACACTCCTTGTGGGTACCTGGTACAGGGCGAAATGGACGAACCATTTCATTATTTGGACAATCCTTGTCCCTATAAATGAATCTTTCGATTCAAACACGAGTCCTTCCGTGTCCTTTAAGGTGTGTTGATCTTTACACCCCTTCTCGCCACTTCCTTGTGGCCTTACAAACGCATCCTGCTCTTATATTCCATCTGATCTTGCGTCTATATCTTTATGATTTCTGCTAAGTTGACGAAACTATCATTACTGTTAGCTTCAATGACTGTGTCAACTTAATCAGGTAATCATTAACGCTGATTCATAATTTATCAAAAATAGCCATGACTGTCTATAGACGATAATGAATTTAGCCAAAAAAGAATTTAGCCTATTTTGTAAATAGACACTTGTGTATTTAGCCAAGGTTGGCTATAGTGTGTCCATCAAAGGACGAAACGGGCATGGAAGACCAAGGTTTCGTTAGCAGAAGGATCTGCGAAAGCACATGGAGGTGTTGGACTTTGTGAGGCAAGGAAGCATTTAGCGGGTGGCGACAGATCCGCAAAGCGGTCCGGGATATCAGGGAAGATAACCCGAACCGCTTTTTTTTTATGTTCAGGATTATGTTCAGGATGAACGGTATGCCGCGGGCGCAGGGATGCGCGGGAGCGGCCTCTTTCAAGTTAGCACGGCATATCCAGAGGTCCCCACTTTCGCGGAGATGACTTTGCCGTTGACTAGCATTGGTACTAAACGCTTACGGGTTTCTAACCAACGTCCGTTTACGCCAATCACTCAGAACTGCCGACTAAAAGTCCGCCCGTCCCGGAATCCGGGGGTAAGGAATGACATCACGAATATTGGACATGCCGGTTATGTAGGTAATCAAACGTTCAAAACCCAGTCCGAAGCCGGCATGCGGCACCGTTCCATAACGTCGTAAATCCACATACCAACTGTAGGTTTCTGCATCCATGCCCTGTTCTTGCATTCGTTGTTGCAGCACATCAAGTCGTTCTTCACGCTGAGCGCCGCCAATGATTTCCCCAATTCCTGGAGCTAGCACATCCATGGCTGCCACTGTTTTTCCATCATCACTCAAGCGCATATAGAAGGCTTTAATTTCTGTTGGATAGTTCTTGACGACGACCGGGGCGTTAAAGTGTTTTTCAGTCAGGTAGCGTTCGTGTTCGGTTTGCAGGTCAAGACCCCATTCCGGTTTAAATTCAAATTTCTGACCGGAGTTCTTTAGAATCTCGATTGCTTCCGCGTAGTCAACTCTTACAAACGGGGCATTGATCAACGTATTTAGCCGCTCAACTGCCGTTGGTTCTATACGTTGTGCAAAGAAAGCCATATCTTCCGGGCACTCATCCAGAACAGCCTTGAACACATATTTCAGAAAGTCTTCTGCAAGGTCTGCAAGATCGTCAAGATCCGCGAACGCGATTTCCGGTTCTATCATCCAGAACTCGGCCAGATGACGTGCGGTATTGGAATTCTCCGCGCGGAACGTCGGGCCAAAGGTGTATACATTGGATAGTGCCAGGCAGTAGCCTTCTACATTCAATTGCCCGGATACGGTGAGGAAAGTTTCACGCCCGAAAAAATCCTGTTCAAAATCGATGTCCCCTTTCTCGTCGCGTGGCAGGTTGGCCATGTCCAGTGTGCTGACACGAAACATGTCTCCAGCACCCTCGGCGTCGGAAGCGGTAATAATTGGTGTATTGATCCAGAAATAACCATTCTCATGAAAGTAACGATGGATCGCCTGTGCTGCAACGTGGCGCACCCTGGCAATGGCTCCGAAAGTATTTGTTCGCGGGCGCAGGTGAGCCACCTCGCGTAAAAATTCAAAACTGTGCTGTTTCGGCTGAATGGGGTAGGTGTCAGGGTCTTCAATCCACCCTACGACTTCCACCTCTGTGGCCTGTATCTCAAATTTTTGACCGCGGCCCATTGATTCAACCAGTTCACCAGTACAGATGACGGCGCAACCGCTGGTGAGTTTTTGTACTTCTTCGCCATAGTTAGACAGGTCTGCTGGAGCAACAACCTGAATGGCGTCGAAACAGGATCCGTCATTGACGGAAATAAATGAAAACCCGGCCTTGGAGTCTCTTCTGGTGCGTACCCAACCTTGTACTCTGACCTGTGCTCCTGTGGGGATTTCTCCGCTAAGCGCCTTTTTTATACTGACCGCTGACATGATGATATGATTGATCTCTGATTAAGTGGCCCAAGATAATAGATCACCCGGCGCGATGCGCACAGTCTTTTAGAGCGCAAAGGTGAAATTTTTAACATTGGTATAAACATTATGAGCATTGAGTTAACCGACATCGCAGCAAAACGAGTGAAGCAGTTTCTTGATAAAGACAACGGTGTGGCTTTACGCCTTGGCGTTAGAAAGACCGGATGCTCTGGCTGGGCCTATGAAGTAAGTATTGCTTCCGAGTACGGGGATGGAGATGACCTCTTCGAGGACAAAGGTATCAAAATAGTTGTAGATCATGAAAGTCTGCCATATCTGAAGGGTTCCAAAATTGATTTTACGCAAAGTGGCCTGAATAGAACCTTTCAATTTGATAACCCGAATGCAACCGATGAATGCGGCTGCGGAGAGAGCTTTACCATCTCCTGATTACGAAGCCTTGCAATAAGGCTGCAATAAAATATGTGTCTGCTGGTGTTACAAACCTTGCCAGCCAGAATACCGCACTGATATAATCCGCCGGCTCTGTCAATGGCAGAGGAAACAAACCTTGCTTCACGCACCCACAGATTGGGTTGACGGAGGCTTTTGAAAGATCCGGGTCATTTCTAAAAGGTGATACCAGGTCTTTAAAACCCACAGGGAGTTAAATAATGCGTCATTATGAAATCTGTTTCCTGGTTCACCCGGACCAGAGCGAGCAGGTTCCAGCCATGCTGGAACGCTATCGCAGTATGATCGAAGAAAAGAACGGCAGCATCCATCGCCTCGAAGACTGGGGTCGTCGTCAACTTGCCTATCCTATCGTCAAGCTACACAAGGCTCACTACGTATTGATGAATATCGAATGCGACAACGAGACCCTTGGCGATCTGGAAGGTGCTTTCAAATTCAACGATGCCGTGCTTCGTCATCTGACGATTCGCAGGCAGGAAGCTGTAGTTGAGCAGTCTGAAATGCTCAAGGCAAAAGAAGAAAAAGATCGTTCCAGCCGTGACCACAGTGAGCGTCGCCGTCCGGCACCTGAAGCTGCTCCGGCAAAAGTTGCTCCGGCAGAAACTGAGGCCGCTTCTGAGGAAAAAGCCACTGAGAAAGTAGCCACTGAGAAAGTAGCCACTGAGAAAGTAGCCACTGAGAAAGTAGCCACTGAGGAAGTAGCCACTGAGGAAGTAGCCAAGCCGGAAGCGAAGGAAGTGACCGCTGTTGAAGAAGCAGTTGTTGAAGAAGCAGTTGTTGAAGAAACAGCACCCGTTGCCGAGAAGGTAGCGGATGAAAGTGATACCAAAACTGAGGCGGGAGAATAATCATGGCACGTCAACAATTTCGTCGTAGAAAATTTTGCCGTTTCACGGCTGAAGGCGTTATCGAGATCGATTACAAGGATCTCAATACCCTGAAGCAATATGTTGGTGAGTCCGGAAAGATTGTGCCAAGTCGCATAACCGGAACCAAGGCCAGGTATCAACGTCAGTTGGCAACGGCTGTGAAGCGTGCGCGTTTCCTGTCCTTGCTTCCATACACTGACAATCAATAGACATCCGGGAGAATTAACATGGATCTTATCCTGCTTGAAAAAGTACAGAACCTGGGTGACCTGGGCGACCTGGTAAAGGTAAAAGCCGGTTTTGGCCGCAACTACCTGGTACCACAAGGTAAAGCCGCGCTTGCCACCAAGGAAAATCTTGCAACTTTCGAACTCCGCAGAGCAGAGTTGGAAGCCGCAGCCAAGACCAAACTTGGCCAGGCACAATCACGCGAGTCCGGTTTGGAAGGTGTGGTGGTTGAGGTTTCTGCTAACGCGAGTGAAGAAGGTAACCTGTATGGCTCCATTGGCCCACGTGAAGTTGCAGCAGCAGTTTCAGCGCTTGGTCATGAACTCAGTAAGAGCGAAGTCATTATGGGTGAAGGCCCGATCAGAACGGTCGGCGAGTTTGACGTGGTTGTGCAAGTGCACTCGGACGTCCAGACCACTGTTAAGGTCATCGTAAATCCGGAATAAACTACACCGGATAGTCATGACGGATAGTCATGACACTGATGCTCTGATATGCTGAACTGCGAATCGTCAATAGATGGTTCGCAGTTTTTTTTATCCCTGTAAAATTATAAGACCCACACATGGCAGCACCTAAACTGGCAATTGTAGATACCCCGAAAGTACCACCTCACTCATTGGAAGCTGAGCAGTCGGTGCTGGGTGGGCTTATGTTAAGTGCCAATGCATGGGATCAGATCGCTGACAAGATTACTGAAACGGATTTCTACCGGGAGGATCACCGCTTAATTTTTCGGGCCGTCCATGATTTACATGAAGCCAGCCGGCCTTGCGATGCAGTGACGGTCAGTGAGTGGTTTGAATCGCACGGACAGACCGATCAGGTGGATGGTGGTAATTACATCTCTCAACTCGCTAACAACACGCCCAGCGCTGCCAACGTTGGCGCCTATGCAGATATTGTGCGTGAGAAGAGCATACTCCGGAGCCTCATCGACGTTGGTTCAACCATCACCACCAGTGCTTTCACCTCGGATGGTAGAGAAAGCAAGACACTCCTTGAAGAAGCTGAACGACTGGTCTTTGCGATTGCGGATAAAGGTAGTCGCGGCGGTTCAGGATTCGTCTCTGTTCAGGATAGCCTTAAGGAGGCGATGGAAAAAATTGAGGAGCTGAATGCGTTTGAAGGTGATATCACCGGTATCCCGACCGGCTACCAGGATTTTGATCGTCTGACAGCCGGCCTGCAGCCATCTGACCTGATTATCGTTGCCGGTCGGCCGGCCATGGGTAAAACCACATTTGCGATGAATATTGCCGAAAATGCGGCAATCAAGCACGGTAAGTCGGTGGCGGTTTTCAGTATGGAAATGGCATCATTGCAACTGGTCATGCGAATGTTTTCATCGGTTGGCCAAATTGATCAAACCCGTATCCGCACCGGTACACTTGATGATATGGATTGGCCGAAACTGACATCGGCCATGAATCTGCTTCACAAGAGCAAAATATTTATTGATGATACTCCGGCATTGTCTCCGGCCGAGCTACGTGCAAGGGCACGCAGATTGAAACGGGAACACGACATAGACATGATCGTTGTGGATTATCTTCAGTTGATGTCTGTACCCGATAGCCGTGAAAACCGGGCAACTGAAATTGCCGAGATTTCACGTTCGCTCAAGACCATTGCCAAAGAGTTGAATATCCCGGTGGTCGCCTTGTCTCAGCTTAATCGGGCGCTTGAGCAACGACCCAACAAACGGCCGTTAATGGCTGATCTCCGGGAGTCCGGTGCCATTGAGCAGGATGCCGACCTGATCGTGTTCATTTATAGGGACGAAGTCTATAACCCGGAAACCAGCGAAAAGGGAAAGGCCGAAATTATTATTGGTAAACACCGAAATGGCGCGACCGGAACAGTTAACCTGGCTTTTCAGGGGCCGTGGCTACGGTTTGTAAACCTGGCGCCGGAAAGCGCTTATCAATACGATCAACACTGATTATCAACCCAAGCTATTTTACCCGCTTACCCTTCGTCTTCGGTCAGTTCATATTTACGCAAATAGCCACGTAACTGGTGGTAGGTCATACCAAGAAATTCGGCAGTTTTTTTCTGATTAAACCGGCACAACTCCATGGCATTTTTAATACGACGCTTCTCCTCGTCCTGTATGTCCTTTTTGAAATCATAAGGCTCGTTCGGGAATTTCGGAGGTTCCGGCTTGTCTGCGGTGGTCTGCACACCCGGTCGCCATGGTGACTCAAAGGGATCAAAGACAATTCCGGTTATCGCTTTGCTGTCGTCCTGACAGGTATAAACAGCACGTTCAACGACATTCTTGAGTTCGCGGACGTTACCCGGCCAGGCATAAGTTGAAAGCTCTTTTCGCGCATTTTCACTGAAGCCGTTGAATACGTCTTTTCCCAGTTCCCCGGCCATTTTGATGGCGAAGTGATCCGCCAGGGTCATGATGTCACCCGGGCGTTCCCGCAAAGGTGGAAGCGTAATGACGTCGAAGGCCAGCCGGTCCAAAAGGTCGGCACGAAACTTTCCCTTCTCAGCGAGACCTGGCAGGTCTTCATTGGTTGCGCCAATAATGCGAACATTGGTGCGAATGGTTTCACTGCCACCGACGCGCTCGAATTCACCGTATTCAATCACACGCAGAATTTTCTCCTGCACACCGGAAGATGTGCTTGAGAGTTCATCCAGGAACAGGCTGCCTTCATTTGCGAGTTCGAATCGACCCAATCTGCGTTTGGCGGCACCGGTAAATGAGCCGGCCTCGTGTCCAAAAAGTTCGGTTTCGAGCAGGGATTCTGCAAGCGCCGCGCAATTCATTTTGACAAAAGGGTGGTCCCAGCGCCCGGAAAGGTAATGAATCCGGGCCGCAATCAACTCCTTGCCGGTGCCACGTTCACCAATCACCAGCACCGGCCGGTTCAGTGGCGCAACGCGTGATACATGTTCAAGCACTTCCAGGAATGCAGGTGACTCGCCGATTAATTGTTGATCCTGCGGTTTACGCATACCCTTTAATCTCTTCCTGATGTAAGTGCTGACCGGTGCTCATTGTAAATAATCTCTGTATTTTTGTCTCTGGGCTGGAGGTCATGGGTCTGATCTGCTACAAGAGCAGTATAAAAAAGGAATCCAGCGTGGCAAAAGCAAAAACATCTTTTTACTGCAGTGACTGCGGAAGTGAGCTATCCAAGTGGGCCGGACAGTGCCCGGACTGCAAGGCCTGGAACACCGTGAAGGAATTCCGCCAGGCGGCAAGCGCCGGTGTTTCGCGGATGAGTGGATATACCGGAACCACCAACCAGCAAGTGACCGAGCTGGCGGAAGTTTCCGATCAGAAAATCACAAGGATCGGTATCGGCATCGGTGAACTCGACCGCGTCCTGGGTGGCGGAATCGTACCGGGTTCGGTGATCCTGATCGGCGGTGACCCGGGTATTGGCAAATCTACCCTTTTGTTGCAAGTACTGGCAGGTCTTATGGGGCAACTGAAGTGTCTGTATGTGAGTGGTGAAGAATCCCTGCAGCAGATAAACATGCGGGCCAAGCGACTTGGTCTGGATGTTGGAGCCTTGCGTTGCCTCACCGAAACCAATGTTGAGCAAATTCTGAGTGTTGCGCAAAAAGAAAAACCCGGACTGGTCGTGGTTGATTCAATCCAGACCTTGCACTCTGAGAAGGTTGAATCAGCACCGGGATCCGTGTCGCAGGTCAGGGAATCCGCAGCGGGGCTGGTACGTTATGCCAAGCAGATGAACTGCGCCATGGTGCTGATCGGGCACGTCACCAAGGATGGTGCCCTGGCCGGGCCACGCATCCTTGAGCACATGGTGGATGCGGTATTGTATTTTCAAAGTGACGAAGGTAGTCGCTATCGTGTTATCCGGGCTTTCAAAAACCGTTTCGGTGCAGTCAATGAACTGGGTGTATTCGCAATGACCGGTCTTGGTCTCAAGGAAGTCAATAACCCGTCCGCCATATTTCTTTCCGGTCACTCGGAAACTGCTGCCGGAAGCGTCATCACCGTCATCAGGGAAGGAACCCGTCCGATCCTTCTGGAACTCCAGGCGCTGGTTGATGAGAGTCACCTGGCTAACCCAAGACGGGTTACCATTGGCTTGGACCATAGCCGTCTGGCAATGCTACTGGCGGTTTTGCATCGCCATGGCGGTGTCAGTCTTGGCGATCAGGATGTGTTCGCCAACGTGGTCGGAGGTATGAAAGTTTCGGAAACGGGTTCGGATTTACCATTGCTCCTGGCCATTCTTTCAAGTTTCCGCGACCGTGTTTTGCCGACAAAAACCGTGGTCTTTGGCGAGGTCGGTCTGTCTGGTGAAGTCCGGCCCGTATACAACGGGGAAGAACGACTGAAAGAAGCCGCCAGCCTCGGGTTTAAGCGCGCCATTATCCCGAAGGCCAATAAGCCAAGACGGGCGATTGAGGGTATGACCATTAACCTGGTAAGCAACCTGGATGAGGCAATTTCTGCTGCCTTTTGATCAGTTTTTGTGCGGGTCCGGGGGTGCAGAGGGGCGTAAACCAATCCATCGCTTGAATAATCGGTGAAGCGGTTTTTCCAGGAAAGCATAGTGAAGCATGCTGTATCCCAGTATGGATAACATCAGAACCAGGTAGGCTGTGATTATCATATTGCCAGACCAGGAAGCTATAAGCTGATTGAAACCGCTGTTCCAGACCACCGTCAGGATCAGAATATGGCTAAGGTAAATGGCATAAGAAGCACCACCGGCAAGCGCACTGAAACGAATCGGCGCCCGAAACCCGAGGGCAGGGCGCAGGCCGGGTTCAAGCCGGTTACTGACGGGCCTGGTCTCATTTATGGGCTTCGCCTCATCTGCATTTCTTTCCAGACGCACCAGGCCGGCCAATAGCATGCAGGCCGGAAGGCCGTATACAAAAACCCTTGGCACGACGTGAAAGCCCTGTTCAATCAAACCTGAATATACCGATTCGTTTATCCATCCACCCGCCAAAAACAAGACAGCACCCGCCAGGAACCAGCTTAATGCCGGACCGTCCGGCCTTTTCTTGAGCCACCCCGCTACCAGGGCGCCGCCGAAAAACTCCAGCAGGAAGGGTGCAGTTAAAAATTGTGACCAGAATCCCAGGTAATAGATATTATCCGGACTGAAGCTGTGGGCAACAAAATGGCGGTAAAGATTCAAGACCAGCACAGATACAAAGGCCAGCCATATAAGAACATTCCTGTTACGGGGGGTGGAGAACAGGATGAGAAGGCTGAAAAGCAGGTAGAAATATAGCTCGTATGACAAGGTCCAGGTGATTTCCAGCAGGATGTGATTCAGGGCTTGTGGCCAAAGGAAAAAAGATTTCAACAGGTTGGAGTCGGCAAAGTGCCCGGCCCGAAAGAGACCAAAAATCACAACCGCCAAAACAAAAAACGGCCAGTACCCGGAAAATATTCTCGCCAGCCTGCGTCTTGCGAAATCAAAACTCATGGTTAAACCGGACTGACCCGAAGCGGTATGTGCCATGATAAAACCGCTGATGACAAAAAAGATGTCAACACCGGCAAAACCAAGTGACTCGCCAGTGCTGAAGACAAACTGAAAAACAGAGTCATTTCCGGGAAGTTGTGTAGCAGAGTGATAAAGTACAACCAGCATAGCCGCTACAAAGCGAAGGAACTGGATGTTATAGAGCATTTACCGGGTTTTCCGTACCGGGTTTTGGTTTGATCAGCACCTTGTTGATAAAATTATCCCTGATATCAACGATGGTCATAATATGCGGGCCGATTTCGATGCTGCACTTCCCGTCCGGAATCGCTTCCAACTCTTCGATCATCAATCCCGCCAGTGTATGTGCCTCGTCAAAAGGCAAATTCCAGCTGAGACGACGGTTTAGTGTACGCAAACTGGTGGAACCATCAACCAGGTAGCTGCCATCATCCAGGCGGCGCATGGTACGCAAGCGCCCGCGGCCTTCGGTTGTATATTCGCCGACGATCTCTTCGAGGATGTCGTCCAGGGTAACCAGTCCCTGGATATCCCCGTATTCATCAACTACCAGCGCCATGCGTCGTTCTTTGGCCTGGAATTCAAGCAGCTGACGGGTCAGCGGTGTGCCTTCCGGAACGAAGTACGGTTTCCGCACAGAGCGTTGCAGGTCTTTAAAACTGAGACCACCCACTGAAAGCTTGGAGATAATGGTGCGAATGTGAAGCAGACCCACGACGTTATCAATGCTCTCCCGGTAAACCGGCAGGCGTGTGTAAACTGTCTGCGTTAGCTGGCTCAGTATGTCGGCCCAATCATCGTCCAGATCGATTCCGATGATTTCTCCACGTGGAACCATGACATCATCAACCGACGCCTGTTCGAGGTCCAGTATATTGATCAGCATACGTTGGTGGTCATCATCGATATGCCCGCCTTCGATAAACAAGGTCCGTAACTCGTCACGGTCCAGTCGTTCGAGCGCCACGACATCGGTTTGTACACCAAAAGGCTTTAGTAGCACATTGGCAAAAGAATTTACCAGCCAGACAACAGGGTTGAGCACTTTAAGCAGCACGGTCAGCACATAAGAAGCAGGGAACGCGACTCTCTCCGGGTGCAGGGCGGCCAAGGTCTTGGGTGCGACCTCGGCAAATATCAGTACAACCACGGTCATCACCAGGGTCGATATCCAGATGCCGTTATCGCCAAACTGACGAATCGCAATCACGGTTGCGATGGATGCCGCCAGGATATTGACCATGTTGTTGCCCAACAGGATCAAGCCGATCAGTCGGTCGGGTTTGTTCAGCAGCTTTTGAGCCAGGCGTGCGCCTCGATGCCCGCTGTTGGATAAATGCTTCAGGCGATAACGGTTGATCGCCATCAAGCTGGTTTCCGAGCTCGAAAAAAAGCCGGAAAGTACGATGAG
>RCNE010002043.1_pt1 | contig 10888 bp, 5 predicted proteins | sample 2041361 | NCBI WGS metagenome assembly RCNE01 (sample SAMN09708229, study PRJNA481090) | Marine sediment metagenome, whole genome shotgun sequencing project.
CTGATGTCCCGGGGCGCCGCGTTGCTCTGCCCCGGGCTGGAATAGGTTGCCCCGTTGGGGCGGATCCGATGGGATGTCGAAGCCCGTATTTCGTCATGCACATCTGACCATACATTTGACTAGCCTGTTCTACAGCCCCTTCTTCGCTTCCATGGCGATCATCTCGGCGGCCAGGGCGTTGAGGTCGATCTTGCCTTTGAGGCCGGGCACGCTTTTGGGTAGCTCCACGTCGTAAATCAACGAGTATAGAATCAGGCCCTGGAGATCTTGCAAGAAGGGGCCCGGGTAGCCTGCCCTGCCAGAGAAGATCCCTCGGTCCCCGATGAACTCATAGACCTGGGGAAGCTCTCCATCTTCGAACCGGCGGCGCATCTCTGAGGTGACGCGGCCTGAATACCAGAAGTGAATCTTTTTGTCTGGATACGCCTTGCGTAGCGGCACGACAACGGTCGCATAGAACTTGGCGCGAAGCGCATCGCCCTCTCTGTTCAGAATGCTGAGACGTCGCAGGGCGGGAGAGGCGGCACTGGGAAAATGGATCAGAAGCTGCGCGTTTGGATTTCGCGCCAGCACATAATCAAATATTTCTTTGTAATGCTCGATCCTTCCCGTATCGCGCTGAAAATAGGTCAGTCCCAAGAGATCAATCTTGCCGGCGTTGAGCAAGGCTTCGAGTTTCAAGTTCGTAACTTGGCGATCTTCCGATACTCTGGGTGGATCGGCTTGGATAGCGAGCGCCAACCACGCGGGACTAGCGTAAACGTGGGTTTTTGTAATATAGGTCGTCGCCTTGTGGTCAGTGATGCCTGCTTTTTCCGCAACGGGCCCGATTGCATCCGCCAGCTGAGTGAAGTATTCATGTCCATAGAAAAAGCATTTCAAACCCTTTTTCTTGGTGGCCGGCAGCGTAGATGCCCACGGCCGTTCCCAGGTTTCGAGCGTGAAGATATTGGGGCCGTCTCCCTTCCATGGATCCAACGCTGCTGGGCGATGCTTCGCTTCGTGCTTCAAGGCCTTGGCTGCGATCGCAACGAGATCTGCCTCGTATCCCAATTTTAAATCGGTCTGGGCAAGATCGACATCGTAGATGAGCGAGAGGGTAAACATCGCATTGAGATCAGCGAGGATGGGTCCTGGTTGGCCCGCCTCGGTGAGAAACACGCTCTTCTCCCCGACGAGCGAAGTGATCCCCGGCAATTCTTTTTTAGCGAAGAGTAATTTCATCTCCGTGGCGGGTAGGCCGTAGTAGGCGGAGCTAATCCGGTTGCTCGGATAGCGCTTTCTGAGCTCTTTGACGATCACCTCAAAAACGGCTTTGTGGAATTTGCTGCTCGCGTATTTAAATGTATTGGCGTCTCGGGTCGGGATATTCAGCGGACTGGGAATCTGAATCAGGAACTGCATCTTGGGATTGATCGTCACGGCCTGGTCCATGATTTCGATAAACTGCGGTAGTTTGCCGAGTATGGTTCGCGAATAGGGCAGCGCGAGCAAATCGAAGCGCGGGCCTGAAAGCGCTGCCTTGATCTCGGCAGCGCGCTTCTCTTTGTCCGGATCGAGAGTTAACATCACCTGCGAATGCCCCGACACCCCGGCCTTTTTGGCGATGGCCGGTAGCCTGTCGTGCATGGGTGGGAGCGGTGACTCCTTGTGCCAATCCAGGTTCTCCCTCCGGCGTACAAATTCCTTCCACACCTTCGCCGAGTACTTCTTCTTCAGCTCCTCGTCCCGATCTATGAGGGTCCGGTTCACCGACTTTTTGTTATTCGGGAGGCTTTGCTCAACTAAGTCCTGGTCGGACACCTGCGGCGAGAAGAAGACACACTTGAGCCCTGTTTTGAGCCCTGGCTTGGGCGTGGTGTCTTGGGCGTGGAGCTGAGTGCTCAGCAGGAGAAAGAAACTGGCGAGGAGGAGTTTGAGCTGAGTCATGGGAGAGCGTCTGATGTTTGTGTTGTGTCTTGTCTTCGAGCCCGGTGGCCTTTATTTCGCTTTGGCGACGGCCCGGTAGAGCAGTGCTCCGCTCTTTGCAAAATACTCGATGCTGCCGTCTTCTTGAACGAACAGCTTGCCACCATCGCCAGTCCAAATGGAGCTATACTCCCTGCCGATCTTACCGCCAAATGACAAGGCAAAGACTCGCTTGCCGTCGGACAAATACTGCCCGACATAAGCCGGCACGGACTCACCAGCAGAGAACGTAATCTGACTGAGCACGTCGTCGCATCCCGCGTCGATCGGCTTGCCGTTGAGGTACACGTGCCAATTACCATCGTCGGCAAAGGCAGCCCAGGCCAGGTCTTTGCCGTCCGGGCGGAACACGAGTGAGCCGCGCTGAATATTATCATAGGGTCCGTGTTCTTTGCCATCCTCGACAACGAAGTGCTCTAGCCCGCGCCGTGCACCGTAAACCAAACGAGAGCCAACGGGCGAGAAATGCAGGTCGTAGATCTCATCAAACTTAGCACCTTCGGCACCGTCCAGAACGACGAACTTCAGGTTCAGATCCCCGGCAATGTAGGCCATGGATTTCTTGTCGGAACGAAACACAACGCTACCGCCCGTCACTTGGGTATAGGCTTTGCCCTCTTTGCCATCGACGACCAATCGGGCAGGCGTTTTGGAGCCGTCGCGTAGTGCCGCGGCATAAATCACGCGCTCGTCCCCGGCGGGAAACGGCGTGTCGCCGTATAGAATTTGGGCATACTCCTTGCCCGGCACGCCGTTGACCATCATGACCAACTTGTCGTCGGTCATGCTCTTGCAGGCCCAGGTCTTGCCGGATGGGGACGCCATCAGCAGGCCCAAACTTTCGCTGGCCGGCCATTGTTTGTCGCCGACCACCGCGTGCCACTGCGTATCTCCTGCGACATAGACCATTTCTCCTGGTCGGGCAGGTGACGCACGCAGCGTGCTTGAGGCAATATACTTCCAGGGTTTTTTGGTGATGGGCTCGTCTCCGGGAAGTTGGCGAATGCTTTCTTTTCCCGGGCCTTCTATCGCAACGAACGCAAACATCTCACTGCCGGTCGCGTCGGTCTTTCCACCCATCCGGACTAGTGATTCCTTACCAATCGCGGCGTAGGTCTTGCTCTTGACCAAGCTAATCTCGTCCCCTTGGATCCGACCGAGACAAGCGATCATCTTATCGCGCACCTTGCCGCGATAAGCGAAGTACTCCCCAGCGAAGTGAAAATCCCAGATCCCGCGCTGCGCGGGTTTATCTTTAACGATGACACTGTCGTAATGTCCAAATACCTTACCGTTCACCACGACATAATGCCGGCCATCCTTGCTGGCTTGATAGGCCAGGTGCGTCTTGCCTGCGTCCGAGCCGAACACCAACCCGGCAATCGGCCAGCCAGCTTCGGTGATGGCATAAGGTTTTTGTTCGACGCCGTCGAGAACCACCATGCACTGTTCACCTCGCGTGCCCACGAAAGTATGGTGCTTGCCATCCTCGCTGAAAAACGGAGTGCCCTCAGCAATGGCGTCGTACACCCCCGGCAGAGCCTTTCCATCGTGATAGACCTGCCGTTGTTTCGTCTGCGGGTTAACACTCACAACAAGAACGTGGTCACCATTGGGGCTGACCCGAATTGTCGAGGGCACAATATTGCTGACCCGTCCGATCACCGCAGCCTTGGTCGGCGTAGAAAATGACCAACACAGAGCGACTGCGGTGAATAGCGAGGTTATCGTGTATCGACTGGTTCTCATTGGTTCGTTAATTTCCAATTACGCTACGGCAGCTGCCTTTTTCGGCGCTGCGGCGGACGCCTTCTCTGGGACGTGTTTGAGCAACAGATCGACGATATCATCCGTGGTCTGACCTTCACTGACAGCAGCGAAGTTCAAGCCCATGCGGTGACGCATAACGGGATGCACGAACTTTCTGACATCGTCGAAGGTGGCTTCACTCCGTCCGGAGAGACCGGCGTGGGACTTGGCTGCCAGCAGCAGACCCTGTCCGGCCCGCGGGCCGCAGCCCCAACGCACCCACTTATTCACAAAGTCGGGAGCCTCGTCGCTGTCCGGCCGGGTGGCGCGGGCCAATCGGGCGGCGTAGTTGGCGAGCTCAGGACTAACCTTGATCCCGCGCACCACTTTCTGCAATCGGATGATCGTCTCGGCGTCGATGATCTGGCTGAGCTTCGGCAGCGCTTCCAAGGTGGTCGACAAGAGGATTTTTTCCTCTTCGCTGAGGGAAGGATAGTCGATCTTGACCAGGAACAGGAAGCGGTCCAACTGCGCTTCCGGAAGGGTATAGGTACCTTCCTGCTCGATGGGGTTCTGCGTCGCCAGGACGAGGAAAGGCTCTGGCAATTTATAGCTTTCGCCGCCCACACTCACGTTGCGCTCCTGCATCGCTTCGAGCAAGGCGGCCTGGGTTTTGGGTGGAGTCCGGTTGATCTCGTCAGCCAACAGAATGTTGGTGAAAACCGGTCCCTTGGAAAAGGCGAAGTGCCGTTTGCCGTGCTCGTCTTCGTTGAGCAAGGTCGTCCCGGTGATATCCGTTGGCATCAGGTCAGGCGTGAATTGCACCCGGGTGAAATCCAGGGACATGGTTTCGGAAAGACTGTTGATCATCAGTGTCTTCGCCAATCCCGGCACCCCCTCGATCACCACGTGTCCTCTGGCGAAAAATGCGGTGAGGATCTGGCCGATGACGTCCACTTGGCCAACGATGATTTTCCCGACTTCCGCCGCGATTAATTCGCCCGATTTTGCAAGCGTGGCTAAGTCCTCAGCCTGGTTGCCAGGCTGTGTAGTATTTGATGTTGTCATATTTTTGTAGGTCTCCTTTTTATTGAGTCTTGGTGATTTTGGTTGTTATCTCTGATTGGCAGATTCTTCGGCAAGGGCTTTGGTATACGCGCTGACCATATTTTCGAATCCAGCCGGCACGGTGCCGCCAGTGGTATCGGCTTGGTGAGCGTCTTTATAGGATCCATCGGCGATTTGCTGCGCGCGCAGTTCGTAGGCTCCGGCGAGCGATTTTTCCGCATTGCGCATGTGCTTGATGGCCTCGTTGAGAGTTTGCCTCACTTCGACTCCCTGCTTGTTGCCACTCTCGATCTGCTTGAGTTGCTCGATGACCCGCTTCAGGTCCGTGGTGGGAAGATTGTGGCGTTGGAGTGCCAGCAAGAGCCCGCGGAGGTTCTCCTTACTCTTTTGCTCTGGTGCGCCCATCAGCTCCTGGAGCTTTTTCAGTTCGTCAGGAGCGAGTCTGCCCATCTCGGCGAACCCTGACGCTGTCCCGGTTCCTTTGCCCATACCAACCGACGTGGCGGGCGCGCTGTCCTCATCGGTAATTGTGCCTTCTTCACCAGAACCGGGCCTCAAGCGAGGCGGCATCGCGGTCTCATTGTCCGGAATCGCCGGTGCTTTGCCGGAGGCCATCTGTCCATCTGACTGTCCAGAACGCCCCAGCTGGCCACGGCCCTTGACTTTCTTCAGCGGGTTGGGCGTCTCAGGAGTCATCTGACCGGCGGCGGACGCCGAGTCCAGGTTATCCGCTGTCGGGTTTCCCCCAGCGTCACCCTTATCCATCAGTTCCGAGCCCGATTGGGGGATCGGGGGTTCCATATCGTCGAGTCCCTTGAGCAGATCAGTTAATTTGATGGGGAGCTCTGCGGGCAGTTCACCCAAGTTGGGGATCCTGCCGCTATCCTCGGGATTTTCGACATCCCCAGGTTGATCGCCACCGATGGTTGGATCAGGCACTAGGCCCCCATCAAGCTCCTTCGCCGGAGATCCCACGTTGGTGTCGAGATTGTGCGCCATAACTTCCGCGAGTTCTTCGCTATCCTCTGCCGTCAGGGGGGGGATTTCATCGAGTTCGTCCTTAATGGCGTGCAACGTGGTCTCGAACGCCTCGACATCGGTCTTGCTCCCAAAGTCCCACTCTTGCTGCGCGATGTCTTCGGCCATATCCACGAGATCACGCCGCGCCTGAGCTTCTACTAGATCAAGATCCTTGAGTTTATCCTCGTCCTCCTCATCCAGACTCTCCGAGGGTTTGGAAGTGATCACCTTGCGCATTTCTTCCAGGTCATCATGCTCCTCCTTCCACTCCTTGAGCTTTTCGTCGGCCTCGGCCTGGTCAAAACCAGCCGAAGGGATGGCCTCGTGCCTTTCATCAAGCAACTTCGCTAGCTCGAGATCATTTTTCTCCCCTTCACTTTCGTACAACTCACCCTTGAGTGCCAGCAACTGGTTGTAGATCATTTCCTGCACGGTTTGCAGATGCTTGAATTCGCCGTGAATACGCTCTTGGTCGAGCGCCACCGGAACAATCTCAGGGGCCTTGTCTGTGGTCAGGTAAACTGCGATTCCCTTGGGGGCTTGCTCGCTGCCACCCACACTGGCGATCCCGGTAACGGCCTGCTCTTCTCCCATGTCGAAGACGAAGGTGGCGGGCAGCTTCTCCAACAACACGCGGGTCACTTTGTCCCCCTTCTTTACAGCCAAGGCATTCTTGGCATCCTTGACATTGGACGAAACAAGCTTCCATTTCGAGGTATCGAGGTAGGGGCTCTTCTGCTCCTCGGTGTCCTCGCCCACGAGCGCCAGTTGTTGAAGATACGCTTGAGGCTTCCAGCCGTGGGCAGATTCAATGACCAGCCCGAAATAGCGTGCTGGTTGACTCTTGAAGCGGACGCTTTGTGTCTGGGTGTTTTTAAAGGAGGTGCCGGGGCCGCGACCATTGGCACGTTTCAACTCGCCGGCATTGAGTCGTGGACGTCCCGCGGCAAAGGCGCGGTGATTGGCTTCCACACCCTCTATCGTCGCGATGCTCTGCATGCGGGTGACCATTGGGATTGATTGATCCGGTGCCGACTGCACTCCCTTGAGCAGTGTATTTCGCACATCAACCTGAAGGGCGAGAATCTTCTCACGGGAGGCATCGAGCGCTGACTGGATGTCTTTGTCCTCGCGCTTCACACGATTCAAATCCAACCAAACACCATCAATGTTCACCGACAGGTTCTGGGTTCCCTCGAGCGCCTGCTTCTGGAGCACGATGGCTCGCTCCAAGGCCGCGTAAAGATCTTTCAAGCCAGACTCGTCGTCGGCAGCAAGTTTGGCATCCAGATTCTTCACCGTGACCAGCAATGCTCGCGAAACCCCGCTGTCCGTGGTCGGACAAAAGTCGTTGCCATGAACTTCAAGATAATACTTGTTCCCCGGCTCGAAGACGCTGGCATCAATTTTTAGATCCATTCGCTTCTCAATCCGCCCCTGCTCACCGGGTGCGGCGCCGAAGCTCCAATCCCGAATCGCTTCGGGTTGAGCGCCGACTTTGGCGCTGCGGAGCGTCAGTTTCATGTCCTGCATGCCATAGTCATCCTTGCCTTCAAATCGCAACGGGAGTGTGGCACCCGGATTGACAACATGACTCATTTCCATGTCCACATAGTTGACTTCGGGCTTGCGGTCGGTCTTGAGCTGGACACTACCGCTGCTCAGGACGATCGGATCCGGCAGATTCTTGACCACCGCGATCAGGTCGTAGCTTCCGCCGCTCTCCCCCACCTCGACGGTCCCCTTCCAGACCTGCTCGCCAGCATCCTGGAATTGGACGGTCCCGGCCGGCCACTGCCAGCTCAGGGACTCGACGGGCTGATCCAATTTGACGAGCACCTCCAACTGGCTCGCAGGAAGACACTTCACCGGGTAGGGCGGGCCGCTCTGCTGCCGCGGCGGTAGGGACACATAGGCCGGTGGGGTAATGGTGAACGTCGATTCGATGATCTTGGTCGCGGCGTTCACCGTCACCTGCACGCTGCGGGTATAGGTGCCATCAACGAAGATGCGGAAAGAGAAACTCCGACGAACGGTCTCGAAGGAGTAGCGGTACAGGTTTGGGTTACCGACGACCGGCCGCATTTTGACTTCGGCGCCGTCAGTGCCATCGTTGGCAACTTTGCCCACACCGTCGCGGTAGACGATGGCGGGATAGACCATCAGTGGTTCCCCGCCGGCAAATTTGCTCACATCCAGAGAGACCTCGAGGTCTTCGTATTCGGCAATGGTCAGATCCTCTGCCGGAGTCATGATCAGCGAAGCGGCTGCCGCAGGTGGTGCATCGGAGAAGCTGAAGGCATAGCGGGAAAACGCGTTCGTCAAGTAGCCAGGCGCCAGCACACTGTAGGCGATCCAAGCCACCATCAGCACCGCGAATGCCGCCCACCATTTCGCCATCCGGCCCGGCTGCCACAGCTCGCGCAGCGGCACATGGCTCCATCCCGTCGTAGCCGCACTGGCAGTGGCCGTGATGAAGTCCCTCTGTTTGTCGCTGTAGTCCATCTCCTCGAACTGCATGGTATTGATCAGGACGTTCCCCTCGATCCCGAACTGCTTCTCCAGCATCAGCGCGACCTGCTCGTTGCTCCGACTCGTTCTGAAGGCGCCGACAACGCATTTGAGAAAAGCGCCAACCGTCACAACCAATCCCACAATCGCGAACGGGAACCGCAAGGCCGTGGGCAGGTCCATCAGGTTGTCCAAGACAAAAAGACAAAACCAAGTCGTGGCTGCAATAGCGAACCAGGTTAGAAACCCTAATATCACCGCCGTCATGCGGATGGTGCGTTTCGCACGGTCTACAACCTTGCCGAAATCCAATGTGTTTGTTGCTGCTATATCCATTGTCTTATATTCTGTTTTTAGTTTCTGATCACTTACCCCCGACAATCACTTTGCCGTCCTTCATGACGACTGGCCAGAGATCTGGCGCGAAGCCCATTTCGGGCGTTTCCTCTTCAAGATCGATGCGTGTGCGACTGAATGTGCCGCGATCCACCAAGGCCATTTTCCCCGTCTTATTGTCTCGCACAAAACGCCAGATACTCAGGCGGTAGAACTCCATCAATTTACCGTCGGGACCCATTTCGAATCCGCCAGTAGTGGATTGCGCCCACTTCAGGGCGAACTCCGGATTGGGGATGTCTCGGCGCAGCCTCAACAGGACGGTAATTTTTTGGTCACCATCCTCGGAGATAATCCCCAGCATTTTCTTATGGGTATAGTAGTCCTGGATTTTCAGCACTTCGGTTTCGACGGACTTAAAAAGGTCCGTGCGTTTGGTCCCTTCCGCGGGCCAGCCCGCCACCCACATGCCATTGATATGCGCCGCCAGGAAGACGTTTTCACCGAGGGTTGAATGAACACTGATCGTGCCATTGCGAGCCTTCTTGACGACAACCTTCGATAAGGTATCCATCGTCAGCCCGCGCAAACCTACATGGTAAGGGACATACTCCGCCGGTTTACCCCCTTCACTGAGCACACGCTTGTTTATCTTTTCAACCTTCTCCCGGGTGTAAACCCCGTTCCAGAGTAAGTCAGAATCACCCCATTTCGTGATCTTCACCTGGTTGGTAGAGATCGAATCAAAGTCGAACGAGCGCAACTCTATCGGCATGCTGCGCGCAAACTGATCGCCCTCGTCGAGCATCTTGATCCGTTTTACATGCACGAGATCGTCGAGAGATTCGCCCGGCTTGCCCGAATACTTCGAGCGCATCACTAATTTCTTGGTCCCCGTCACGAAGTCCGTGTCCGGATCAATAATCTTCAGGTACGCGACGCGCGTGTCCACAACTCCGACCGCCGTCTCTCCGCTATTGAAGACCACGGTGCACTTGGGCTTTAGAACGGGATAGGGTGCCCCGAATCTCACCGTCTTTCCAGCGCCCGCGCCCAACGGGCTGATGATATCTAAAATCTTGAATTTTTTCAGATACTCCTCGCTGAGGGGCGAGAACGTCATTTCTTTGACGACGTTAAAATTAAATGTGTAGACCCTGGACTTCGCTTTGATGGTTTCGAGATCCACGGTGGTTGTCGTTTTGTCCCCCGGCAGCTTGGTCATCCTGAAATCGATCCCGGGAGTGAGCTGCACAATCCCCTCGTACTGCGTCCCGTCCGACATATACACCAGGGCATGTCTCTTGGCCGCCTTGTCGGCTGCTGACGAGGTTGCCGGCGACAAGACGCACAGCGCGATGAGCAGGCAACACAACCTCGTTACGGCTGATTTGATATTTGCTGTCGTTTTCATGTTCAATTCCTTTAGCACTTATACGATGTTCATTCTTCTACGCAGGATCCACTCCCAGAGCAGAGCACCCAACACCAGCAGGATATAAAACGGCAGCACGTTGAAAAGAGCGGGCGCCCTTACCAGCGGGGTATCATGCGGTTCAGCGCTGGTCATCAGCATGGCATTGATACGTTCCATCAGTTCCTCGGCGTCGGCTTCCCGATGGTAGTAGCCACCACTGCGCGCGGCCAGGTTCTGGAGGAACGGGTGGTCCACCGCAAGGGCGGCACCCTCACTGACATTCGACCCAACGCGGATGACGCGCTCATAGGAATCCAGCGGCTCGCCGGCTCGGGTCGCCTCCAGCTTGACCGTGTAGTCGCCCCGTTCAGGGAAAAACACTTTGGTCTGAAAGTCATTGCCATCCTTCAGCACGATCGAAAGGTCCTGGCTTGTCCCGGCATGCTCGACAGATCCCTTCAAATGGACTTCGCCTTCGGCATAACGCCCGACAATGCCAATCTCTGCGTTGGCTTGCTCACTGGGGCGGTATCGCTTGCTATCCCATTCCACGGTCAAGAATCTGCCACCCTCAATCTCGCCGGCCAGATACCGAATGGAATCTCGCCAGAACTGATGAACGGCTCCAGAAATATCGCCGTCCAGCCGCCCCCACCTCCACAGCGTATCGGTGGCCACACCCAGGGTCTGGCCTTTGCCATAGGGCTGTAGGGCAACGATCGGGACGATCTGAGCGCCGACCGAAGCGTTCAGCAGGCTCAGGGCACCACTGCGAGGTTCCCCCACCGTATTCACCGAATAGAAGACCGGAGCTGTGAC
>RCNE010002045.1_pt1 | contig 10884 bp, 7 predicted proteins | sample 2041361 | NCBI WGS metagenome assembly RCNE01 (sample SAMN09708229, study PRJNA481090) | Marine sediment metagenome, whole genome shotgun sequencing project.
TTCGGGGGTCAACAGCGCGGCGTAGGCATACTGGGGCTGGCAAATGCGGGCGGCCACGTCCAGAATGGTCCGCAGCACTGGTTGCAATTCATTGGGCGAGCGCGAGATAACGCCCAGCACTTCGGATGTGGCGGTCTGATACTCCAGCGCTTCGGTCACCTCCGCCGTGCGTTCCTGCGTTTCGCGCAGCAGGCGGGCGTTTTCGATAGCGATGCTGGCCTGATTGGCAAAGCTTTGCACCAGTTCGATATTGGCGGGTGCTGGCGGGGACGTATTCGGCCATGCCAAATTGATAACTCCCCAGATGCGGCCTGCCACGCGGATCGGCACGCCCATGAGCCTCCGGAAGCCCACTTTCGAAGCCATGGTCGGTGCAAAATAGCTTTCAGATGCCTGCACATCGGCGATATGCGCGACTTCCCCGCTCTCGACGACCAACGGTGATAAGTGACCGGGTGTGCCCACAAACGGATAGTCGTACAGCAGATCGTCGATCGTATCTGGTGGAAACCCATGCTGCGCGCAGAAATGGTACAATTCCCCATCAAAACGGTCGAGCACGCAGAAACTTGCGCCACATAGTTCCGCCGATTTCTGCACGACCAGATCGAACATCGGCTGCAAATCCGAGGTCGACTCGTTGATCACTTGCAGGATTTCCGCGCTCGCCTTCTCGCGCACAAGCGCTTCGGTGACTTCGTCGGTGCGGGCCATTGTTTCGGTTATGAGCCGTGCGTTCTCAATAGCGATGGTGGCCTGATCCGCAAATGTGCGGGCCAGTTCGATATCCGATGGTCTGGGGGCCTGACCATCCGGCCAGCCCATGATGATCGCCCCCCAAAACGTGTCACCTTGCAAAACGGGCACGCCGATCATCTGGCGAAAACCAAATGCGCGCGCGGTGGCATGATCAGTATAGCTTTCGTCAAAGGCATCCTTGATGTGCACGACTTTGCGTGCATCGGCAACAGCCTTGGTCAGGGAACCTTCTTGCGGCACCGCAGGCCAGTTGGCGCGGTGTCCCTTTATGAACTCATCGGTAAAGCCGTAGCTGGCGCAGTAGTGCATCATCGACCCGTCGTAGCGCCAGACCATGCAGAAGCGGCTACCACACAATTCGGTCGCACTGCGCGCTATCATGTCAAAAACAGGCTGAATATTGTCCGACGCGCGGCTGATGACCCTGAGTACCTCCGAGGTCGCTTCTTGCTTTTCCAGAGTATCCTGCACTTCGCGGAACTGGCGTACGTTCTCAATGGCGATAACGGCCTGCGCGGCAAAGGTTTCGACAAGCTGGATTTCCGACGGCCTGAAGGATTGAACAGTGCGGCGGCTGAGCGAAATGCACCCAATGGCAGTGCCATCTTGTAAGAGCGGAACAATCAAACGTGTCCGAACCCCTTCGGTTTCAACTAAATCGACGGCAATCGGATCACGGTTTTTGTAGGCGTCTGTCTGTGCATAATCCGCAATGTGAACCACCTTCGCCGACCGTATCGTCGCGACAACCGAAAGGGGTAGATCAAGCGAGAATTCGAGGCCCGGCTCCCACGCCGTGCGGTCATGCCCCCAATCAGCCACGAGGCTGACATGTGTGCGGGTTTCATTGACAAGCTGTAGGCCTGCCTGATCCGCACCGCACAAGATTGATGCTTTCTCTAAAATGATGTCAAAGACCTGCTTTTCGTCTTCACGGCTTTGGCTGATGACCCTCAGAATGTCGGATGTTGCTTCCTGCTTTTCCAAAGACTCGTGAAGGTCCTTGAACTGGCGCACGTTCTCGATGGCGATAACGGCCTGCGCAGCAAAGGCCTTCACGAAATCAATCAAGTGATCCTCAAAGGGCAGAACCTCGTAGCGAAACAGCGTAATGCAGCCAATGGCACCGCCGTCTTGGATCAGCGGCACAAACAGAACGCTGCGGATACCAATATCATCGACCATCGAGCGGACCGCTGTCGCGCCCGCATTATGAAGTGCGCTTTGCGCCATATCATCGAGCGCAATAAGCGTGCCTTCGAGAATGCATTTCGCCGCATAGGACACTTCACCATCCATCGGCATTTCGCGACTATGAAACATCTTGGTGGCTTGCGCAGACATGTTGCGGTGCGCAGCAAGGGTCTGAAACGCATCACCCGGTTGGGCCAGAATAAGCCCCGCCATCGGTGCATTACAAAGTTCCTGAGCTTTCTCCAAGATCGCGTCAAACACCGCAGTATTGTCATCCCGGCTTTGGCTGATCACGTTTAGGACATCCGCCATCGCCGAAGCCTGCGCCTTTTGCTCGGCCAGCCTCTGCCGCAATAGCCGCATTTCCTGCGCTTGCGCATTCTCAGCGCTTGGATGAGATTGATTTGAGGTCATGATTGAGCGTCACCCCGGAGAAAACCCGTTTCTGAAATAAAATTTATCTAATATGGGAAACTGTAGCTGCCCTGCCGTTTACATGAAACCTTTTTGATCAGGCGCCGTTCAGTCGGCCACGCCGTCCGCGTTCCTGACTGCATTATCCGCTTACAGACCGCATAGCTTTGCACCTGCCCCGTTCGATTGGGTAGACGACGGCGTACTCGAGGCGGGTACAATGCGGACCTGAAACTTCGTAACGCCACGAGCCCACGGGTGACCAGATCCGTGAAGATTTTGAGCAGATATTAACCGCCATGTGAGCCAGATAAGACCTGCTCTAGCCGAAGGCTTCTGAGAAGTGTGTCCACTGCCAATGCTCTGTTTCAGCTTGACGAAATTGCCCTGTGGTTAAAGGCCACCAAATACAGAGCTTCTCCGTGACTTGAACTGAGGCTTCGCATCAGCAGCGAATGGCCATTTTCAGCCCCTCGTGTCGAGCGTCCCTCACGGCGGAAGCCACCGTTCACGCAAGCTCTCGATGCTGCAGCTTAGCGTGCCGAAAGCTGACATCTGCCAAATGCCATATCATCTGAGGTAAAAAGGTAAAAATGTGCTATGGCTCTTATTTCCTTAACTAATCCCTCGCCACACGGCGCTTCATGCACCGCAGTAACCGAAAATTGCCCCAAAAACTCCTTAACTTCGTCATTCATCCTCCCAGACATTTGGGCATGGTACATCATTGGCAATGCAATGTCCTCGCGAGTACCGCTAGGGCCTGCATCCGAAAAATGAGCGTAAAATTACGGCAATCAAAATTGATTGACGGAAAATGGAACCGGGAAAAGGTAGTTTGAGAAATGCCGTCAATTGATATTGTTAGGCTCGACGAGAACCCACATGAATCCGTCAATGGCATTCGCGACGATACCAGTTCGCGTGGTGTCGATTTGGAAGGTGCTAAAATCACTGCCACATATGCTGACGGCTCTACCGAAACTCTAACATGGCAGGCATTGGACCCATACACCTTTGGTGGAGCTACCGGCGTAGACATTGATATGTCCTTCGGTTTCGATTGGCACGATTTAACTACAACCAAACGCTTAACGTCGCTTAAAATTGATCTGCAGCCTGCCAGCTCGGTATTCGATACGACCGTTGATACGGATGATTTTCCTTTAGGACAGTCTACGCCTAGTTCATCGTTTGGGTTCCCCTTTGAATTGGCTCCCGAATACGAAACAATGCCTGGGGACTTAACAGTGGAGTATTCAGGGATTGTAAATCTGACGGGGAGCCCAGCCGTAGGAGATCTTTATACGACTATGGTTGTTGATTTCTCTGGCCTCCCAGCGGGCGGTCTGCTCGGTGATCTAAGATGGAATTCTGACATCGACACCATGAGGGACGCCGGTGACTTGGTGCCATCCGGTGTAACATGTATCGCCCGAGGAACATTGATCACTACGGATCGCGGCGACGTGCCTATAGAGACTTTGAAATCAGGCTGTAAAGTACTGACACAGGATAATGGTTTTCAAGAACTCATTTTAACGATGAGCCGGATCATAGAGTCAAATGGGCTTCGGATGAACGCAAAGCTCTATCCGATACGGATCACCGCGGGAGCATTTGGTTCAGGGTTACCAAAGAGAGATTTAATTGTATCGCGCCAACACCGCATGGTCGTAAAGTCCAATATTGGCAAACGTATGTTCGGATCAACGACCGTTCTCGTTGCAGCAATACGACTAACTAAGTTGCCAGGAATCTATATAGAGAGCACTGTTGAAAGCGTCGAGTACTTTCACCTCATCTTCGAAAAGCACGAAGTAATATTTGCCGAAGGTGCACCAACCGAGAGCTTCTTGATGAATTCCGAAACGCAAAGGACACTTACCACAGCAAAACGGGACGAGTTCGCGTCACTTTTCCCGGAAGTTGATGGGACCGTTTGTTTTGGAGCCCCAGCACATACAATACCGTCGCGTATATTGCAAAAGCGATTGGTCCAACGGCACAGAAAGAATGCAAGAAATCTTCTATCGCTGTAACCGCATGATTTTTGCGTAATCCATCACCTTCAATACGAAAATTTCCTGCATAGCGAACAGGTGAAGGTCTTGCAATTCTATCAAATTCCACTGGCTGTGCCCTTGCAGCGAAAGCCCGAGATACGCCTTTTCTGAACCGCCCCGAGTTTACCGGAGAGCGTCTGTTTCAAATAATTGGCTGCTTTTTCATTGGCGTACAAGGCTTCATAAAACATCACCTCTGCTTCATGCGGCGTGACATATCCAATTGCGCTGTGAAGGCGTTTGGTGTTGTACCAATCGACCCACTTCAGCGTTTCCCATTCAGCTGGCCCACTGATCTCCATGGGCTCAGTAACTCTGTGACTTCAGTCTTGAGCGGGTCAATGATGCTTTCGACGAGGGCATTATCGTAGGAATTTCCTACAGTCCCCACGGATGGATAGATCCCCGCATCCACTGCCCGGCATTGAAGCAGGTGGGCAGTATTCTAACACGCCGAGGTCTGCAATGCGGGGCGGTTTCAACTGGCCGACGAGCCACTTCGATGCGGCTGCCCCAATGATCGCTTTCAAATGGGCCATACACGGAGGTGAAAGCCATCCCACGTTGTCGAAGAACTCACAGCATTTGCTCAATTTTCCAAAACTTGCGCTATCGCGGTGCAGGACAAGGCCAACAGAGCATCGCGATATTAACGATTGCACAAAGGTCTGCACGAGAGGAACCCTGACGTGCCAGGCCCGACAGTCCTGAAATCAGAGCCTCGAAGAAAAGCGCGAGTGATGCAGGGCAGACCCTGGGTGGCAATTCTTGCGGCGAGGCTGATTGAAGCCGCTTGGAGATTGCGTCGGGCGTTTCCCTCACCGCCTTATGCAAGACATCCGCCACTGCTGGCGGAATGTCCGGTGCAACGGCGCAGCCGATATTAGATGCAATCATGCAGCCGGGAGGCGTATTTTCACTTGTTAATCCGTCTACAGTACCCATCAACAGCTTCCATATGCCCTCGCGCGGATCAGCCTCGTTCGCGAGCGCAGCCGTAGCCGGTCGCACATACTGATCCACGTAGAGTTCAACCGCCGCCACAAACATTTCTTCTTTGTTGCCAAACGCTCGGTAGAGGCTTGGCTTGGTCAGACCTGTGGTCATGCAAATGTCGGTGTATGATGTTCCGAGATAGCCGGACTGCCAAAAGACATGAAGGGTCTTTTCAAGCGTGTTGGCCTTATCAAAACTCAACGGTCGACCGCGCGCCATACAAATTCCTCCAGAAGATTCAGCAGAGTTTGATCGTCACACGATCCATCGCTGCGCAAATACATACTGACCGGTATACTTTTCATTGACAAATGAAATATTATTTCATACCGATCGGTATGAAATAAATTGAAAGGACTTACCAATGATCAAATTTAAATCTGTCGCAAAGATGCTGGCCCTGACGCTGAGCGCGTCCATCATATCAGCCTTTTCCGTAAGCGCCGAAGAAAACTCTGAGCACATTACCATGTACGACAACGTCGCGTGGCAACCGGCGGGCGAAGGCGCTGAGGCAGCAATTCTGTGGGGAAGTGAAGAGGATAACGACGCGGTATGGGCGTTCAGAATGCAACCAGGAACGGCGTTTCCGCTTCACGCGCACACACATGACTACAACGGTCTCGCGATCCAAGGAAATTGGGTCCACATCGACGCCGAAGGCAACGAAGTAACGACAGCACAGGATTCTTTTGCCCTAATCAAGGGTGGTGAACTCCACGGCGATCGCTGTGAAGGTCCGGAAGTCTGCATCACGCTGGTTGATCTTGATGGCCCGCGCGATTTTATCTTCCCTGAGTAATCATTCACTGACAACGTAGTGTCGGCGAGCCTGTAGCGGGCACGCCCGCACAGAACGGGAGCAAGACTACATGGCGACGAAAAAAGAACTACTCCAAAAACTTCTCAAGGGCATCGAGACCGGCGATCCCGAGGCGGCCACGGTCGTCAACGAAGCCAAATACATCCAGCATAATCCGCGAACAGGTGACGGCAGCCCCGGCCTCGCCGAACTGTTCGCACGTTTAGCAAAGACAAACCCACGCGTTAAATTTGTGCGCGTGTTTGAGGACGGTGATTTCGCTTTTGCCCATAATGAATATGACTTCAACGTTGTTGAAGTAGCGTTTGAGGTTTTCCGGTTCGAGGACGGCCAAGCCGTCGAACACTGGGACAACATCCAGATGAGACAGACCCAAAACCCTTCAGGCCGCGGTATGCTGGACGGCGAGACAGCCATTGCCGATCTGGATAAAACCGAAGAAAATCGAGAGTTGGTACGCTCGTTCTCTAAGGATGTACTCGTGGACCGTAAGCTCGACCTTCTGGAAACCTATGCCGCTAAAAACTTGATCCAGCATGACCCGGAAACAGCCGATGGTATCGCGGCTCTGCGCGCTCTGCTTGAAGCCACAGTGAAGGGCGAGCACCGGATCACGTATCACCGCATCCATCGTATTTTTGCTGAGGGAAACTTCGTTTTGTGCATGAGCGAGGGCCATCGGAGCGGGCTCCATTCCAGCTTATACGATCTATTTCGTGTCGCCGATGGCAGAATAGTGGAACATTGGAATACAGTCTCACCGATTGCCCCGCGTAGCGAATGGAAGAACGAGAACGGAAAGTTTTAAAAATTCAACGTAGCTGATGGCGATCACGAAGGTCTCCGATGCCCCATTCTTATGCATAGTTGTCAGCTTCAATACTATTGGCACCCGTTCGAGTACACTGCAGCACTTGGTGAACGCGGCTCATACCAGACCCTTACTGCAACCCACGTGAACGATCGGCTCCAACCCCAGTCGACCTTGAAAGACAAAAGACGCGTAACCACACATGCTTGTATTAAGTATTTTTCTAATAGCAGCCTCTTTAAGTAGTTCCCTCGAGAAAGACATAACATGACCGACTTTCTACTTTTAGCATTCATCTTTCTTGTTGCGGGCGTGATCGCCGTACCAATAGCGTCGCGGTTGGGGCTGGGATCTGTTCTGGGATACCTAATCGCGGGTATCGTCATTAGCCCAATCTTAGCGTTGCTGCATGTGGACGTGATCTCGATCCAGCATTTTGCCGAGTTTGGCGTTGTGATGATGCTATTCTTGGTCGGGCTTGAGCTTGAGCCGAAGCTACTTTGGTCTATGCGGGCCAAATTGCTTGGGCTTGGCGGCGGGCAAGTCGGTTTGACGACTGTTGCAGTGATGGCTGTGGCGATGGCCTTCGGCATTGTCTGGTCTGTTGCCTTGGCGATTGGCCTTGTGATGGCGCTGTCGTCTACCGCGATTGTTTTGCAAACCTTGGGCGAAAAAGGTCTGATGAAAAGTGATGGAGGTCAATCCAGCTTTTCCGTTCTATTGTTCCAAGATATTGCCGTTATCCCAATGTTGGCATTGATCCCGTTACTTGCCTTGCCTGAACTGACCGAAGCCCTGTCACACGGCGCTGCCGAGGGCGATCACGGCGGCGCATCAATCAGCCTTGTCGATGGCCTGCCCAGTTGGGGTGCGGCCCTTGTCACACTTGGCGCAATTGCTGCCGTTGTTGGCTCAGGGTCCTACCTCACTGGACCAATTTTTCGTTTCATCTCTGGGGCTCAATTGCGAGAACTGTTCGTGGCCACGGCCTTGATGATGGTCATTGGCATCGCATTACTGATGACACTCGTTGGCCTATCCCCTGCACTGGGGACGTTCCTTGCAGGTGTGGTTCTGGCCAATAGCGAATACCGTCACGAGTTGGAAAGCGACATCGATCCATTCAAGGGGCTGCTCTTGGGTCTCTTCTTTATGACAGTTGGGGCCGGAATTAACTTCGGCCTGCTTCTCGACAATCTTGGGCTGATCGTGGGCCTTACACTTGGTCTAATGGCGCTGAAGGTCGGCGTGCTTTATGTATTGGCAGTCGTCTTCAAGATCGGCGGAGCGGACCGTTGGTTGTTCGCGCTTGGGCTTGCCCAGGCTGGTGAGTTCGGATTTGTACTGTTGTCATTCACAGTCGCCAACGGGGTCATACCGGGCGATCTTGCTGATCGGTTGTTGCTGATTGTGGCGCTGTCGATGCTGCTGACGCCTGCATTGTTCATCCTTTATGACCGTGTTATCGCGCCACGCTATTCTGGCTTCGATGACCGCGAGATGGATCAAATCGAAGAACAAGGTGAGATCATCATCGCGGGCCATGGTCGCGTCGGCGGTATCGTCAGTCGCATTCTGCGTGGCTGCGGTCTTAATCCTACCGTGATGGACTTTAGCTCAAAGCAATTGGAAATGCTGAAAGCCTATGGTGTGCAGGCTTACTACGGGGATGCCACACGACCTGATTTGCTAAGCGCTGCTGGATTGGCCGAAGCCAAGATGCTCGTAATTGCTATTGATGGCAAAGATCAAATCACGGAGCTGGCAAAGTACGTGCACCAAAATTATCCCGATGTGCACATCGTTGCCCGCGCCGTGGATCGCAACCACGTCCACGATCTGTGGCATGCCGGATGTCGCGATATCATCCGCGAGACCTACGACAGTTCGCTGCGCATGGGACGTTCCGCACTTGAGGCATCGGGGCATTCACGAGATCAGGCCGAGCGTATGGTCAGTGCATTCAGCGAGATGGACAGCAAAGGTATGCTGACCGCAGCAGAGCATTATGATCCCAATATTCCAACACATGAAAACGAAGCGTTGATGGCGCAATTCCGTGAACGTCGCGATGATTGGGAAGCGGATCTCACGTCTCAAATTGAGGCTATAATGGCTGAAGGAAAGGCATGAGCAACGATAACGCGCAGGCCAAGTTCCTCACAGGCAACATTACTAAACACATCATTTCGATGTCACTGACGTCTGCGGTCGGGTTTTTGGCGCTGTTTATTGTCGATCTGGTGGACATGTTGTTCATCTCAATGCTTGGCATTGATGAGCTGGCGGCAGCGGTTGGTTTTGCGGGCACAGTGCTTTTTATGACCACTTCGATCAGCATCGGCATGGCTATTGCCGGTGGTGCTATGGTCGCACGTTCGCTGGGCGAGAATAAACCAGAGCGTGCGAGCGAGTTGCTGACCCATGTTCTTGTTGTGGGCGTCGCATTTGCTGTCGTCTTTGCAAGCGTGATCTACGCAAATCTGTATATGCTGACAGGATGGATCGGCGCTGTGGGAAACACGCAAGAATTAGCCGTTTCATATCTCAAAATTCTCATACCAACGATGCCAATTTTGCTCCTTGGAATTGTGGTATCAGCTGCCTTGCGCAGCCACGGGGCGGCAAAATTGTCTATGCTGGTCACTTTGATCGCTGGTGTCATAAACGCAGTCCTTGATCCAATTTTTATCTTCGCCTTGGACATGGGATTGGAAGGGGCTGCGTGGGCATCAGTCATAGCGCGGGTATCTATTGCAGTGACGGCGATCTATTTCATCATCACGCGCTACGGCGGGTTTGTTGGCTTCTCGCTTGCGGCGATTGTCCGTGACCTTCGCCCCATCGCAGCCATTGCGGTACCGGCCATGCTTGCCAATGTCGCGGCCCCCATCGGTGGCGCCTATGTAACCCGTGCCGCCGCCGAATTTGGCGAAGCGGCAGTTGCTGGAATGGCGATCATTGGCCGTGTAACGCCGATTGCCTTTGCTTTGATTTTTGCAATGTCAGGAGCAATCGGGCCAATCATCGGGCAGAACTTCGGAGCCAAACAGCATGACCGGGTGCGCGCAGCATTCAACAGCAGCATGGTATTGATTGTCGTGTATGTCATTCCGGTTGTGATCATTCTGTATTTTCTGCGGGCACCGATTGCCGACATGTTCAATGCACAAGGCGTCGCACGGGATCTAATATTCTTGTTTTGTGGACCTTTATCGTTGGCGTGGATTTTCAACGGCATCATCTTTGTAGGTAATGCGTCCTATAATAATCTAGGTCATCCGTTCTATTCGACATGGGTAAATTGGGGGCGGAACACTCTTGGCATCATTCCTTTTGTCTATCTAGGGTCACATTATTGGGGGGCATCAGGCGTTCTTATCGGGCAAATGGCGGGAGGCGTTTTTGTCGCCATCGGATCATTTATCTTGGCTGAGCGCCTCATGAAGAAGGCTGAACGCGATCAAATTGACGCCCCGCTTGAGGCGGAGTTTGCTGAACATCAGAGCTTGTTCAAGATGCTGCATCTCAGGCGTTGAAGTAGTTTTTGAGAAATTTGAACACCGGTGCGCAGCAGACGTTAACCGCATTACAGAAAACGGAGTACTATGGTCTCGTTCCAGACCATTGCTGCGCTTTCCACATGTACAGCAGTTTTGTTCATATCCCTCTCCCCTTGGTTACAAAATTACCAAGCAAAGCATCGAAAAACCTAGGGCTCCTCAGATCGCGTCAGCGGCGGCTGAAGAATCTAGCCGCAGGCCCACGCATCAAAGTGTATGGGACGGCGCACAGCAGAAAAGCCATCAGAATTGCCTCAA
>RCNE010002046.1_pt1 | contig 10881 bp, 9 predicted proteins | sample 2041361 | NCBI WGS metagenome assembly RCNE01 (sample SAMN09708229, study PRJNA481090) | Marine sediment metagenome, whole genome shotgun sequencing project.
ACAAGATCGCAGTTGCAGCTCTTCAGGAATTCGAGCTGCCGTACAGTCTCAACACCCTCAGCGGTCACCTCAATGTCCAGTCCCTGCGCCATGGCGATGGCGGCACGCACGATGCGTTGATGACTGTTGTTGTTCTCAACATCGGCGATCAGCGACTGGTCGAGAACGAAGCTGTCGATAAAACCACTGTCGATCGATTCAAACGACACATCGCGTGTGCCGAAATGATCCAGCGACAGCCTGACGCCGAGCTTTCGTAGTCGCCGTAGAATATCGCGTTCGCTATCGCGCTTCTGCATCATCTCGCCATCGCAGATTTCAAGTTCAATACAGCCGGGGTCAAGCGCCGTATCCGCCAGCACTTTCTCGATGACGTCGACGAGCCGCTTGTGCATGAGCTGCTGCGGCGAGATATTAATTGCTATGGACAGATCGGGAAGTTCAAATCGTCGCTGCCAGGATGCGAGTTGTCTGCACGCTGTAGCGATGACCCACTCACCTGCTGAATGTATTAGACCGCTGCTCTCGAGAATTGGCAGGAATCGTGCTGGCGGCAACAACCCAAAGCGTGGGTGCTGCCAGCGCAATAGAGCTTCCAGACCAATGAGTCGGTTGGAGGTCAGATCGATGCGTGGTTGATAGTGCAACGCGAACTCATTGCGCACCAGCGCGTGCCGCAAGCCACCTTCAAGCTCTTCGCGTTGTTCGAGCTTGGCGTTGAGCATAGGCGAGTAATACTGGAATCGACCACCACCGCGTTTCTTCGCTTCGAACATCGCAACGTCCGCAGCTTTTATCAACGAGTCTGCTGACGTTCCTGACTCTGGGTACAGTGCAATACCAATGCTGGGTGTTGCATAGACTTCGCTGCTTCGAATCTGATACTTCTCGGACAACACCAGTAATAACTTTTGCGCCGCGGCTGCCGCGTTGGCTGCCTCACCAAAATCTTCCAGGCAAACTACAAATTCGTCACCGCCCCAGCGGCCACTGAAATCGCCAACACGCAGATTGGTTTGTAAGCGTTTAGCGACCTCGCAAAGCAACGCATCGCCGGTGTCATGACCCAGCGTATCGTTTATTGACTTGAATCGGTCCAGATCTATGAACAGCGCTGCAAGCGGCGCGGACTTTCGTTGGCTTCGGCCGATGGCGCGCGTCAATTGCTCGACAAACAAACTGCGATTGGCGAGACCCGTCAGGTCATCGAACTGCGCGCGCTTTTCAAGCTCGACCGTCTTACGCGTACTTTCGGTTATATCTCGAAATGTGACAACGCCGCCTATCAGTTCGCGATTGCCGTCATAGAGACCCTGACCATTGATGCTAAGAAAGATATCGGGATGTTCGGGGGTTCTGTAAATAGCGACCTGATCAGAGAACTTCTCACCAGTGCGCGCACGCATCAGCGGCAGATCGGACGAGTTGCGGTAGTTCTGACCGTCCTGGTCAACACAGCAGAAGGTTTGTTCCCAGCTTGAATCAGGCTGCATTCGAGGCCCAATGCCAAGCAATGTTCGCGCCGCTGGATTGATGTCGAGTATATGACCGGCGCTATCGACAACGATGACACCGTCATTGATGTTTTTCAGTATCGACAGCACGGTTACATCAGTGCTCGACATTCGCGACTGCATACTTGCGCGCTTGACGGCGTGATCGAAGATGGCTTCCTGCCCCTCTACCGATATGTCGTCAACACTCACATAAGCCTGCGCGCCGGCATGTACAGCAGCGATTCCTCGATGCTCCTGTTCTTTTCGCGTCAGTGCAACAACGGGATAGGGCGCAAGGTTACTGATGAGCTCCGTCAGCGACTGGCCGGATCGGGCGATCATCGGCCCAGCTTCCAGGAGAATCAGATCGACGATAGTTGCAGCATCGTCCGGAAGATCCATCGCGGTTGAGCGAGTCAGGTAAGTACAGCAGGGTAGGGTTTCCAGTTCGCCGAGATAATCTGCGGCGAATTCACCACTGCCCAGGTAGAGAATAGAGTGACCGGACACTAGTGGTCTTGGACCCGATGGAATTGACGGAATGTCATGAGACGGAATCATATGTAAAGACAGGCGCTTACGCCACCTTTTGCGGCATTAAAAGCGTCCCAATTCAAACCTTTTTTGATAGCTGAGCATCCAAATATCACTGTATACGGAGAATTGGACATTGGCGGCTCTTTTGACAGCGGAACTGAGCGACTATAGTCAGGCAATGGCGACCGTGAACACAAATGCATTTGCAGAGGAGTCCGTGTGGATCAGGCGGGCACAACAATCTGATGCGCGCGCATTTGAGTCCTTGTACAAGCTCCATCTTGGCAGGGTTTACGGTATCTGTTTGCGCATGACCGGCAATGTCAGCGAAGCAGAGGATTGCGCCCAGGAGGCATTTATTCAGGCCTGGAAGAAGCTCGACAAGTTCCGTGGTGATAGTGCCTTTTCAACCTGGTTGCACCGCATTGCTGTTAACACAGTGTTGGGTCGGATACGTAAGTCGCAACGCGAACAAGATCGAATTCTGGCAATTACGGACTTAGCGGAGTCGCCAGTAGCAACCGGTGACAGTGGCGAGCTTCGCGATCTGTCGGATGCTGTTGGCCAATTGCCGCAAGGCGCTAGAAACGTCTTCGTGCTACACGCGGTCTATGGATACAGCCACGCAGAAACAGGTGAGATGCTGGGAATTGCATCTGGTACGTCGAAGGCGCAACTGCACCGGGCGAAACGATTGCTTGCGCAGCAACTTAAGAAACAAGGATTTAGAGAATGAACGACGACAAAATCATGCAGGCCGCACAGCAGCTAACGACTGACGTCGCTCCGGAACGCGATCTTTGGTCGGGAATTGCTACAGCGATCGAACAGCCCGAGCCGCGCCGCTGGACGCCGATGTTGGCGCAGGCAGCAGTAATTATGCTGCTGGTGGGTACTTCTTCGGCAGTGACCTATATGGCGGTCAAAGATTCTAATCCAGTGCAGGTCATTGCCTCCCCTGACATGGTGTTTGAGCAAGTGTCATTCGGCAACCGCTACAACCTTGGACCGGCGTTTCAGGCGGCGCGCGACGATCTCGCTGGCAATCTAGACGTTGAGATGGCGCGGCTATCGCCCGATACCCAGCAATACGTTAAGGATGATATGGCTTCGATCCACGTAGCCATAAATGAAATGAATAACGCGTTGGAAGGTGATCCGGAAAACATCCTGTTACAGAAACAGTTATTGAGGATGTACCGCGAGGAGCTGGCGCTATTGCAGCGTGTGAGCGGACTGAGCAGAAATCTAATGATGAGAAATGATATCTAGCCGACGTGTAGTCGATAGAATCCTGAGAGAGATGATTATGAAACGAATTTCACTGACAATTTTATCGTGCCTGATGACGACAACGGCGTATGCCGAAGCGGTCGACAAGACGATCGATGCGAGTCCCGATGGACAAGTTGAAATCTCGAACATCGCCGGATCGATAGTTGTAGTCGGTTGGTCTCGAGATGCGGTTCAGGTAACTGGCAACTTGGGAAAAAACGTAGAAGAACTAATCTTTGAACGTGACGGTGACGACATTTTTATCAAGGTAAAAGTGCCCTCTAGGGGTCACAATCGTTCTATCGGCTCCGATCTCCGCATCAGTGTTCCACAGAACAGCTCTATTGATGTCGGCGCCGTTAGTGCGGATATTGACGTGAGCAACGTTCGGGGCGAGCAGAGCCTGCATACAGTGAGTGGCAACGTCGATGCAGAACACAGTGGCGGTGCATTGTCGGCTGAGTCCGTAAGCGGCGATGTTGAGATCGAAGGCAATAATTCTGATGGCGAAGTCTCCGCGAGTACGGTTTCAGGCAATGTCGCGGTATTTCGTGTCTCTGGCGAGCTGGTCGCAGAAGCCGTTAGCGGCGATGTCGTGGTGGATGAGGGCTCATTTGATCGCGCCCAGCTGGAAGCGGTGAGTGGTGACCTGAGGTTTGAGGCAGAATTGCGAAAAGGTGGCAAGCTGGTCTTTGAAACCGTAAATGGTGATATTGACGTCGATTTTGTCGGCGCTGTGTCGGCCGGGTTCGATATCGATACTTTTAACGGCAATATTCGCAACTGTTTTGGCCCCAAGCCGGTCCGCGCCAGCAAATATGTGCCAAGCCTCGAGCTGAGCTTCGAGGAGGGCAATGGAGACGGCGATGTCGAGATTTCAGCGGTTAACGGTGATGTGTCGCTCTGCAAGAAATAGCTAAACCGCACCACCCTGGCCAGTAAGCAGAGAAGAAGCCGAATTGCAGCAGCAGTTCGGCTTTTTTGCGTCCGATTTTGATACCCTTGGTGATCAGTATCTGAGGTATTCGAATGGGTCGCATAATCAAATATTTGCTCGTGGCGGTGGGTGTGTTCGCCGCGCTCTTTGTGGTTGCAGCAATTGCGCTCTATCTGTTCTTCGATCCGAATGATTTTCGTGAAGACATTTCGCGTTCGGTCAAGAATCAAACCGGCCGCGATCTGATTATCGAAGGCGATATTTCACTACATGTCTTTCCCTGGCTTGCCGTCGAGGTTGGTAAATCCAGCTTAGGCAACGCACCGGGTTTTGGCGATGAGCCGATGCTCAGTTTCGAGAAGGCTAGCCTGAGCGTTCGATTATTGCCGGCAATCTTGCGCCAGGAAGTTATCGTTGGTGCCGCTGAGATCGAGTCGATGCAACTAAATCTTTCGATCGACGAGCGTGGTGATAGCAATTGGGCTGACCTCGCTGCGGTAGAGGGCAGTGAAGGCTCCGATGAGAGTGTCGAGTCCGGTGGCGGTATTGACATCAATTCAATAGAAGTCATCGACGCGAAGATTACTTATATAGATAAAGAAGCTGGCGACAATATCGTTCTCGAGAATGCCAACCTGAAAATTGGAAGACTGCGAGATGACGGTTCAGCTGTACCGGTCAATGGCGAAATGGATTTCGATGTGCAGCCGTCGGGTCTTGTCGGTGCCATCGTTTTCAAAACATCGATGACCTACGATGCAGAAACGAGCCAGCTGAAGCTCGATGATGTTTCGGTCGATGGAACGGTTGAAGGTGTCGCGTCTATTCCAACCAGTTTACGCATGACGACGGATAACATCACTGTTGCCACCAACGAATCTTCGGTTGCGCTCGAGCCTCTCGATCTGACTATGTTGGACATGCACATCGTTGCTGACGTCGAGCCATTCTCCTACGCCAACGAACTCACTATGAGTGCCGGCATAACAGTTGATGCTTTCTCGCCGAGGAGCGTCATGCATCTGTTTGATGTCGAGCCGCCTGTTACGGCGGATCCTGCAGCACTGAGCAGCATGACGATAAGTGCGCAAGCTGAGCTAGGGCCGGCAGCGATAAACCTTAGTGATGTGGCGATAAAGATGGATGACACATCATTCAGCGGTAGCTTGTCAGTACCCAGCAGTTCCGCAGGCTTCTATCAGTTTGAACTAGTGGGTGATGCCATCGACCTGAACCGCTACATGGAACCAACGACTGAGGGCGAGGCAGCTGCGGGCGCCGATGCCGTTCCGGTTGAGATCCCAGTCGATCTTATTGCGCCGCTAAATGCACGCGGCAAGCTTAAGTTCAGTACCGCGACACTTAGTGGCATCGTATTTGAAAATATTGATTTTGGTCTGAATTCCAGCAAGGGAAAAATGCGAATTTTCCCGATCTCCTCGGACTTGTTTGGCGGTGCTTACAGCGGAGATGTTCGCATCGACGTATCGGGTAGTGTGCCCAAGCTATCCATGGACGAAAAGATAGAAGGCGTCGATCTGGCGAAGCTCGCGAAGGCGATGTTCGATCAGGACAATGTAACCGGCACGATAGGCGGCAATTTCGTTCTAAGCGGCCGTGGCGCCGATATGGCCGCGATTCAGCGCGATCTGTCGGGAACCATGGCGCTGCAGCTGGACGATGGCACTTATGAGGGCACAGATGTTTGGTATGAACTGCGCCGCGCACGTGCACTCTTGAAGCAAGAAGAGGCGCCGACACCCGAGCTGCCGGCCAAAACGGCCTTTAGCAGTGTTAGCGTCACAGGCGTCGTTACTGATGGCGTTATGCGCAGCGATGATTTGTTTGCCGAGCTGCCGTTTATGCAACTCAGCGGTGGTGGCAGTGTCGATCTGGCAGAAGCGACAGTGGACTACAGTCTCGTTGCACGCGTTCTTGAGCGCCCGGAGTTTTTGACCGACGCGACGCCCGAAGAGCTGGATGAATTTACCGAGGCAGTTATTCCGTTGAAAATCACCGGCGCCCTCGATTCGCCACGTATTGCGCCGGATGTCGAGAAATTGTTGCAGCAAAAAGTTGAAGAAGAGATCGAAGACCTGCTCAAGGACAAACTAAAGGGTTTGTTTGATTAACAGGTTGGGTCGATTGCTAAGAGTAGCGCTCGGTCTCGCCGGGCTGTTGCAGGGCCTGTCTCTCAACGCCGCAGAGATTCTCAGTATCGCGGTCGACAGCGAAGAGGGTGTCTATACGATGACTTCGGAAGTCTGGTTTGATGCAAGTATCGAGCAGACCTTTGAGGTTTATCGCTATTGGGACTATTCAACCCAATTTTCCAGTTCGATCGTCGAATCCCGGGACATGGAATCGGATGCCAAGGGTCGACCGCAGTTCTACATTCGCAACAAAGGTTGCGTGCTGTTTTTCTGCCAGTCATTTGAGCGACAGGGTCATGTTGAGCTGGAGACGAATATCGTACTGCGTGCATTTGCGAATCCGGAGACCAGCGATTTCCACATCAGCAATGAGAGCTGGCAGTTTGCCGCACGGGATGGCGGCACAATCGTGACCTATGACTTGACGATGAAGCCAAAATTCTGGATCCCGCCGGGTATCGGGCCGTACATGATCAAACGCAAGCTCAAGAAGAACGGCGGCAACGCCGTTGACCGTATCGAAGTCATCGCACAAGGCATTACACAGGACATTGCCCTAGGGCCTCAGCAGTGAGCGATTTTGGTGTTCGTGTGTTGGACTGGTTTGACGTGCATGGCAGAAAAGATCTGCCCTGGCAGCACGACGTCACCCCGTACCGTGTGTGGGTATCCGAAATCATGCTGCAGCAAACACAGGTGCAGACAGTCATTCCCTATTTCGAGCGCTTTCTAAAAAGTTTTCCCGACATGGCGAGCTTGGCGGGCGCGCAGCAGGATGAAGTGCTTTCGCATTGGTCCGGCCTGGGTTATTACGCCCGGGCACGTAACTTACACAAGGCAGCCAAGACAATCTGCAGCGAACACGATGGCGAGTTTCCCGAGGATTTTGATGCTGTAGTGGCGCTACCGGGTATTGGCCGATCAACGGCCGGTGCAATCTTGTCCCTGGCACTCGGGCAAAGGCAGCCCATTCTGGATGGCAACGTAAAACGTGTTCTTGCCAGACACGAGGCTGTCGAAGGCTGGCCGGGAAACAATAAGGTTGCCGCGATCTTGTGGGATTCGGCATCGCGAAACACTCCTCAGGCAAGGGTCGCAGAATACACGCAGGCGATTATGGATCTGGGTGCGACGCTGTGTACGCGCAGCAAGCCGAGATGCCCGGAGTGTCCCGTCAGCAGCGATTGCGAGGCGTCGCGCCTCAGCCAGGTTGGCGACTATCCTGGGAAAAAACCGAAGGTAAGCAAACCTCTGCGGTCGACAACCATGATTCTCGCCAGTATTGGTGACCAGGTGTATCTGGAGCGCCGTCCGGAGGCCGGAATTTGGGGTGGCCTGTGGAGTTTGCCGGAGCTTGGCGATCGGTCGCTGGACGAGTGGTGTGACGAAGAACTTGGTAGCGCCGCATTAGAATCGAGATCCTGGGATGTCCTGCGGCACAGCTTTAGCCATTACGATCTCGATATCAGCCCAATTGTCGTGCGTGTCGATTCACACGCGGGTAAAGTAGCCGACGCTGGGAGCAAAACCTGGTACAAACTTGACGACGCACCGCCCGGTGGGCTGGCGGCACCGGTTAAACATCTTATTAATCAACTAAAGAAGAGTGAAAATGTCGCGCACCGTTAATTGTGCTTTGGTCGGAAAAGAAGCCGAAGGGCTCGAATACTTACCGTATCCCGGTGAGATTGGGCAACGTATCTACGACAACATATCCAAAGAGGGCTGGCAGCGATGGATGGGGCATCAGACGATGCTCATCAATGAGTACCGTCTATCGCCTATCGAACCGGAAGCACGTACGTATCTGGAAACCGAAATGGAGAAATTCCTGTTCGGTGGAGGCTCCGAGGCGCCACAAGCATTCGTACCGCCGGAATCCTGAAAAGACTATTTACGCGTTAGAAACTGCACGCTGAATAGTTTCTCAGCGTCCATCCAGATTTTCTCAACTACAAAGCCCGCTTCGTTTGCCATCTCGGCAAACCCGTCCAGCGTGTACTTGTGTGAATACTCGGTAAGAATTGCCTCGCCGTCTGCGATGTTAAACCTGGCATCGCCAATTTCGAAACTTTGATCGGCTTGACTCACTAATTCTATAACGACGCGACCCTTGCTCGGATCGTAGTTCGCCCTGTGCACAAATTCGTCGACATCAAAATTTGCGCCGTAGTCGCGGTTCAGATGTTGCAGCATATTCAAATTAAACTCTGCGGTGATACCGGCTGAGTCGTTGTATGCGTTTTCAATAATCGTTGGATCTTTTTGCAGGTCCACGCCAATGAGCAACGCGCCGCCCTTGCCTGCTTCCTGATGCATAACGCGGAGCAACGCCATCGCTATTTCGTGTTCGAAATTTCCGATCGTCGAGCCCGGAAAGTAAACGATATTGCGTATTGGCATCACTATAGGCGTCGGCAATGCAAACGGCTGCGTAAAGTCGGCAACAACAGGCAGCACCTCAATATGCGGAAAACGTTCGCGGATCTCGTCTGCGGACGCGTGCAAATGCTCTCTGGAAATATCGACAGGAACGTAGGCTGCCAACTCCGATAAATGCTCAAGCAGGACGCGCGTCTTCAGACTGGAGCCACTGCCGAACTCGATCAAACTGGCCTGCTTGCCAACCAGCTCGCTCATCGCATCGATGTTATCGCGCATAATCGCGAGCTCAGTGTTTGTCAGGTAGTACTCTGGCAATTGCGTGATTTCGTCAAACAATTGCGAGCCGCGCTCGTCGTAGAAATACTTGGGCGAGATTTGCTTTTGTGATCCGGACAAGCCGTCCACGATCTGTTCCAGTTCTGTGGTATCAGGCGTCATGCTTATCCATTGCGAGTCGAATGCCGAGAAATTGCCAGCGCGCATCGGGGTAAAAGAAACTCCGATAGCTGGCGCGAATGTGTTTTGCGGAGGTCACGCACGATCCACCACGAACGCTCATCTGGTTGCACATAAATTTGCCGTTGTACTCACCAAGCGAGCCGGCGAGCGGTGTGAAGCCCGGATAAGGCGCGTAAGACGATGACGTCCATTCCCAAACGTCGCCAAAAAACTGCTGCTTATTACTAGCTACAGGATGCCAATAAGCTGACTCCAGCAGGTTACCCTCGACTGGCAGCTCACTTGCTGCTGACTCCCATTCAAACTCCGTGGGTAAGCGCGCGCCGGCCCAGCGAGCATAAGCATCTGCTTCGTAGTAACTAATGTGACAAACCGGTCCATTGTCGTCGATATCAACGTCACCGCCGAGCGTGAATTCCCGCGCGAGATTCTCATCCCAATACAACGGGCGCTGCCATCCTCGCTCCTTGATCGTTGCCCAGCCATCGGACAACCAGAGCTCACTTTGTTGGTAGCCACCAGCTTCTATGAAGTTGCGGTACTCAGCATTGCTTACCAGACGATTGCCGATCTTATGCGGGTGTAACAGCGTGTCGTGCCGCGGTGTCTCGTTATCAAATGAGAAGCTATTGCTTACGGCGCCAATTTCATGGATACCGCTTTGACCTTCGCTAAATGAATACGCTGGCAAGGTTGCAGTAGATTTCGTTTGCAATAATTCGGATACCGGCGGTCGCAATGGGTTGCAGGAGAAAACGTGTTTGATATCGGTTAACAACAATTCCTGGTGTTGTTGCTCGTGATGTATTCCCAATGTCACGACCTGAGATACGCCTGGTGTTTCTGTGCCGGTCTGCAGCAACTGCTGCATCGCGGTATCGACATAGGAACGGTAATCAAGAATCTGTTGCAGGGTTGGTCGCGTCAGCAATCCACGTTTCGACCGCGCATGCATCTCACCAGCAGTGTAGTAATACGAATTAAAAAGATAGTGAAACTGTTCATCGAAGCGTGCGTAGCCGGATAGATGTGGTTCGAGTACGAAGCGCTCAAAAAACCAGGTCACATGCGCAAGATGCCACTTCGTTGGACTGACATCGGACATGCTTTGCACAACAGTATCTTCCGCACGCAAATCAGCAATCAAAGCCAGCGTTTGATTGCGCACAGCAGCGAAACTCGTAGACAAGAGTCTCGTAGACGAGGGTGCCCCCACTACTTGTGCTGACGGTGTGGCCATCTTAAATCCTGAAAGTTTTGCTGCAGCGGAACCAATAACCGTACCGCAACTAATGAGACCCGGCTACCCGACTGTATGTTTCAACGGTAATTCAGTTTTCTTCTGTACAGTACGAATTGCGACGCTTGAGTTGACGCGCGCAACGCCGGGCAGCCGCGTTAAGAAATCTCTGTGCAGTCGTTCAAAATCAGCCATGTCGGAGACGACGACCCGCAACAGGTAATCAAATTCGCCCGTCATCAAAAAGCACTCCATGACTTCCGGAATGCTCCTAACGGCATTCTCGAATGCGGTCAGCTCACTCTCTTCCTCCCGCTGCAGGCCAATAAACACAAATACGTTGCCCGGCAGCCCGACCTTGGGCTGGCTCACCAGAGCTGCATAACGGTCAATAAAACC
>RCNE010002047.1_pt1 | contig 10880 bp, 11 predicted proteins | sample 2041361 | NCBI WGS metagenome assembly RCNE01 (sample SAMN09708229, study PRJNA481090) | Marine sediment metagenome, whole genome shotgun sequencing project.
GGTGCATACATCCCAGAAATGTTATATCCTAATGTAGAAGAGTTACGTCAAAATTATTTGAAAATTATGGCTGAACCTTCCTTTCAAGAAGAATTCAATCAGCTTTTAAAAGATTATGTAGGTAGACCTTCTCCGCTCTATTTCGCCAAACGATTATCAGAAAAATACAAGACCAAGGTGTACTTAAAACGTGAGGATCTTAACCATACAGGTGCACACAAAATAAACAATACTATTGGTCAAATTTTAATGGCACAACGCCTAGGCAAAAAACGAATCATTGCCGAAACGGGTGCAGGTCAGCATGGCGTTGCGACGGCTACTGTTTGCGCCTTAATGGGCTTAGAATGTATTGTGTATATGGGTGAAATAGATATCGCTCGTCAAGCTCCTAATGTTGCTCGCATGAAAATGTTGGGAGCTAAGGTTATACCCGCGTTATCCGGTAGCAGAACCTTAAAAGATGCAACGAATGAAGCGATTCGTGACTGGATCAATAACCCTGTTGACACGCACTATATTATTGGTTCTGCCATAGGACCACATCCATACCCAGATATGGTCACTAGGTTTCAATCTATAATTTCTGAAGAAATTAAATGGCAATTGAAAGAAAAAGAAGGTAGAGAAGATCCTGATTATCTAGTGGCATGTATCGGTGGCGGAAGTAACGCAGCTGGTACATATTATCATTTTTTAGAGAATGAAAAAGTTGGTATTATCGCTGTGGAAGCCGCTGGAAAAGGTATCCATTCTGGTGAGAGTGCTGCTACTTCTGTTTTAGGCAAAGAAGGTATTATTCATGGTTGTAAAACGCTGTTAATGCAAACTCTTGATGGACAAATAACAGAACCATATTCTATTTCCGCTGGCTTAGATTACCCCGGTGTTGGCCCATTGCATTCACATTTGTATACAACAGGACGCGGTGAATTCTATTCTGCAACCGATGATGAAGCTATGAAGGCAGGACTCGAACTGGCACAACTAGAAGGTATTATTCCAGCTATAGAAACTAGCCATGCCTTGGCTGTTTTTAAGTATAAAACCTTTAACCCAGAAGATATTGTCGTTATCGGCCTTTCGGGGCGTGGTGATAAAGATTTGAATAATTATATTGACTATTTTAACTTGTAATAAACGTCATGCTGAGTCTAGTCGAAAAACTTTTTTTTATCTCAAAAGATTGCGACATCACATAACTCCTAACAGTGACAAAACAACATGAATGTAAAATAATAAATACGGACTCCTGCTTTCGCAGGAGTGACAATTGTAAAAATATGAACAGAATTAATCAAAAATTACAAGAAGATAAAAAACTCTTATCTATTTATTTTACGGCAGGATACCCTTCGATAAATGATACAGTAACTGTCATCCAAAATTTAGAGAAAGCTGGAGTAGATATGATAGAAATAGGCTTACCGTTTAGTGATCCCTTAGCTGACGGGCCCACTATTCAGGCCAGCTCTACCGCTGCATTAAAAAACGGAATGACCTCCTCGACTCTTTTTGAGCAATTAAAAAATATTCGCGAAAGCGTTACTATTCCGTTGATTATTATGGGGTATTTTAACCCAGTATTGCAGTATGGCGTAGAAGCTTTCTGTAAAAAATGTAAAGAAATTGGTATTGATGGTTTGATACTACCTGATTTACCCGTTGATGTATATGATGAGCAGTACAAAGCAATTTTTGAGAAATACGGGTTAATCAACGTATTCTTAATCACCCCTCAAACCAGTGATCAGCGTATTCAATTTATAGATTCAGTATCAAACGGATTTATTTATATGGTTAGCTCTGCAAGTACTACAGGAGCACAAACCGGTTTTGGAGATACCCAAGCAGATTATTTTAAGCGTATTGCCGACATGCAGCTTAAAAACCCACAAATTGTAGGCTTTGGTATTTCTAATAAAGAAACGTTTACTCAAGCAACACAAAATGCAAAAGGAGCGATTATAGGTAGCGCTTTTATAAAACACTTAACAACTCATGGAGTTGATACTGTTGATCAGTTTGTACAACCGATACTAGCTTCATAAAATGGCATTAAATATTGTTTTAATAGAACCTGAAATTCCTAATAATACAGGAAATATTGGCCGTCTTAGTTTAGCTTCTGGTTCAAATTTGCATTTGGTAAAACCATTTGGTTTTGAAATTACAGATACTCGATTGAAACGCGCCGGACTCGATTATTGGCAACATCTCAATGTCACTACTTACGATTCTATCGATGAATTCTTTCGCATCAATAAAAATCAGCCAATGGTATTTTTATCCAGTCATGCAAAAAAAACGCATTGGTCTATCGATTTTAAAGATAAATTATTTCTTGTTTTCGGAAAAGAATCCGTTGGTTTGCCAAAAAACATTATTGAAAATAATGCTGAAAATCTCTATAAAATACCCCTGTATAGTGAACGTATAAGAAGCCTAAATTTAGCAAATGCCGTAAGTATTGTAGTTTACGAAGGGCTAAAACAGCTATCATTATAACATGAGTTCGATGCAATTATCAGAAACACTTTCTTTACGCACTATTTCTTTTGCTGATGCCTTACAATTAAAGCAATTGATGTACCGTATTTATCCTCCTCCTTATAAACATTTATGGAAAGACAATGGCCATTGGTATGTAGAAGAAACATTCAATGAAATTGCACTTAAAAAAGAGTTATCAGAGCCGAACGCTGCCTACTATTTTGTAGCATACCAAGCTGAAACTATTGGTGTCTTACGTTTTATACATAATGTTCCTTTATCAGATGTGCCAGAGTCAAAAGCCACCAAGTTACATCGTATTTATCTCGATCCGAAACTCCATGGGAAAGGAATTGGCGCCGCATTAATGCAATGGGTAAAAAAACAAACCATCGAAAACGGTTCTCAAATACTTTGGTTAGAAGCCATGGATACGCAGCAGCAAGCCTTGCAATTTTACAAAAACTTAGGTTATGAAGTTTCTAGTGATTTTCGACTATCCTTCAAATTGATGCATGAACATTTGAGAGGTATGCATCGTATGCATAAACTCTTATAATCCTTCTTCTTGCACCTTATAAATATTTCTACTACTTTGGATGTTCATTTAAAACGTTAACTATGAGATTGATGCCTGTACTCCTCATTTTTGCTTTTTTAAGTTGTACTACAGATAACGAAGAAGTACATCCTACATCTCAAATAATAGATAGCACATTCTTTTCAACTGAATTGCAAAAAAATGTTGCTTATAATGTGTATTTACCTGAAATATATTCAGATACCATACAGTTTCCCATTATTTATTTGATGCACGGCCATGGAGGTAATGAAGATAATTGGATTGAAAAAGGTGCAGGTAATCTTCAAAGCCTATTAGATAGTCTTATTTCCATAAAACGTATTCCACCGATGGTAGCGGTTACTTTAGGGGCCGGAAACTCTTGGTATGTCAATGCGATTCAACAAATGGAAAGTGCCTATATTGAAGAGTTCATACCCCTAATAGAATCGATGTATAGCATCAAAAAAGAGAGGAGTTCACGCATTATTGCTGGTTTATCTGCTGGTGGTTATGGTGCCTTACGATTTTCACTAAAATATCCTGAACTATTTTACGCCTCTATTTTATTAAGCCCTGCCGCCTATGACCCCGAACCACCCTTGAATTCTTCTTCGCGTAAGATCCCTGTATTTCAAAAAGATTCTGTGTTTAGCACTGCACTTTGGCAACAGTATTCATATACACAGTTGATAGATTCAACCAAGCTAGATCAATATCCTATATTTTATAGCTCTACAGGCGATGATGATGAGTACAATATCATAAAAGTTGTGACCGATTTAAAGTCATTTTTTGATCAGCGATCTATGGCCAATGAATTACTGGTTATTGACGGAACACATTCTTGGGATGTTTGGCGTTACTGCTTTACGCATGATTTGATTCGTATTTTTGAAGAGACTGAGTAGGTTTTTTTGATATTATAACAAAAAAGACGAACTTCGTTCAATAGTCTTACTATAACATTCACCACCACTTAATTCAAAGCGCTGGCTATCAAAATTCGACATTATGCGAAAACTATTTATTTTAGTATTACTAACTATTCCTACTATTTTAATGAGTCAAAATTTCAAGGGTAAATTAAAACCTGCGATTCAAGAATTAAAAGATTTTGTTGCCATCCCAAATGATGCTTTGGTTGCTGAAGATATCTTAAAGAATATTGTATGGCTAGAGGAAAAATTTAAAGAAAGAGGTTTTGAGACGCAGGTCTTAGAAACTGAAGGACAACCCTTGTTTTTTGCCGAATTACCAAAAATAAAAGGAGCAAAAACGATTTTATTTTATATGCATTTAGATGGGCAATCTGTAGATGCTTCTAAATGGAATCAAGAAGATCCTTATAAAGCGGTATTAAAATCTCTAACAGAAACTACATATACAACACTCGACTGGAACCGCTTAGATGGCGAAATCAATGAAGATTGGCGTGTTTTCGGGAGGTCTACTTCTGATGATAAAGGACCGATTGTGATGTTGCTCCAAGCAATTGACCTTTTAAAAGAAAACGAGCAAAAAATTCCGTTTAATGTTAAAGTTATTCTTGATAGTGAAGAAGAAAAAAGCAGTAAACCACTCCCCAATGCCGTCAAAAAATATCGTGACATTTTAGCTGCAGACTACCTTATCATCAATGATGGTCCGTTACATGTTTCTGACAACCCTACACTTGTTTTTGGTTGTAGAGGTATTACCACTATAAACCTCACAACGTATGGACCTAACAAACCTCAACACAGTGGGCATTATGGTAATTATGCTCCCAACCCCGGATTTCGACTAGCGCAACTCTTAGCAACTTTTAAAGATGAAAATGGCAAGGTTTTAATAGATGGTTATTATGACGGAATAATCATTGATAAAAATACAGCAGCAGTTCTAAAAAGTGTGCCCGACAATGAAGCTCAAATACAACAAAACTTAGCGATTAAATCTCCTGAAACTGTCGGTGGTTATTATCAAGAGGCCCTACAATATCCCTCTTTGAATATTCGTGGTTTATCTTCTGGTTGGACTGGGAAAAAAGCACGAACAATCGTTCCTGAAAGTGCCACTGCCGCTATTGATATTCGTTTAGTACCAGAAAGCGACGGAACGCGCTTAAAAGAATTGATAAAAGCTCATATTCAACAACAAGGATTTTATATAACCAATACAACTCCGACCCGCGAAGAGCGTTTGCAATACGACAAAATAGTAACCTTTGAGAGCGGCTCTGTAACCAATCCGTTTCGCACTGATTTAGATGTGCCTTTTGCTACATGGTTAGAAGATACATTGGATGACGAAAACTTGGTCAAAATTCGTATCATGGGAGGTACTGTACCAATTGCTGCTTTTATCAACGAACTCGATATACCTGCGATCATAATACCGATGGTAAATCCGGATAACAATCAACACAGCCCCAATGAAAATTTAAAAATAAAGAATATGAATTATGGTATTCAGACTTTTTACACAATTTTAAGTACTAAACTGAATTAATACATAAACATTTAAGAGGCATTTATGGAATGCCTCTTAAAAAAGTAAACTTCGTCAAGCGCTTTAAAATAAGCGATGGTGTTTTATTCTATATTTTATTTATCATAGCGACGGTAATGTTTTTCTAGGTTTTTAGAATATGATTATATTAGACTGAAAAATAAACCTATTTAGTCCAATAATCTACGACAAAAACCTTCTCTAAATGTGGTTGCAAACTAGCAACAAATGCCTGATGCTCTTTGTGAGGTGTATAGATGGTATCTCTATCTTTCTCAGATGCAAATGTCAACATATAACAATGGGTGAAACCTTGATGAAGGTTTTCGGGACTGTCATTGATACCCCATTCAAAATCTTTGATAACCGAAATAGCATTTGGTAATGCATTAAAAGCTTCGTTTAATTGATTTATATCTTCTTTACTTGACTCATCTTTGAATTTAAAAAGAACCACGTGTCGCAATAACTTTTCTGTTTTTTCTAACTTTTCCATTTTAGTTTCTTTTTTTTCTGCCACTTCCTTTGTTTGTGTCTTCGTTTCCTGACAAGAATAGCAGGCAAGAATCACAAAAAAAAGAATGAATATGATTTGTTTTTTTTGATTTGTCATTTTTTCTGTTTTTAAAAATTAAATATGAATGTTATTATATTATCCCTCCTGTGCTTCCGCCATCTACCTTGATTGCCGCACCATTGGTTGCCGAAGCCAATGGACTTACTAAATACGTAATGGTATGGGCAACCTCTTCAACAGAGGCAAAGCGTTGTATCAACGAACCAGTTCTGACCGTTTTGAAAAATTCATTCTCAACTTGATCCTTGGTTTTGTTTTCTTTTTTCGCTACTTCATCTAAAAACGATACGGCACCTTCCGACAAGGTAGAACCTGGCACTATCGAATTAACCGTGACATTCGTTCCTTTGGTCAATTCTGCTAAGCTTCTTGAGATTGAAAGCATGGCCGTTTTGGTCATACTATAGGCCATTAAATCGGGTGGTACTAAAGTGGCGCATTCACTAGATACAAATAGAATACGTCCCCAATTTTTCTCTAACATCGTTGGCAATAAATGTCGCGATAAGCGAACGCCGCTCATCACATTAATTTCGAACTGCTCATACCACTCTTCATCCTTAGTGTCGAAAAAAGAATTGGGTTTATAAATACCTACATTATTAATCACGATATCTACCGTACCTAACTGCTCTAAAAGAGTTATTACTTCCTCTTTATTATTAAAATCAGCAACAATACCACTAACATGTGCTTTCGGAAATTCTTGCTGCAATTTAGTCAAAGCAATCGCTACGCTTTCTTGAGTTCTCCCATTTAAAATAACCGTGGCGCCTTCTTGTAGTAAGGTTTTTGCTGTTGCAAAACCTATCCCTTTGGTAGAGCCCGAAATAAATGCTGTTTTATTTTTTAATTGTAAGTCCATAAATAATGATCAAATTGATTATCCTAATCCTAAAGGACTAAATACTGCCCATAAAATTAAGACAAGTAAAACAAGTATGATGGTTAAAATACCATCTTTAGAAAATTTAAATGTTGGTTTCGATGTTGATTTTTGAAATGTAACCAATTCCAGTTGCTCTTCAGGTTGAGCTTGCCCCATTTTGCTAACGACCATTAAAATAATTGCACATAATATGAATAGAAATAAAGCAAAATGTAAAAAGTTAATTCCTAAAAATATCCCTAGAAAAGATTCTTCTTCTACCGTGATGCTCCCCTCATTATTTAGAAATTCAAATACTAATCTAAAAATACCAATAATAAAACCTACCCACAGAGTGACTATTGCACCTCGCGCATTGATCCATTTGTAAAAAAGTCCAAATAAAAACACTGCTGCTATTGGTGGTGAAATATAGGCTTGAACACTTTGTAAATAATGAAATATTCCTCCGCCCATTAATGACTTCATGAAAGGAATCCATCCCAAACTCACTATAACCAAAACTATTGTTGCTATTTGACCAAACCGTACCAAATCTCTTTGTGAAGCTTGAGGCTTGTATTGCTTATAAAAATCTATCGTTAATAATGTGGAACTTGAATTAAAAGCTGAAGAAAGTGAGCTCATCAAAGCCGCTAATAATCCTGCAATCGCTAAGCCTTTTAAACCTATAGGAAGAAATTCATTGATCATTGCTGGTAAGGCTTGATCTGCATTCTCCAAAGAAAAATTAATCGCTCCCTTTTGCAATAAAGCATACGCAATTACACCCGGAATAAAAAAGATAAAAACTGGTAACAATTTTAGGTAACCTGCAAAAAGTGCTCCTTTTCTTGCATTATTAACATCTTTAGCGGAAAGTGTTCGTTGAACAATAAATTGATCTGTACACCAATACCAAACTCCTAATATAGGTGCGCCAAACAGCATCCCTGTCCAAGGGTATTCAGTATCCTCGATAGGTCTCCAGAGGTTAAAGAAATTTTCTACAGGAGGGTTCTCTGGTTGTTTTGAAGCTTCAACGATAATATTGACCATTTCGTCCCATCCACCCAAAGCGTATAAACCAAATAGCGTAACCGTAATAGTACCTATCAACAAGATAAAAGCTTGCAACATGTCCGTATAAATCACCGCTTTTAGCCCTCCTAAAACAGTGTAAAAACCTGTGGCGACAACTGTAATAATCGCTCCTGTCCAAAAAGGAACTCCAATCGTTTCAAAAACCAAAGCACCCGCAAATATGATTAGTGAAATTTTTGTGATAACATAGGCCAAAATTGAAACTACCGAAAGGTAATTTCTACAAGCTTTAGAATATCGTTTTTCTAAAAATTCTGGCATTGTATACACGCCGGTTCTTAAATAAAATGGGACAAATACCCAACCCAATAATATTAGGACTAAAGCGGCAATAATTTCAAAATTCGCCATAGGCATATTCCCTCTGGCACCTGCACCAGAAACACCCAATATAATTTCAGATCCAATATTTGAGGCAAATAACGAAGCCCCAACAACTAGCCATCCTGAATTTTTACCTGCCAAAAAATAATCTACAGCCCCACCCGATTCTGTTTTGCTTTTAGAAGCCCATCGAGCTATCCATAAAATAATTCCAAAATAAATAACAATAATTGTTATATCCCAAAAGTGTAAACTTGATGTCATAGTTTGATAGTTGATTTCAAAGGATTTATAAAATTACCAGTTCTTTAAACCTAGTAATTTTTCTCCTAGTTCTGATAATTCGGCTTGTTTATACTTTGTTTGTTCCCAATTTCTAGGGTCTCCGGGAAAAGCATATCCTTCGGGAGCAACTCTATTTTTCCATGAATTAACACGCCATTCACGCAAAGCATTATTGTCTTCTTCGGCTGGCATCATAGAAATATATTGCGCAATGCGGACTTTATCTTTCGAAAGATTCTTTCGGATACCATGGGGTTCGGTACTATTAAAAATAAGGAGGTCCCCAGCTTCCATGGTTACTTTTACAATCTTGTTCTCTAACTCTTTAGTATCTGGTTGAAACCTATCGCGGTCTGTTGGTTGACCCAATTTCCAAGTATCATAATTTCTATATAACCAAGGAATACATTGAAACCCTCCCATCTGTTCATCAAGTTGATCTGCCAAAGCCAATACGCCTTGTACATTCTGTGGTTTTGTTTCAGGGTCGTAATCCCAATGAATAAATCCTTTTGTATTTTCTCCTTCTCGGATAGGAAAATTCAAATTCGCTCGGTCTATCGTGACCCACAATTTTTCAGTTCCCCACACATCAACAAAGGCATCATACACTTTTTGAACTTGTCTATTATTCCATAAGTGTTGATTATTATATGTTTCAACCATACCGGTTCCGGCTAATTCCTTCATTTGCATTTCTGCTCTTGGAGGCGCGTACCATGTCTCAGGATTAGTAGGATCTTTTTCATCAAATTCCCAAATAAAATTGGCGGTAGCCTTTGCTTGGTTCTTTGGCACTGCATTCTTTATAACGATATAGCCATTATGTTTCCAGAAAGCCCAATCTTCTTCACTCAGCACTCTCAATGGCTTACCGCTTGAACGATCATTCAATTGTTTACTACTTGAAGTTGCCGTAGAAGGATTACCGGGAATATCTTCGTGAGCTGTATTTGCCATTTTAACTGGCGCTATAGTTCGCTTTTGATCTTTCATAATTGTAAAATTTTAATACCACAAATATAGAAGTACAAAAGGGTAACATTCAACCTTGATATTGATTAATATTTGAACAATATTGATATTTTATCTATAAAAACGGCATATTTATAATAATTTAGTTAAATTTAAGAATGAAAGTTCAGTTAGAAACAATTGGAAAAGACACTAAAAGTCCGTTTCGCTTACTACATAATCCAAACTTAAGTGCGTTGTTCTATTGGCATTTTCACCCCGAATACGAGTTGGTATATATAGAGGGTGCCAATGCCACTCGCCATGTAGGTGATCATATTTCGAGTTTTGACCATAGCGACTTGGTTTTTATTGGCTCAAATATTCCACATTTAAACTTCGACTATGGTGTAAATACAGCCTATAATAAAGATGTACTTCATATCAAACCTTCTTTCAAGAATAATGTTCTTCAAGAAACTCCAGCGTTCTTATCAATTATTCAGCTATTTGAAAGGTCACAAAATGGCATTGCATTTTTAGGTAAAACAAAAGAACTAGTTGGTGAAAGGTTGATGAGATTACATACATTCTCTCCTTTCGATCAATATTTAGAAATTCTCACTATTTTAAAACTATTGGCAGACAGTAATGAATATGAATTGTTACATGATACCCCTTTTGTAAATAAGTATAATAAAAAAGAACAGCAGCGTATTCGGCAGTTATATGCCTTTATCGATGAACACTATATGCGTAAAATCAATCTAGATGAAGTCGCAGATCTTTGTAACCTTAGCAAACCCGCATTTTGCCGATACTTTAAAAAAAATACGGGTACTACTTTTATTGGATTCTTAAATGAATATAGAATTAGTCAGGCAAAACGACTATTGTTAATAGGCATGAATGTAAGCGAAACTTACTATCAATGTGGGTTTGAAAGTCTTTCTTATTTTAATAGAACATTTAAAAGCATCACAAATGAAAACCCAAGTGCGTTTAAAAAGAATCATACAAGAGTAGTCTAAAATGTATTTTGACCTCACATTAAAATAGTCGAACTTTAAATGAAATAATCTTATAGTTTTTCTAAAATTTGTAATAGCTCCTCTTTGACCACCTGATATTTTTTAGAAAGTATAAAATGATTCATCCCCTCTAAACTCATAGCTTTTAAAATAGTATCAGACACTTTAGACTTTATAAAGTGCATGTTC
>RCNE010002050.1_pt1 | contig 10873 bp, 9 predicted proteins | sample 2041361 | NCBI WGS metagenome assembly RCNE01 (sample SAMN09708229, study PRJNA481090) | Marine sediment metagenome, whole genome shotgun sequencing project.
CGGCACGGTTGTTCCGGTCGGATTGTTGGGTGAGCAGATGAAGATCAGACGCGTGTCGTTCTCACAGGCCGCGAGCAGCACATCCATGTCGATAGCGAAGTCATTATCCGGATGCGTCGGCACCTCTATGACTTTTGCGCCTTGTACCGCGGCGTAGTGCCGATACATCGAGAAGGTGGGTGCTGTCGTCAATACGCTGTCGCGCCCGGCGCGGCAGAAGCTTCGTACCAGGAGGTCGATGGCCTCACTCGATCCCCGAGTTACCAGCAGTTGCTCGGTGTCGCAGCCAAAGCGCTGTGCCAGTGCTGATTGCAGCTGCCGCGGCCGCACTTCGGGATAGCGATTGAGCGGTCGCCGAAATTGCTCATCGCAGTCAAGGCGCGGCGATTCGTTCGCGTTCAGCCGAATAGTATCGTCGACCTGCTGCGCTGCCACATAAGCGTGCAACGCCTGAATTTCCGGGCGGGCAAGGTCCACGAGACTCATGCCGGTTCCTTCAGCCGGATGGTGACGGCCGCCGCGTGGGCATCAAGACCCTCCATCCCGGCAAGGCTCAGTACCGCCGATGAAATACCTTCCAGGCCCTCGCGTGATAGTTCCTGAATTGTCATCTGGCGCATGAACTGGTCCACGCCCAGGCCACTGTAGGTCCTGGCGTACCCGTACGTGGGCAAAACATGATTCGTGCCGCTGCAGTAGTCGCCAACGGATTCAGGTGTCCACGGACCCACGAACACCGAGCCGGCATTGCGAATCTGTGGCAGGACCTTGCGAGGTTCTCTGATCTGAAGAATCAGGTGTTCAGGCGCATATTGATTGCTGACCGCAACCGCCGTATCGAGGTCATCCACCAGGAATATTCTCGAGTGCTCCAGAGCCGGCGACGCAATTTCGGCGCGGCTGAGTTCGGCAAGCTGCGTTTGCAGGGCCGCGTTGACGTCCTCGGCCAGCGCTGCGCTGGTGGTGACAAGAACGACCTGGGAGTCGCTGCCATGTTCCGCCTGAGAGAGCAGGTCCGATGCCACGAATTCAACAGAGGCGGTGTCATCGGCGATCACCATGACTTCCGATGGTCCCGCCGGCATGTCGATTGCGGCGCCGTGTGCGTCGATGCTGACCAGCGTCTTGGCACTGGTTACCCAGGCATTACCCGGACCAAATACCTTGCAGACTTTCGGGATGCTTTCGGTGCCGTAGGCCATCGCTGCAATGGCCTGCGCACCGCCTACCTTGTATATGTCGGTAACCCCGGCGCGCGACGCGGCCGCGAGTACCGCCGCATCGGCCCGGCCGTTCGGTTGCGGCGGCGTACACAGAATACGTGTCGGGCAGCCAGCGATAGCCGCGGGCACTGCGAGCATGATGGCGGCGGAGGGCAGCGGCGCGGTTCCGGCTGGCACGTACAGTCCCACCGCGTCCAGCGCGTGGCTGACACGTTCGCAGACGACACCCGGCATCGTCTCAACTTTGATCGCGGTCGGTCGCTGCGGTTCGTGGAAGCGGCGGACGTTGGCGATTGCAAGATCGATGGCGGCCAGCTGCTCCGGCGACAAATATGCAATAGCGGCCTCAATTTCGGCCTTGCTGACGCGCGGATCGCTGATATCAGCACCATCAAATTTCCGCGTGAGTTCCCGCAGGGCAGCATCTCTGCCGGCCCGTACTTTTGCGATGATCTCGGTGGTCGTGGTGCGGATATTGTCGTCGTCCGCGACGGCGGGCCGCTCGAGTAACGCATCCCGCGCCACACTATCGAGTTCTGACCAGCGGTTAATCGTCATCTTCATGATTCAGGCCAGCATTTTCTCAACGGGCAACACGAGTAGCGAGCTGGCACCCGCCGCCTTCAGGTTCTCGAGCGTCTCCCAGAACACGTTCTCACGACAAACCGCATGCACAGCAACCTTGTCGTCACAGCCGTCCAGGGGCAGCACCGTCGGTGCTTCGGAACCCGGCAGCAAATTGCGGATTTCGGGCAGTGCCGAGCGGGGCGCATGCAGCATGATGTATTTGCTCTCGTGAACCTGCAGTACCCCGTCCAGCCGCTGCAAAATCTTGTCGACCAGTGCCTGCTTCTCATCGCCAAGGGGTGCCTGAGTCTGGATGACAACGGCTTCGCTATCGAGCAACAGGTCCACCTCCCTGAGCCCGTTGGCTTTGAGCGTGCTGCCCGTGGACACCAGGTCGCAGATGTAGTCGGCCCGGCCCAGTTTCGGCGCAATCTCCACGGCCCCTGAGAGATACACGGTCTCTGCCTGGACGTTATTCTTATCTAGAAACTCATTGAGAAGACCGACATAACTCGTTGCTATTTTTGTATTTTCCAGCGAATTTGGCCCGCTGTAGGAGGTGCCATCGGGTGCCGCGAGGGCGAGCCGGCAGTGGCCGAAATCGAGCTCGTAAATCTGCTTGAAGAGCGCCTTGCGTCCTTCCGACAGCAGGCCGAGGCGCTTCTCCTCGACAACATTCAGGCCGACAATGCCGAGGTCGCAGACATCGTCACTGACCAGCCCGGGGATGTCATCGTCGCGAACCAACAGGAGATCGATGGGCATGTTTTCACCGTAACAAATGAGCTGGTCCTTGCTCTTGGTGATTTTCAGGCCGCATCGCTCGAGGAGGTCAATCGAGTGATCAGTCAGACGGCCGGTCTTTTGCACCGCAATTTGTATGCGCTGCTCTTTGTTTTCCATGGGGGTTCCTTAGTGAGACGCGCGGGTGTCGGTGTCGTTGTTACTGGCGTGTCGGGTGCGTTCGATTGCGGTGCGGTAGCCACCAAAACCATCCGCCAGAAAGCGTGCGACACGACCGATGGTCGTGACACTCACTCCCGTCAACTCGTGGATCTTGCGGTAGGGCAGGTCCTGGCCCAGGTACGCAACCACCTGCCAGCGGTCGACCAGTGCCTGTAGCTCGGCCGGTGTGCACAGATCCTTGAGGAAGGAGCGACATTCATTCACGTTCTCGAGGCTGATGAGTGCCTCGAAAAGCTTGTCTTCGGCCGCCTTTTGCTGGCGCTCTGTGTCGTGTCGGTTCGGTTTCATAGTGAATCAGCGTATTAACGTGTTAGTACACTAATGCATTGGTTAAAGAATAACAAGCCCCCCGAAAAGTAAATACCGATGAAACTAAATAGTTTGAAAACAAGAACTTGACCGTGGCGCCCCGGCTGTCATACAGTCAGCGCTACTCATCGAGACCGGTCGAGGGATAGGCCCGACGACGCCGGGGCAACCAGCGGAACTAACCATTCCGAAAAGGTGCCAACTCCTGCGGTGCTTAGCGAGATTCGCTAAAGCATCGAAAGATGAGGGTTACTGCAACGAACCGGTCACGTATCGGACGAAGGGCAGAACCCCTCCCTTGCGGGCTTCGCAGGGTTCCGATGAGTAGGTATTGGAATCGACCAGCGGAGACCGACAATGACATCCTCAGCCAGTAAAGCGACCTGCGCCGTTCGTGCGTCCATAGAATCGGATACACAACATGGTGCGGTAGTTCCGCCTCTGCATCTCTCGTCAAATTTTGCGTTTGCCGGGTTTGGCGAGAAACGCGAGTACGACTACACGCGCTCGGGTAATCCGACGCGAGATGCGTTAGCCGACGCGCTCAATGAGCTTGAGGGTGGCGCAGGTGCTGTAGTGACATCGTCCGGCATGGCGGCTCTGACGCTGCTGACACAACTGCTTGAGCCCGGTGACACGATCATCGCACCGCACGACTGCTACGGCGGCACCTTTCGGCTCTTCGAGCAACAATCGCGCAAAGGGCTTTTCAAGGTGCGATTTGTCAATCAGACGAATCTGGAGGACCTTGAGGAAGCGTGTGGTTGTGGGCCGAAGATCATCCTGACCGAGACGCCATCCAATCCGCTGCTGCGAATTTCTGACATCGAAAAAATCGCTGCCATTGCCAAAGGCTGCGGCGCGCTGCTGGCCGTGGACAACACGTTTCTGTCGCCGGCATTGCAAAACCCGATCGAGTTTGGCGCCGATCTGGTGATTCACTCGACCACGAAGTACATCAACGGGCACAGCGACGTGGTCGGTGGCTGCGTCATTGCGGCAACGAAAGAGCTTGCCGAACAGATGAGTTACTGGGCCAACTGCATCGGCATTACCGGCGCGCCGTTCGACAGTTTTCTCACGTTACGCGGAATTCGTACACTGCATCCGCGGATTCGACAGCACGAGGAAAGCGCAAGAGTTCTGGCGGATCTTCTGAACGAACACGATCTGGTCGATACGGTTTATTACCCGGGGCTGACATCCCATCCCGGGCATGAAATTGCCAAGCGGCAGCAACGGGGTTTCGGCGGCATGGTTAGTTTTGAAATTGCCGGTGGCGAAGCCGCAATCCGGGCTTTTGTCGAGCACCTCAACTATTTCTCACTGGCAGAGTCCCTGGGCGGCGTGGAAAGCCTCGTTTGTCATCCGGCATCCATGACCCATGCACCGGTTAGTGAGGACGCTCTACGCGCGGCGGGCATCAAGCCGAACCTGGTCAGACTGTCGGTCGGCCTCGAATGCAGTGAGGACCTGGCAGCAGATCTGCTGCAAGCCCTGGAGGCGTCACGCGCAGCAGTATCGGTACAGGCTCTCGAGGTCGTCTGCGGCTAAGCGGCACCCAGGTTACTAACAATCGCCGCTGTCATCGTCTCGGTCGAGACGGAGACTTCGCCGGCAGCGGCGATATCGGCCGTTCTTGCCCCGGCAGCGATAGCGCGGCCAATGGCGTTCTCGATGTCGGCAGCCTCTTGCTCAAGTTGCAGGCTGTAGCGCAGTAACATTGCGACGCTGGCGATCGCGCCGCAGGGATTCGCGATACCCATGCCTGCGATATCGGGTGCGGAGCCGTGTATCGGCTCATAAAGGCCACGCGTGGAGTCACCCAACGACGCTGAGGGCAGCATGCCCAGTGAGCCTGCGAGCATCGAAGCTTCGTCCGTCAGAATATCGCCGAACATGTTTTCGGTCACGATGACGTCAAAATCGCTCGGCCGACTCAGCAGATGCATTGCGGCGGCGTCGACGAGCAATGTCTCAACGGCGATGTCAGGGAATTCGGCCGCCAGGACGCGATCGGTCGTTTCCCGCCAAAGCCGGGAAGTTTCAAGGACATTGGCCTTGTCGACCGAACAGAGTTTGCCGCGGCGCGCAGTGGCAAGCCGCGCTGCGACTCGCACGATGCGCTCGATTTCATGCGTGTGATAGACGCACAGATCAGTGGCCGAATTTGCATCGCGCGTCTTCTCGCCGAAATAAATGCCGCCGGTCAGTTCGCGCACGACCAGTAAATCGACACCCGCGAGTATTTCCGGACGCAGAGGTGACGCCCCCGCGAGTTCCTTGTAAATCTTGACGGGCCGGAGATTGGCGTAAACACCGAGTACCGAGCGCAGCTTTAAGAGGCCCTGTTCCGGGCGGATAGCAGCGCCGGGATCCGACCACTTTGGTCCGCCAACCGCACCGAGGAGCACCGCATCGCTGCGCTTGCAGCTTTGTATCGTCGCTGGTGGCAGCGGATCGCCGCAGGCATCGATGGCTGCGCCGCCGATGAGTTCTTCCTCATACTTGAACCGGTGACCGTATTTGTTCGCAACGGCGTCCAGCGCCTCGTGTGCGGCGGTGACTACGTCCGGCCCGATGCCGTCGCCCGGCAGGAGCGTGATTACGGCTTCCAATTGCGTGTCTCCTCGAAGCGCTCAATGTCAGTCAATTGTTGTCTCAGGAATCCCAGCTGGTCGATGCCCTCGACCAGGCAATGCCTGGCAAAACCATCGATCGGAAACTCGACCTGCCGTCCGTCCGGTAGCGTCAGCGTCGCCGACGGTATGTCGATAATGAGCTGCACGCCGGGGTTTTCCAGCAGCCAGCGATGCGTATCCGCCTCGACAATTACTGGAATAAAACCGTTCTTCAGGGAGTTGTTACGGAAGATGTCGGCAATCTCGGTTGAGATCACTGCCCGAATACCGTAATCGAGGAGCGCCCAGGGGGCGTGTTCGCGTGACGAACCACAGCCAAAGTTCCTGCCGGCAACCAGGATCTTGCAGCCGCTTGCGGCCGGCTTGTTAAGTGGGAAGTCCGCGTTCTCGGAACCGTCCTTGTTGTAGCGCAAATCAAAAAATGCGTTTTTTCCGAGCCCCTCCCGCGAGGTCGTTGTCAGGAATCGCGCGGCAATAATCTGGTCAGTGTCGATGTCATTGGTCGGCAAAACCACAGTGCGCGACTCGATGCGTGTGACGGGATTCATGACAGTGTTCTCGGGTCTGTAACTCGACCGCAGACCGCCGATGCGGCGGCTGTCGCCGGGCTCGCGAGTATCGTGCGTGCACCAACACCTTGCCGCCCTTCGAAATTCCGATTGCTGGTGCTGACGCTGAGTTTTCCCTGCGGCACCGTGTCTCCGTTCATGCCGATGCACATCGAGCAGCCTGCTTCGCGCCACTCTGCGCCCGCCGCAAGAATGATGCGATCCAGCCCTTTGGCTTCGGCCTCTTTCTTGACCTGCTGTGAGCCTGGTACGACCAGCATGCGCACATCGTCAGCGACCTTTCTTCCCTTAAGGATCCGGGCGGCTTCCTCGATATCCGAAAGGCGTCCGTTCGTACAGCTGCCAACGAACACGACGTCGACGCTTTTGTCAGTCATTGGCTTACCCGACTCGACCTGCATGTAGTCGAGGGCCTTTTTGAAACTGGGGTCATTGCCGCCATCGGGCACAGGGTCGTTGATGGCGACGACCATCCCGGGGTTGGTTCCGAAAGTCACCATCGGCTGCAGCTCGCTTGCATTCAGCGTGACCGTCCTGTCATGGCGCGCACCTTCATCTGTTGCCAGTCGCTGCCAGCGCGCGACGGCCGCGTCCCAGTCGGCACCCTGTGGGACGCGCGGGCGGCCGTGCAGATAATCGAAGGTCACCGTATCGGGGGCGATCATACCGGCGCGTGCGCCGGCCTCGATCGACATGTTGCAAATCGTCATGCGGCCTTCCATGTCAAGCGCACGAATAGCGGCGCCCTGGAATTCAATGACGTGTCCCGTGCCACCGTCGACCCCGATTTTGCCAATGATCGACAGAATGATGTCTTTCGCGGAGACGCCGTCCGCCAACTGCCCGTCAAGATTAACGGCGAGCGTCTTCGGTCTCCTCTGCAGCAGACATTGTGTTGCCAGAACGTGCCCGACTTCCGTCGTACCGATGCCGAAGGCGAGGGCACCGAAAGCACCGTGCGTGCTGGAATGACTGTCGCCGCAGACGATTGTCTTGCCGGGCTGCGTGGCCCCGAGTTCCGGGCCGATGACGTGCACGATGCCGCGCAACTTACTGTCGAATCCGAGTAGATCGATACCGAACTCTTCGCAGTTCTTTTGCATTTGCCGAATCTGGTTGGCAGCCGCTGGGCCGACAACCTCAATATCACGCAGATTGTGAACCGGTGTTGTTGGTGTCGAATGATCCATTGTCGCCAGCGTCAAATCCGGACGCCTGACCGGCAACCCGTGTTCGCGCAGGACTGTGAACGCTTGCGGCGTCGTTACCTCGTGAATGATATGCAGGTCAATGTAGAGGACGGCCGGAGTGTCTGCTGTCTCCTTGGCCACGATGTGATCGGACCAGACTTTTTCAAATAACGTCTTCTTCATCGGAGGGGTCAGATTGTTGCTTGTTCCGGCGCCGGTTTGCCCGGTCCGGATCGGCTGCTCTGCCCACGGCGGAGTATTCGGTTCATTACTTCGAGGCAGGCCCGACAGCCGGCTTCGACAATATCGACACTCGCGCCCCGGCCGCGATAGTTTGCGCCATCATGATCGACCGTAACGGTTACCTCGCCTTGGGCATCTTCGCCCATTGAGGCGCTGTGAAGCTCGAAGTTCTTGAGGATCAGTTGGACGCCCGTCGCTTTTTCGAGCGCGAGAAACGCGGCCGCGACAGGCCCGTCACCGTGGGCCGTTTCAATACTCTCCGAGCCGTCTTCGCCAAGCAACGTGACGGCAGCAGTGGCCGGCTGATCCGTATGCGTTTGCACTTCGAGTGACTTGAGTGTCCAGGGACCCGACGAAGCGCCGTCAGCACTCATGATGATTGCCTCGATATCGCCGTCGTAGACGTCCTTCTTTTTGTCCGCCAGTTTTTTGAACTCTTGAAACGCACGGTTGGTTTCAAACTCGTCCAGTTCGAAGCCGAGTTCGGTCACGCGAGCTCGAAATGCGTGCCGGCCGCTGTGCTTGCCGAGTACCAGGTTCGACTTGCTCAGACCGACATCTTCAGGTCGCATGATCTCGTAGGTCGACGCGTGTTGCAGCATGCCGTGCTGATGTATCCCGGCTTCATGAGCAAAAGCGTTCTCACCGACGATTGCCTTGTTACGAGGCGTATGCATGCCCGTAATACTGGAAACCAGCCTCGACGTCGGGTACAGGCGCGTTGTGTCAATGCCCGATTCCAACCCGAAAAACTCGGCGCGTGTCTTTATCGCCATGACGGCTTCTTCAAGACTGCAATTTCCCGCACGCTCGCCAATGCCGTTAATCGTGCATTCGATTTGCCGAGCACCTGCGCTAACTGCCGCAAGACTATTCGCTACTGCCATGCCGAGATCGTCATGACAATGCACGCTGAGCACGATGTCATCGATTCCAGGCACGTTGTCTTTCAGGTAACGGAAGAGTCGATCGAACTCGGCGGGTACCGTGTAACCGACGGTATCGGGAATATTGACAGTACGCGCACCCGCTTCGATCGCCGCGGTCACCACCTCGGCGAGGTAGGACAATTCTGTCCGCGAGGCATCCTCCGGCGAAAACTCGACATCATCAACAAGCTCACGCGCCAGCTTGATCGCACCGACGGCACTCTTGATAATTTCTTCCTTCGCCATCTTGAGCTTGTGCTCGCGATGAATGGCGCTCGTAGCAACAAATACATGGATGCGATGCCTGCGTGCGCCTTTAACCGCTTCGTAGACCTTTTCGATATCGCCTGCGTTGCAGCGGGCCAGTCCGCAGATAACCGGACCAAAATCACGATCAGCAATTGCTTTGACCGATTCGAAGTCGCCCGGTGAGGCTGCCGGGAAACCGGCCTCGATGATGTCGACGTTCAGTTCTGAAAGCGCCTTGGCAATGCGTAGTTTTTCGTCAAGCGTCATGCTACAGCCGGGCGCCTGCTCGCCATCGCGTAAGGTTGTGTCAAAGATTTGAATGCGTTGGTCAGACATCGATTTATTTCCCAGGTAAAGCGTTTCAGCCAGGTCAGTTGTTCTAGTCTTCCAGCCAATCCATACGGCCGCGCAGGTCGGCACCGACTTTTTCAATCGGGTGCTCGAGGTCCGCCTTCATCATCCGTTTGAACTCTGGCATACCGTTTTCGTTTTCGGCAATCCAGTTACGCGCAAACGTGCCATCCTGAATTTCGGTCAGGACGGCTTTCATCGCGGCGCGCGACGTATCGTCGACTACGCGCGGGCCGCTGACCATGTCGCCCCAGGCGGCCGTGTCACTGATGAACTTGTGCATCTTGCGCAGCCCACCCTCGTGCAGCAGGTCAACGATCAGCTTCAGTTCGTGCATGACTTCGTAATAGGCGACCTCGGGTTGGTAGCCGGCCTCGACCAGCGTTTCAAACCCCGCGACGATCAACTCGGTGGCCCCGCCACAAAGAACGGCCTGCTCACCGAACAGATCCGTCTCTGTTTCCTCGGCAAATGTCGTTTCGATGACACCGGCGCGCGCTCCGCCAATACCCGCCGAATAGGCGAGGGCGATTTGCAGCGCATTGCCGGTTGCATCCTGATGCACAGCAACCAGGCAAGGCACACCATGACCCTCTTCATACTGGCGTCGGACCAGGCCGCCTGGGCCCTTCGGCGCAATAAGAGCGACATTCAAATCGCTGCGCGGCTTAACCTGCTCGTAGTGCACGGCAAATCCATGCGCAAACATCAGCGTCGCTCCCTGCTCGATATCGTCGACGACCGCATTATAAAGCGCCTTCTGGACCATATCAGGCGTCAGGAACATGACAACGGTCGCGCCTCGCACTGCGTCGTTGGGCTCCTTTACGACGAGACCGTCCGCCTTTGCCTTGGCCCAGCTGCTACCGGTGCTTCGCAGCCCAACGACAACATTGAAACCACTGTCCTTCAAATTAAGCGCGTGCGCGCGGCCCTGGCTGCCGTAGCCCAGAATGGTGACCTGGCGGTCCGCCAAGATAGAGATGTCGACGTCTGCTTCCGAGTACATTTGCATGGTGTTTCCTTAAGCCTGGTGCAATTTCTAAATAATAAAAAACCCCACGATCCTTTTGGATGCGGGGTTTACGATGTCCAGAAAATGGATACGCGCTACCCGCGATGCCCCCCGCTAAGGAGGAGAGCAAGTCGAACTACGACTGCGAGCGGCAATCTATTCTGAAAGGTATCCATAGCACCGAATAATGTTTTAACGCTCTGGTGATGTCAACCGTTGTTTAATCAGTTACGGGTGTTACCAAAAGACTTCGTTAAGAACAAGCGCTAACCCCTTAGATTAAAATGAAGAATGCAGACTTTTTGTGCGAGAAAGATCATCTAGCTACGCTCATCGGTTCGAGCTACTTCTCAGGGTTGAACCTTATGTTGTTGTTGGGCTGGCGATCTTCCAAGCATGTGTTATTCTTGCCGCGTAAGTATCAGGGGATCTTGCAAAATCTAAAGCAATAAATGGCAGGGGAAATCCGTATCGGATTTCGGAACAGCCAATGATCGAACAACAATCATCCATAGGACACACTGCATCCCACTCTGAAGCAGTTTTTAACAACTTACGACTTTAAGGAGCGTTCATGAATCGGTGCACAAGCAGCAGTCGGCGCATTACCGCGGCGTTTT
>RCNE010005863.1_pt1 | contig 10870 bp, 9 predicted proteins | sample 2041361 | NCBI WGS metagenome assembly RCNE01 (sample SAMN09708229, study PRJNA481090) | Marine sediment metagenome, whole genome shotgun sequencing project.
ACATTATAATTTATTTTGAAAAGAGTAATGTCGTTTTTATGGGTGACACCTATTCAAGCAGTTATATCCCGGCTTTTACAGTCTTTGGCGGTCAAGACATAGCCTTAGATATTGCCATAACTCAATCTGATAAAAATACAGTTGTTGTTCCAGGTCACGGTCTTCTTACAGACAAAAATGATTTAATTTCTTTCAAGCAAAATTCAAACAAATGGTTTGCCGACAACTCAATATTTGCGGCCGGTGCGGTGTACCTGTTCCGCTTTGACGGCACGTCGTGGGCGCAGCAAGCTTACATCAAGGCGTCCAACACGGAGATCCGTGACCGTTTCGGCGGGGGGCTTGCGTTAAGTGCCGACGGCACCACACTGGCCGTCGGTGCTTCTTATGAGGATAGCAGCGCCACCGGTGTCAATGGCGATCAGGCCGACAACTCGGCAGATGCCTCCGGTGCGGTGTACGTGTACTGAATGTCTGCTTCTGGCCGAGGCCGTGTAAAAAGACGATCCTTCCGACAGCATTACAGCAAAAAGTGTTTTGTCTTCACGCCGGCTGCAGTACGTTGATGATTTTCTTTGTACCAAGCACCTTGATGGCCCGTTTCATGTTGTAAGCCAGTACATGAAGACTCATTTCTGCCTTCACGCTCGGTAATCGTTTGGTCAGGAAGTGCGTTGCTCCCATCGCGTGCTTGAGCGTGCCGAACGGATGCTCCACCAGCGCTTTGCGTTGACGCATGGCGTCACGCTCTTGCTTCAGATCGGTCGCCGCTTGATCGAGAACATCTTCGTGTTCCCAACGCTTCAGACGCTTGGCGGTGGCTGTAGTGCAGCGCGCTTGAAGCGCGCAGGACGAACAGCCAGAGCGCTCGTACACCCAAAGCCTTTTTCCCTTCTCGACACTGTCGAAGCGATAGCTCAGGCGTTTGTTGGCCGGGCAGATGTACTCGTTGCGCGTAGCGTTGTAGCGGAAGTCCGCCTTGGTGTATTGGCCCTTCGCCTTGCGATTGGTGGTATCCGTCTTTGGCACCAGTGCCGTGATGTCCGCCGCGTAGCACTCAGCGATAGCATTGCCCTCGTAGTAACCGGCATCGGCCACTACCTTGAGCGTCTTTGTCTGCAGTACCTTCTTTGCCCGCTTCGCCATCTTGTCGAGCTGTTGCCGGTCTGTGGTGTCGTTGGTGACCTCGTGCGAGACGATCATGTGGTGCTTTTCGTCCACCGCCGACTGTACGTTGTAGCCCACCACGCTACCGCCGCCGGGCCTCATCATTGATCGGGCATCTTCGTCCGTGACCGATACCTGCTTGTCCGGATGCGCGTCCACTTCGGCCTCGCGTCCTTTGAGTTCTTCCATCTTCGCCTCCATCGAGGCGATCTTCTGCCGCAGTTCCTGGGCCGTCAGTTCACGGGTCTCAGGCTCTTCTTCATCGACAGCATCCAGCTTCGCCAGGTAGCGATCAATGTTCGCTTGTGTGTTCTTGATGCGCCGTTTAACGCTTTTCTTTGTGAAGTTCTTGTCCCGGCTGTTCACCGCCTTGAACTTGCTGCCATCGATCGCCACTAGCTTCGCCGAGAACAGATCAAGTTCCCGGCACAACTCCACGAACGACAGGCAGACTTTGCGGATCGCCTGGCGGTTCTCCTTGCGGAAACTGGTGATGGTCTTGAACACCGGCATCAGCCGGCCGGTCAGCCACATCAACTCCACATTGCGTTGCGCTTCCTGTTCCAGACGACGGCCCGACTGGACGCTGTTCAGGTAACCGTAGATGTAGAGCTTAAGAAGCACCGCAGGATGATAGGCTGGGCGGCCTGTCGCACTCGGCTCAACACCCTCAAAGCCAAGGCTCAGCAAATCCAGCTTCTCGACAAACGCATCGACAACGCGCACTGCGTTGTCGTCAGTAACGTAATCATCAAGACGTTCAGGAAACAGCGTGCTCTGCTGCCGGTTCTCACCTTCTATGAAACGCTTCATCAACAATCACCGCAACGAAAAGACGGGAGTATTATAATGCGTTTTTACACAGCCTCGGCCAGAAGCAGACGTTGATAAAACCTCGGTTCGACCCCTATTCCCTCGCTCGACTTTGAAGTCCAACATGCTTCGGAGCAATATCCGCGAGTGAAGGCGTGCCCATTTGGCCCATGACCATTCTGAGTTCCGCGTCCAACATCTCAAGCACTTTTTCGACGCCCGCCTGACCGAATGCAGCCAGCCCCCAAATGTACGCACGACCAATACAAACCGCGTCAGCGCCCAGGGCGAGCGCCTTGAAGATATCCGTCCCTCGGCGAAAACCACTGTCCACAAAGACCGGAACAGTGCCGTTCACTGCCTCGACAACCTCAGACAGGCTTTCAAGAGCTCCCCGACCACTCGCCTCGGCCCGGCCGCCATGATTTGAAACGTATACGGCGTCCGCACCGTGCCGAATGCAACTCGCCGCATCTTCGCCGGTTACGATACCTTTGACGACAACCTTCATTGTTGTTGCCTTCTTGAGCCGCTCTACAAATTTCCAGGTCATGCTGGAGTTGTCGAAGTCTGCCGATGTCGCACCGGTTCCCGAATACATGGGTTTGCTCTGCAGCCAGTCGTCCGGCCCGGCGCCGTGGCACGCGCTGCAGTCGCGTTCATCAGCACGACTGTACTGTCCGAGAAGCACGCGATTGCTTCCGGAGTTCAGATCGACGGTTAGAACAACGAATTCTGCTCCCGCTTTTTCTGCCCGTCTGAGCATCTTGCTTGCGACCGACCAATTACTGGTCGGATAAAGCTGAAATCCAACAGGCGCGCCGCGCGCATCGATCACGTCCTCAATTGAGTTTGACGATACGTTAGATAAGATTTGTAGATTTCCTCGCGCTTTCGCAGCACGTGCAGTTGCGAGTTCACCCTCGGCATGAAATGCCTTTTGGCTACCGACTGGCGCGAGCAAGATCGGCGAGTTGATGGGTTTATCAAGCAAAACCGTGTCAAGACTCACGTTCGACGTATCGACCATTCGCATCGGACGCAGGTATACACGTTCAAATGCTTTTCGGTTAGCTATGAGTGTTTCGTTGCCGTCCGTTCCGGTTGCCAGGTATCCATAGTGTGACGTCGGCAACACGTGTTTTGCGACATTGTGAAAATCGAAGACATCCAGTGCATCGGTGGGCGTCTTGATCAGGTGCTCAGGCAGCTGCATCGCATCCAGCGACTCCTCTGCGAACAGCCGTCCCGCTGCTGTGTAACCAAGCAGAGGGCTTGCCGCGAGAAATCTCAAAAACTGCCGACGGGCCAGAGCCTCCATCAAATTCTCCTTCGGTCTAATAACTGTTGCTCGGGAGCTTATCACCCCAACGTCCGCTTCGGGTCAGTAGCAGCCTGTCAACAATTTACCAGCCCAAGGGCTACTTACGGCCAGAAGCGGACGTTGATAAAACCTCGGTTCGACCCCTATTCCCTATTCCCCTTTGGAGGTATGTCATGGCAAGGATGCTATTCGCAATCTGACGCAGAGCTGTGGGGCGGAGGTGCGAAGCGCCGAAGTCCCCCACGAGCGTCTTGTTAGAGTTCCTGAATGTCATTATTGTCTATTTTCCAACCACCTTCATTTACCATATAAATGACTTCCTTTTTAATGTTAATTTCCCCTTTTACGCAATCGTCCGTTGACTTATAAGAGACAGTAGCCTTATCGCCATCAATTTTTTCATCCAGGAACTCGAGACTTTTACACTTAGAAAAATTTTGGAGTAGTGGTAGCAAGTTTTCAATCGTTTGCTCGCGCTCCAAACCATTTTTTTCCATTGCTTCTTTTACAGCACCTTCAATTTCGACCTGCTTCCTTTTGCTGTATGACGCCATGAATTGCTCAACAGTAATTCCAGACATCTCCATTTGAACGTACCTATCGTAAATTTCTTTTGGTGATTCAGATTGACTACATCCAAGGATAAGAAGAATCGATATAGCGGTAATCTTTCTCATATGCTCTCCTGAACTTTAATGACTAAGCTTACTTGCGCCTAGCATAGGTCGAGAAGTTTGCCGCAGGCAAGCATCTCGACCGAGATCAGAGCCTCCCTCTTGCAAATGACTGTTTGTTTGACAATTTTCAGTCTGGCACATCGATGCCGTTGACGTGAGGGTGCGTCCATACTATTGCTTTCGGTGAAACCGGACGTTTGCAGGCGGCGAGTGGTAGCTGTTTCCGACGCTTCTAATGGCCGAAAAGCAGCAAGCCGACTGGTGTTCACGCACTGCGATCTTCGACGACCGCTTCAGTTGAAAACCGATAGAACATGTTGCGATAGACGCAGACGTCGGTAATGTCGGCCGCCGTGCCTGCCGGTACCGCGCGGTAGTTGGTCGAGTACCGGTATCCACCGCGCACTGGCAGTACGCGATGCCAGACATGCCCGTGCAGCACGACCAGCGTTCCGGCCCTTGGACGGAGAACCACCTGGTCGTCGAATTCCGCCCACGGATCTCCTGCCGGCAGGAGACCGCGACGATGCGAACCCGGTACGACCACCGTCTGGCCACCAGTCTCATCATCGATATCGCTCGAATAAACCAGGCGATTTAGATTAAAACGAGTCGGATCTTCCGGCGCGCAGTCCTGGTGCCAGGCCTGTCCAACAGAGCCCTGCTTCGAGAACATCACCATGCAGTACAGGCGCTGCCATCCGCTGCCCAGTATCGCGTCTGTAAGGCGCTGCAGATTGCCGTGGTCATCCACACTATCGAACTCGCCGGCGCCGTCGTTTTGCGGAAACCACGGGATAACGTCGGTCTTCGCTTTTTTCAGGAATTCATCGTTGTGCAGAAAATCCGGATCGCCCGCGAAATGCTCCAGGATCGGCTGCTCCAGGCGCCGCGTGAGTTCGGCATCGAAGAAATCGTCGATCAGCAGATAGCCGTCCTGATGGAATCTCTCGGCGAGGGCTTTCACATTCATTCGTCATCAACCCCTTTGTACAGCCGGGGGTTCAGTCCGCGATTCGCGTTCGCTGCACGAGGCGAGCAAGACTATGCGTCGAGAAAGCTGGTGCCGTAGTCCATCGGCGACAGCCCCAGGTGTTTCGCAACCGTCTGGCCGATATCGGCAAAGGTATCTCGTCGTCCCAACGACCCGGGCTTGATACCGGCGCCGTAAGCGAGAACCGGGATGTGTTCCCTCGTATGATCGCTCCCCGGCCAGGTGGGGTCACAGCCGTGGTCGGCACAGAGAAGCAACAAGTCGTCTTCTCGCAATTCAGCCATTAGTTCAGGCAGCCGACCGTCGAAATACTCCAGGGCTGCGGCGTAACCGTCGACGTCTCTACGATGTCCAAACAGCATGTCGAAATCCACAAAATTCGTGAACACAATGGAGCGATCGCCCGTCTCCTTCATCGCTTCAAGCGTTGCATCGAATAACGCCGCGTTGCCCGTCGCTTTAATTTTCTTCGTGATGCCCTTGTGCGCATAAATGTCGGCGATCTTGCCAACACTTATGACCTCACCACCAGCCTCAACCAGCTTGTCGAGCACCGTTGGTGCGGGCGGTGGCGTCGTCAGGTCGCGACGATTGCCGGTGCGCACATAACTGTCTGGTCCATCGCCAACAAACGGGCGCGCGATCACCCGGCCGATGTCGTACTCGTCCACCAGCTCACGAGCGATGTCACAAAGGTCGTACAGCCTCTGCAGACCAAACGCCTCCTCGTGACAGGCAATCTGAAAGACGCTGTCAGCCGACGTATAGACGATGGGCTTGCCGGTTCTGACGTGCTCATCGCCGAGCTCCGCGATGATAGTAGTGCCGGATGAATGGCAGTTGCCGAGGACGCCGGGCAAATCTGCCCGCTCAATGAGTTTGTCCAGCAGTTCAGGCGGAAACGTATCGGCCTTCTTCGTAAAGTAGCCCCAGTCGAACAGCACCGGAACACCCGCGATCTCCCAGTGGCCACTGGGTGTGTCTTTTCCACTGGATAACTCGGCAGCGTGTCCATAGGCGCCGATAATCTCAATATCGGTATCCACACCAACCGGAAACTCGCCGGTACTCTCTTTGCCCGCGTGAAACAGACCCAACTTTGCCAGGTTCGGCAGCCGCAATGGGCCTTTAGCCGATGTCGCACGCACGCGCGCGATACTGCCAAGCGTATCGGATCCTACGTCACCAAACTTGTCCGCATCAGCGGTGGCGCCGACGCCGAATGAATCCAGTACAAGGATAATCGCCCTCGACATTTAGGGACCGCTCCTGTTTAGCGCACTGCAGCGTCTGTTTTCACTCAAGTACATAATGTCCATCACGTTCATCGTTCCTCGTATTGAACCAAACGGGTTCACGCGGCGATCCGGCAAATGTTAGCAGACCCCGGCTACTCCGAATCACTGCAGCGAGAAAAAGAACCCCGCCAGAGCTGCATTCATGAGGTTGACCAGTGTACCTGCAATTACTGCCTTCAGGCCCAGTCTCGCGATGTCGTGGCGTCGTGCTGGAACCACAGCGCCCAGTCCGCCAAGGAGGATAGCGATGGAGGCAAGATTCGAGAAGCCGCACAGGGCGAATGTCACGACCAGCTGCGTGTAGGGAGACAGTGAGTCTTTCACCTGGACAAAGCTTGCATAGGCGTAAAATTCATTGATAACCAGCTTCTGGCCGATGAGGCTGCCGGCCTGCGTAGCTTCTTCCCAGGGCACTCCCAGCAGGAACGCGATAGGTGAAAACAGGTGCCCCAACAGCCACTGCAGCGTCAATTGCTCGAATCCAAACCAGGCGCCAACACCGCTCAGAATGCCGTTGACCAGGTAGATGAGACCGACGAAAGCAATGAGCATCGCACCAACCGCCATGGCGACCTGCATGCCCGTCATAGCACCGTTGCCTATCGCCTCGAAGATATTTACAGGCTGATCTGCCTCATCGACAAGCTCTGTAAGGGGCCGATCATCGTGCGATTCGGTCTCGGGATATATGATTTTCGCCATCATTAGCGCGCCGGGCGCCGCCATGAAACTGGCCGTAATCAGGTACTTTAGTTCCACGCCCATCTGCGCGTAGCCCATCATCACTGCCCCGGCGATAGTCGCACAGCCACCGGTCATGACCGCGAACAGCTCGGACTGTGTCATACCGGCGAGATAGGGCTTCACGACCAGCGGCGCGTCAGTATGGCCGACAAAGATATTTGATACGGCGGAGACGGACTCGGCATGGCTTGTCTGCAACAAGCGGTGCAGCCACCCGCCGAATACACCGACAACTCGCTGCATGATTCCGAGGTAGTACAGCACCGACATCAGCGCTGCAAAAAACACGATGACAGGCAGCACGTTAAAAGCGATCGTGAATCCGAGCGTAGCCGTGATATTCGAGCCGAATACGAACTCAATGCCGTCGTTTCCGTAATTGATAACGGTTTGCACGCCCTGTACGACCTTGTCCAGGACGAGGCCACCAACCGGCACAAACAACACCAGCGCAGCAATAGCCAACTGTATGAGAAACGCCATTGAGACCGTGCGGCGGTTTATCGCACGTCTGTTGTTCGACAGCAGGGTAGCCATCAGGAATATGGTGGCAACACCGACGAGGCTCATTACTACCTGCATGACATTGTGTCCTCAACAACAAAAAGGGCCCGATCCAACGGGCCCCCGGGGAAAATCAGTTCATTGCTAGTGATGCGGAATCTGTGGCTCCATCGTGCTCTCACCGTAATATTCGGTGCGCGTGTCCTCGATATACAAACCCTCGTAGGACATCAGCCAGATGAGCACCATGATCGCAACGGGTGGGCCAAGAATAGCGAGTTTCAGCGCCATGCGTTCCCACTTCATGTGCATGAAAATGGCGACGATAAATCCGGCCTTTACGAACATGAAAATCAGTATCAGCGTCCAGCGCAGCGCGCCTTGCAATTGCAGGTAGTCCACCATGTAGGAAAAGAAACTGACCACGAAAAGCAGTCCCCAGACCCAGAAATACACACTCAGTGGATGTTGTTGTCCTTCTTCGGCCATAGCGAAGACTCCTGAAACCGTTTACCAGAGATAGAAAAATGCGAAGATGAAGACCCAGACCAGATCAACAAAGTGCCAGTACAAGCCGGTAACCTCGACGATCTCGTAATTGCCGCCGCGCCTTTCGTAGACTCCGGCTCTCACGCGGAACGCGATGACCAGAAGGTAAATGACGCCGGCCGACACATGCAGGCCGTGGAACCCGGTAATCATGAAGAAGCTGGAGCCGAACTGCGCTGCGCCGAACGGGTTGCCCCAGGGACGCACACCCTCCTCGATCAGCTTCGTCCACTCGAATGCCTGCATGCCGACGAACGACGCGCCCAGCAGTGCCGTCGCAACCATCAGCCAAAAGGTCTTGTTGCGGTCCTTGCGATAGCCCATGTTCACCGCCATCGCCATCGTTCCGGACGACGTAATCAGGATGAACGTCATAATGGCGATGAGGATCAGCGGAATCGGGTCGCCGCCAAAGGACAGCGCGAACACCTCGCTGGGTATCGGCCATGGATCCGTCGATGTAATACGCACCGACATGTAGCCGACCAGGAAACAGCTGAAAATAAAGGTATCGCTGAGCAGGAAAATCCACATCATGGCCTTGCCCCAGGGCACGCCAAAGACCTGCTTGTCACGCGAGAAATCGTCCGCGACACCCTTGGTGCCGGGCGCCTCTATTTCCGCTCCACTACTCAGTACCGCTTCAGACATAAGGACCCCTTAGGTCGACAACAGCAATCCAAAAAGAACCAGCCAGACGAGCAACAGGAAGTGCCAGTAGATCGCGCACAGCTCGATGCTACGGGAAATCGCCGGATCATCTCCCTTGCCGAGAACGACCTTTGTCGTCGCTCTCGCCCAGACGTACAGGCCACCAGCGATGTGCACCGCGTGCGCTCCAGTCAGGAAGTAGAAAAATGCGTTGGCCGGGTTATTGGTAATGAACTGGCCCGATGCCTGCAGCTGTTGCCATGCGATCAGCTGACCGACAACGAAGGCGCAGGTCAAAATTCCCGTCAGTATCAGGCCCGGCGCAAGTCGTGCCGTCTGACCGTTGACCGCGGCATTGCGCGTCCACTGGAAGACGATACTCGCGATGACCAGCATGGCTGTATTCGTCCACAATAACTGTGGCTCACTCAACGGCACCCAGTCGCCGAGTTCCATACGCAAGGAATAGGCACTCAGGATCAGGGCGAAGAACGACGTTATGACCGCCAGCAGTGTAAGCAGTCCGATCAGGCGGGCATTGTTTCCCAGCGGACCCTCATGCGCTGTCTCGCCGACGGTCTCGGCAATCCAGGGCTGCGTATTGAACGACTGCTTCAGCAGCCAGCCGAGCAGCGTGGCGAGGATCGACGCGAGGAATAGCAGCGCTATCGTCATCGCCGCCCCTCGTTACGCGCAAACAGGGCCACTAGTGCTCGCCTCCGTGTTCACGGCCTGCCGGCGCATCGTCAGGAGACACGTTTTGCGGAATAAAGTCGTCCTTGTAACCCGGCACGCTGTAGTCGTAGGCCCAACGGTAAACGACGGGCAGTTCATGACCCCAGTTGCCGTGTTTGGGCGGGTGGTCCGGCGTATGCCACTCGAGAGTGGTGGCATCCCAGGGATTAGGGTCGGACTTCGGCCCTTTCGTGAGGCTCCAGATCATGTTGACGAAGAACAGTATCTGCGTGGCGGCGACGAACAGGGCCGACATCGTTATCCAGGCGTTCAGATCCTGTGCAGAATCGGGCATGAACTCGGTGTTGCCCATGGCGAAGTAGCGGCGCGGCACGCCCTGGAATCCGAGATAGTGCATGGGCAGGTAGATCGAATAGGTGCCGAGAAACGTCATCCAGAAATGCCACTTACCCAGCGTCTCGTTGTACATTTTGCCAGTGATCTTTGGCCACCAGTGATAGATGGCACCGAACACTACGAGCACTGGCGACACGCCCATCACCATGTGGAAATGCGCCACAACGAAATAGGTATCGGACAGCGGCAGATCAATCGTCACGTTGCCAAGAAACAGGCCCGTGAGCCCTCCATGAATGAATGTGAAGATAAATCCGATGGCAAACAGCATTGGTACCCTGAGGTGTATGTTGCCCTCCCAAAGCGTCAACACCCAGTTGTAGACCTTGATCGCTGTTGGTACCGCGATGATTAATGTCGTTGTCGCGAAGAAGAAACCGAAGTACGGGTTCATGCCGCTCACATACATATGGTGCGCCCAAACAACGAAGCTAAGCCCACCGATAGCAACGATCGCCCAAACCATCATGCGATAGCCGAAGATATTCTTGCGCGCGTGCGTGCTCAAAAGATCCGAGACGATACCGAAAGCGGGCAGCGCGACGATGTACACCTCTGGATGGCCGAAGAACCAGAACAGGTGCTGGAACAGAATTGGGCTGCCGCCGGTATAGCCCGGGTCCACGCCCATCGAGCTGATGGCCGGCATGAAGAAGCTTGTGTGCAGCGTCTTGTCGAACAACATCATGATGGCGCTCACAAGCAATGCAGGAAACGCCAGCAAACCGAGCACTGTCGCGATGAATATGCCCCAGACGGACAGTGGCATGCGCATCAGCGTCATCCCCCTGCAGCGTGCCTGCAGCACCGTCGTGATGTAGTTCAGGCCTCCCATCGTGAACGCGACAATAAACACGGCAAGTGACAACAGCATGAGCAGGATGCCCCACTCGACGCCGGGCGTACCGGGCATGATTGCCTGCGGCGGATAAAGCGTCCAGCCCGCACCGGTCGAGCCACCGGGAACGAAGAAACTTGTAACCAGGATGATGACCGACAGCAGATAGACCCAGTAACTCAACATGTTCAGGTACGGAAAAACCATGTCGCGAGAGCC
>RCNE010002052.1_pt1 | contig 10866 bp, 10 predicted proteins | sample 2041361 | NCBI WGS metagenome assembly RCNE01 (sample SAMN09708229, study PRJNA481090) | Marine sediment metagenome, whole genome shotgun sequencing project.
ACTTCGGTCGCCCACACCTCCGCCCTTCGGGCCTTGGCGATCTGCACGGCGAACTGGCCGACGTTTCCTCCCGCACCGTGGATCAAGACCCGATCGCCGGTTCCGACCTTGAGCGTGTCGACGATGCCCTGGTAGGCCGTCAATCCGGAGAGGGGAGTGGCAGCTGCCGCGAGATCGGCGACACCTTCAGGAACACGAGCCAATTGCCGCGACGGCGCAGTGATGAACTCGGCGTATGCATTCGCGGGTTCCGGGAATCGAGGCATGCCGAAGACTCGATCGCCCATCTGGAACCTCGTCACACCCAGTCCTGTCTCCTCCACGATGCCTGCGATATCCCATCCCAGGACCATCGGCGACGCGGGATCGAAGTTCTCGTACATGCCGCCACCGCTGCGCGTCTTCCAGTCGATCGGGTTCACACCGACAGCATCGACTCTCACGAGGACTTCTGTCGGTTTCGGCTTCGGTCGTTCGATCGATTCGACGACAAGATTCTCAGTCCCACCCTTGGTGAAAGTGACCGCATTCATGGTTGCCATCAATGTCTCCGTTCAACGCTGGGGGGTCATTCGAGGGAGCGTGTCCGCACAGATGAAGTTAGCCGACTCCCATCTCTCCGTACCGGAGAGGTTCCCACGAACCGTCCCTTTTGTGTCATAGGCGTCTGATACGTTGCGGATATGGTTGGTACAAGCACCGATGTTGTCCCTGAAGGACTTGACTCGATGGAGCCGGGGCCGGTTCTGGCGGCATTCCTCGCATCAATCGACGTGTCGAAGGTTTCGGGATACGACCGGATCGTGGTGGTGAAAGCGCATCAGCGCATGGCGTCGCACTATGCGGCACAAACGTATGGGGGAATGGCTGCGGTCGTTGATGCCATGCTCGAATTCGAGAACGTGCAGCGTCTGGAGTACGCGGCCGAGTCTGCTGCTGCTGAGATTCGGGCTGCGTTGCATCTCACACGGCGTGCCGCCGACATCGAAGTTGCGTTCGCATTGAGTCTGCGTGATCGTCTTCCCCGCCTCTCCGGGATGCTCAAGACTGGAGAGATCGACATACGGCGGGCGAGGACGATTGAACGCCACACGGTGCATCTCTCCGACGAGGCGGCCCAAGATGTTGTCGACCGAATCGCCGATGTGGCGTCGCGGTTGACGACGGGGGAGTTGGCAGCACGGATCCGCCGCCTGTGTATCGAGGCAGACCGCGATGATGCCGACGACCGATACCGTCACTCGGTTGAAGGGCGTCGGGTCGTGATGGAACCCACCGATTCGGGTACGGCGAATCTCCTCGGCATCGATCTGCCGCCGCAACGGGTGGCGGCGCTCACTCGGCGTATCAACAAGCTGGCACGCAGCCTCAGGGGCGGTGGAGAGACACGCACCATGGACCAGCTGCGCGCCGACGTGTTCCTCGACCTCCTCGCCGGTAAGAACCGCAATGGTCCGAGTAGCGGGGGAGTAGTCGATCTGCGAGTCGATCTCGACACGCTCGCAGCGTTGACAGGCCATCCCGGCGAACTCGCCGGCTACGGACCCGTCATCTCAGACATCGCCCGGCAAGTCGCCGGAGACCAGCAACAATGCGAATGGCGCTACACCGTGGTCGACACCGAGACCGGTCAGCCGGTTCATACCGGCACGACGCGGCGCCGCCCAACCACCACCCAACGCCGAGCCATCGAGTCCCGCGACGTGACGTGCATCTTCCCGGGCTGTCGCATGCCATCCACCGAATGCGACCTCGATCATCGCATTCCATGGTCCAGGGGCGGGCCCACCACCGTTCGCCACCTCACGCCCCTGTGCCGACACGACCACATCACCGTCAAACACAACGCGGGATGGACCTACGTCCGGCTCCCCAACGGCGACTACCAGTGGACGAGCAAACTCGGACACACGTATGTCACCACCCGGGCGCCGCCCTGATCTCACCAGGGTCACCGCCAAGGAGGCTTCCCGAGATCGGTGCCCCGCCACGGTTTCGGCTCGGTACGCTGGTTGAGGAACCGACCCTGCCCTCGGACGAACGGAGAGACAGATGAGCCAGACGGGTACGCCACGCATCAACCCGGATGATGAGGCCGGCGCTCGCGCCGTCGAACGTCTCGAGCGGGAGAGAATCGGATGGCTGACAACGGTCGCACCCGACAGTACACCCCAGACGTCCCCGGTCTGGTTCCTCTGGGACGGGGAGGAGTTCCTGGTCTATAGTCTCAATTCGGCACGGATTCGGAATGTGACAAGCAGCCCGCGGGTCTCACTCCACCTCGATGGGAACGGCGGGGGAGGGGACATCGTGGTGGTCGAAGGCAGCGCCCGAGTCGACGAAATGTCGCCATCGGCTTCCGCGAACTCCGCCTACCTCGCCAAGTACCAGCCTGTCATGGACGACCACGGCTGGACGCCCGAGTGGTTCGCGGGGCGCTACTCGGTTCCGGTCCGCATCGCACCGACGAAGTACCGCTACTGGTAGGGGAGGGGCATTGGTGAAACAACTCAATACCGGTCTCGTCTGCAGTTGGTGCGAAGCGAAACCTGGCGCGACCCTCGAATACCCCTTCGGTCCGGAAGCTGCAGTGTTCAAGGTCGCTGGGAAGATGTTCGCCCTCGTCGACGTGGACGAACCTCCGGGCTACATCACGCTGAAGGCGGTTCCGGAAGAGGGAGAGGCGTTGCGCAATCAGCACTCGTTCATCCGCGAGGGTTACTACATGAACAAGCGGCACTGGATCACCGTGGACCTCGAACCGGAAGCGTCTGCTCAGCTCGTGAAGGACCTCGTCGCAGACTCCTATGACCTGATCGTCTCCAAGCTGCCAAAGCGCCTCAGAACGAGCCTCGGCTTCCAAGAGCGTCAATGACCCTCATCTGCTCTGAAGGTAGGGAAGTGGCCCATATCTTGTACTTTACATAACGTGGATTATGGGCGTCCGTGCACTGCGGAGATGTCATGCGTTAGTATCGACGCACCCGTCCGAAGGGACGAACTGTGGCAAACGACAGCCCAGCGATGAACACTGCCGAAGAGGAAGGTGCACTCCTGGAGCGGGTGCGCTCTCTCGAGCTCCAGAACGCCGGTTTCGCCGAGAAGGCCTCAAGAGACAAGACACTGAAGCCGTATCAAGTTGAGCTCCTCAAGCTCCAGCGCCATCTCGAAGAGCAACAGATCCCGATGATCGTCCTCTTCGAAGGACGGGACGCATCCGGGAAGGGCGGCACCATTCGCCGGATCACTCGCTTCATGAACGAGAAGCGCTATCGGGTTGTAGCCCTCGGTAAGCCGACGGAGGCCCAACTCACCCAATGGTATTTCCAACGGTACGTGGAGCGCTTCCCGACTGGTGGCGAGATCGTCCTGTTCGATCGCTCGTGGTACAACCGCGCAATCGTGGAGCCGGTGTTCGGGTTCTGCACCAAATCGCAGCACAGGGACTTCCTGCGTGGCGTCGTCGGATTCGAAAAGGACATCGTTCGACAGGGAACCGTCCTCGTGAAGCTCTACTTCAGCGTCGACAAGGACACGCAGGAGAATCGCTTCGCTCGACGACTCAACGATCCCCTCCGCCAGTGGAAACTGAGCGAAATCGACGTGCAAGCCCAGGAGTATTGGAATGAATTCACCGAGATGAAGCACCGCATGCTTGAAAGGACGTCTTCCGGTGTTGCGCCGTGGACGATCATTCGCTCCAACAGCAAGCCGAAGGCCCGGATCAACGCCCTGAAGGTGATGCTCAACGCCGTCGACTACGCAGACCGCAATCCGACCCTCGATTTCGCCACCGATCCCGAGATCGTGATACCCGGCAGGGTCGAACTCACGCGAATGGACGAGGAACGCGACCGTCTCGGCAGGCCGCGCGGGTAGTTCGACCGGCGACCTCGCCTCCCCCAATATCGCCAGGATCGAAGCTGTTTTACATCACAGTGACACTATGACGTCCTTACGGTGACGCCCTGGATCACTCAGCAACTCACGGAATATTGCCACATGGCGGGAGGGCACACAGGCTCACGAGCATTCGAGACCCCTCGACGGAAATCGCTATGCTCGGAGACGTAATCCACCTGGAGGAACCCATGGCAACCCGCCGCACAACCTGGCCTGCTCTCTTCGCTCTTCTGCTCGCGTTTGCGATGCTCGCATCGGCGTGCAGCAGCGACAGCGAAGACACCGGCCCCACCGCAGCACCCGGATCGTGCGACGTCGCCGATCTCAACCTCGTGACAGCTGGAACGCTCACCGTGGCGACCGGCGAACCGGCTTTCCCTCCCTGGGTGGGAACGACGGACGGTGACGGATTCGACGATCCGGAGTCACAACTCGGATTTGAAGCAGGCCTCGTCTACGCCCTCGCCGATGAACTCGGATTCGCTGACACCGATGTCGTCTGGACACGGATCGGTTTCAATGAGGCGATCGCACCGGGAGACAAGCCCTGGGATTTCAACCTGCAGCAGTACTCGATCACTACGGATCGTGAAGAGATTGTGGACTTCAGTTCGCCCTACTACGTAACCCGTCAGGCACTCGTCGTCTATCCGGATTCGCCATACGCCTCGGCAACGAGCATCGACGACCTCAAGGACGCGATCCTCGGAGCCCAGATCGGCACAACAAGCCTCGACTTCATCGAGGACGTCATCAAGCCGAACACGGATCCCAACGTCTACGACGAGAACGTCGACCTCGAAGCCGCGATGATCGCCGGACAGATCGACGGGTTGGTGCTCGACCTGCCCACCGGATACTTCGTCACGGCCGTCCAGGTCGAGGGTGCCATCATCGCCGGACAGTTCGAGACCGAGGCAGCAGAACCGGATGAATACGGTCTCCTCTTCGCAGAAGGCAATACGCTCGTTCCCTGCGTCAACACCGCTCTCGAGACACTGCGCTCCAATGGGAAGTTGCAGGAACTCGAAGATACCTACCTGACACAAGGCGGCGGCATTCCGACTATCGCCGGATAGCGCTGAATGAGCGACCGTTCGTCGCTAGATGAATTCGGCGGGGGTCCGAGCCTTTTCGGACCCCCGCACGCTCCCCGTGGCCGAGAGGAAGGTGCCCGAGCAGCACTGATCGCTGCCGCGTCGACGGTCATCTTCATCGCGGTCGCCTTATGGGCGATCCTCTCGTCGGAAGCCTGGCCTGCCGTTCAGAAGCAGTTCTTCAACTGGGACCACTTCGTCGTCGTCTTTCCGAAAGTGCTCAGCGGATTCTGGCTCGACATCAAGATGTTCCTCTTCGCCCAGGTCGTCATCCTCGCTTTCGCACTCGCCATCGCAATGATCCGCTCGCTGCGGGGCCCGGCGTTCTTCCCCCTCCGCGCCCTTGCGGTGCTCTTCATCGACCTGATCCGGGGCATTCCCGTAATCCTGCTCATCCTTCTCCTCGGATTCGGCATCCCGGCCCTGCAATTGCCGGGTGTTCCGAAGGGCGCGTTGTTCTGGGGCCTGACGGCCATCATCATCAGCTACAGCGCATACACGGCCGAGGTCTACCGCGCCGGTATCGAGTCCGTCCACGAGAGTCAGCGCATGTCTGCCCGCTCGCTCGGCCTCACACAGGGGCAGACGCTCCGATACGTGCTCGTTCCCCAGGCCATTCGCAACGTGATACCCGCGCTCCTCAACGGCTTCGTGAGCCTTCAGAAGGACGTCGCTCTCGTACTCATCCTGGGCATCCGGGAGGCCGTTCGTGAGGCCGATATCTATGCAGCGAGCACATTCAACTACACCGGGTACATCGCGGCGGCTCTGCTCTTCCTGGCCGTCAGCGTCCCCGTCGCTCGGTTCACCGACTGGTACACGGAGCGGGATCGCCAGAAGAAACAATCGGTGAGCGCATGACAACACCGAAACTCGAAATCCGTGGTCTCTGGAAGGCATTCGAGGACAAAGAAGTTCTGCGTGATGTCCACCTTGTCGTCGATCACCACGAGGTGGTCTGCTTGATCGGTTCCTCCGGTTCGGGGAAGTCGACGTTGCTCAAGTGCGTCAACCTCCTCGTACCGGTCGACAATGGTTCGATTCTGCTCGACGGCGCGGACATCACGGCGCCCGGCGTGAACGCGAATCAGGTACGTGAGCAGATGGGGATCGTCTTCCAGTCCTTCAACTTGTTCCCCCACATGAACATCATCGACAACATCACCCTCAGCCCTCGGAAGGTTCATGGCATCAGCCGATCCCAAGCTGAGGACACAGCGAGAGATCTCCTCGAACGGTTTGGCCTCTCGGACAAGGTCACTGAGTACCCGGATCGGCTCAGCGGCGGTGAACAACAACGAGTCGCTGTGATCCGCGCCCTCGCTACCGAACCGGATCTCATGCTGTTCGATGAGGTCACTTCGGCGCTCGACCCGGAATTGGTCGCCGAGGTTCTCGACGTCATCCGCGGATTGAAGAGCGCAGGCATGACGATGGTCATCGCGACGCACGAGATGGGATTCGCTCGTGATGTCGCCGACCAGGTGTGCTTCCTCGACCAGGGACGCATCCTCGAGCACGGCCCACCGAAGCAAATCTTCTCGACTCCGGAGCAGCCGCGGACCCAACAATTCCTTCAGCGAATTATCGACGCCGGGCGGCTCTAGGCGATATTTCTAGGCGAGCGCTCGCACCGTGACGCGATCACGAGGTCGGGGCTTGATGACTTTGCCCCCCGTGCCATTGTTCTCGGAGACGAGCAAGTATCCGCTCGAGTCCCACAGGGCGATCAGTGTGTCAGAGTCGTACTCCGAGTCGCCGAACGTCGACACCATGCCCCTGATGTGCGCTCCGCAGATATCGACCCCGACGCCCTCGGGCACGGGAAGGTGAGCGATCTCTTCTGGGAGGATCGAGCAGATCGCATTTCCGAAGTCGTCGATGTAGATGACTTCGCCCGTGACACTGCCGTCGTCGTGGCGTTCCGCGCCCCAGAGCGGGATCCTGATCGGATCATCGAACGGCGTACCAAGGTCGGAGAGCGGTACGCCGGCCACGAGGTGGGCGCCCACCGGAGAGAACAGATCCCGACCGTGGAACGTCATCGTCACGTTCTCAAGCCAGTACTCGGGCTTGTCCAGGTCGACGAACTCGGTCGACCACCCTTCCCTCTCGGCCCGGTCAAGGCATGCCGTCAGGACCCCGTTGTCGGGAGCAACGAAGTAGTGCTCCCCGATCCGAGCGGCGATCGGTCGGCGATCCGTACCGACACCCGGGTCAACCACGATGACGTGCACGGTCCCGGACGGGAAGAAGAACGCGCTGTTGCTGACCACGAAGTTCGCTTCGCGAATGTCCTGCGACGTGATGTGGTGCGACAGATCCGTGATCACCGCGTCGGGAGCGATGCCGTAGATCGCGCCGTGAAGAACGGCGTCACTCCCCTGCCGCGTGCCGAAGTCGGTGGTGAGGGTGATGTTGGTCATTTGGCAATGCTACTGGTTGCCCACCAGTCCTCGATATCACGCGTCAGCCGGGTCCGGGTTGCGTCATCTGCCCACGATGCTTCGATCACGGCGAGGGAGAGCCGTTTCAACTCGGCATCGCCGAGTCCGAAGTGAGTGACCAGATTCTCAAATTCACCGGCCATGGTGGCGTCGAACATGGCCGGATCATCCGTATTGATGGTCACCATGGCCCCCGCGTCGATCAATCTGCCGACCGGATGCTGGTCCCAGTGTGCGATCACACCGGTTCGTAGATTCGACGTCGGGCAGACTTCGAGGGGAATCTGATGCTCGACCAGGTACTCCATGAGTTGGGGATCCTCGATCGATCGCACCCCGTGTCCGATGCGCTCCGCACCGAGGTCTCTGATTGCTCCCCACACGCTCTCAGGGCCTGCCTCCTCTCCGGCATGGGCGGTCAGTCGAAACCCGAACTCGCGGGCGTCGTCGTAGACGGCAGCAAACTGCTGCGGGGGGTGTGCAAGCTCGAACCCCCCGATTCCAACACCGATGACACCGGTTTCGGACGCAACCTCTTTGATGGCTGCGAGGGTCCTCGCCGTTCCCAGCGGGCCTCGGTCACGAACAAGATCCACGATCAGAGCGATGTCTACTCCGGAAACGCGATCGAGACCGGTTCGAATCGCTTTCGCGATGCCTTGTGGATCGAGGCCGTGCTGGCCGAAGTCGCTAGGCGAGAAGAACGCCTCAACGTAGACGATGTTCTGATCGACGAGATGGCGCGCGACGGCCTCCGCCGCGAATTCGAAATCGTCGTAGCTACGGAGAAACCCGCTCATCCACTCCCATGTCTTCATGAAGTGGGCGAAGTCCCTGTAGCTGAACCAGTCCGCGAGCTGCTCCTGGCTCCTGATGACCGGATCGCCGCCGTGGTGCTGGATCAACTTCCACAGCGTCGGTACGGGAATCGCACCCTCCAGATGGAAGTGCAGCTCCGCCTTCGGCATCGTCGTCCAATCGTGCATCTAGACATTCAACCAGCCTCAGAGGGGTCTTGGGTGTCTCTGCACCGCACACATGTGATGTGACCCTTGTCCCTGGTCGGCGAGTTCCCCTTTGCGTACGGTACCGGTATCGGAAAGGACGGTAGATGCAGCTCTCGTACGCACAAGGTTCAACGGACGTTCCTCTCCTCGCCGAGACGATCGGTGAGAACCTAGAACACACCACAGCACGATTCCCGGACCGTCATGCGTTGATCGTTCGGCACGAGGGGATCCGCTGCACCTATCGGGAATTTGACGAGGCGACGGATCGGCTGGCCAAGGCGTTCCTGCGACTCGGGGTTGAGCTCGGCGATCGCGTCGGAATATGGAGCCCGAACTGCGCCGAGTGGGTCGCCGTCCAATACGCCACCGCGAAGATCGGAGCGATCCTCGTCAACGTGAATCCGGCCTATCGCACCTCGGAACTCGAATACGTGCTGAATCAATCCGGCTGCCGCTTCCTCATCTCGGCTCCGTCGTACCTGACATCGGACTACCGGGCGATGGTCGATGCGGTCGCCGACTCCACTCCCGGACTCGAACGAGCGATCTTCCTCGATTCACCAGAGTGGAATGAGCTCTTCGATGCCGGCGACGAGGTTCCCGACGAGGAGCTCTGGCAGCGGGAATCCCTGCTCGATGCCGATCAACCCATCAATATTCAGTACACGTCGGGGACCACCGGCTTCCCGAAAGGAGCAACGCTCACCCATCGGAACATCTTGAACAACGGGTACTTCTGTGGTGAGACCCTCGGATATACCGAAAACGACCGGGTGTGCATCCCCGTTCCGTTCTACCACTGTTTCGGAATGGTTATCGGGAACCTCGCCTGCACAACGCACGGAGCTGCAATGGTGATTCCGTCACCCGGTTTCGAAAGTGGCGCCGTTCTCGAGGCCGTCGAGGCCGAGGCATGCACGAGCCTGTACGGCGTTCCGACCATGTTCATCGCTGTGCTCGAAAACGAAGATCTCGCCAAGAGGGACGTATCGACGCTTCGTACCGGCGTGATGGCCGGAGCTCCATGCCCGATCGAGGTGATGAAGCGGGTGATCACAGACCTGAACATGGCTGAAGTCACTATCGCCTATGGCATGACCGAGGTCTCCCCGGTCGCCACACAAACGCTTCGCGATGACACCATCGAACGGCGGGTCTCCACCGTCGGGGTCGCACACCCGCATGTCGAGATCCAGATCGTGGATCCGGATACGGGCGAGGTTGTCTTTCCCGGCACATCCGGCGAGTTCTGCACACGTGGCTACTCGGTCATGCAGGGATACTGGAACGATCCCGAGCGGACGGCTGAATCGATCGACGCCGATGGATGGCTCCATTCGGGAGATCTCGCAGTCATGGACGATGCGGGCTACGTGAAGATCGTCGGTCGCCTGAAGGACATGATCATCCGGGGAGGCGAGAACGTCTATCCGCGTGAGATCGAGGAGTATCTCTTCACTCATCCCGACGTCGTCGACGCGCAGGTGATCGGGGTCCCCGACGAACGATTCGGCGAGCAGATCATGGCATGGGTACAGAAGAGAGAGGGGTCGGATCTGTCCGAACTCGATCTCATCGACTTCTGTGAAGGAACGATCGCCCATTTCAAGGTGCCGAAGTACGTGCGGTTCACCGACGAGTTCCCGATGACGGTGACGGGCAAGATCCAGAAGTTCAAGCTCCGGGAAAAGGCGATCGCTGAACTGGGCCTCGAATCGGTTGCGGGCACCGAGACGGCCTGACGTCAGTCCCCTATCGCCGTTGGCTCCACAGCGACGTCCTGAAGGTCGCGAACCGCTGCAGCCAGGTGTCCGAGCGCTTCAACGTAGTCGGTCTTCGTCGGACGTCCCGTGCCGATGTCGATCGCCACGTCTTCGGCTGCGGCTTCGAGACGATAGAGGGCGTCCCTCAGATGCTCCCAGGTACGCCGGGTGATCAGTACCTCGTCCGGTCCAAGTTCTCGGCGCTTCGCTTCACGACGGGCTTCGTATGCTCGTTGGCGGTGAGATGTGCGGCAGTAGCGCTGCGGTCGTCCCGGGCCCGGTGCGACCTTGAACCCTCCCCCACACCAAGCGCAATGCCTCAACCGTTCTGTCACAGTGATGCAATCCTATCCCATACGTCGACGTCGGGCGAGGATCACACTTCCCGACGCTCCATCAATACGACGCTCCCAGCAACACAAGCAAGCGACAGGACGATCGTTGTCGCGAGCGATCTCCAGTACTCGAACGCTCCACCGGAGATCAAACTATCGAAGCTCCCGACCAGACTCGACGGGAGCCACGGGCTCACGTGGGGAACTAGGCCGATGACCCCGAGCACGACCACGGCCACGACGGTCATCAGCGCCGCGCCGGGGACACTCCGAACGAGCGAAGCAGCCAATCCCGTCAGGGCGACGACGAA
>RCNE010002055.1_pt1 | contig 10862 bp, 11 predicted proteins | sample 2041361 | NCBI WGS metagenome assembly RCNE01 (sample SAMN09708229, study PRJNA481090) | Marine sediment metagenome, whole genome shotgun sequencing project.
ATAGAAGAGGGGCCAACTAATGGCACGACTTTTATATTCTTTTCATGTGCTATTTTTACTATATCAGCACCAGGATCAGCAACACCAGGGCATCCAGCTTCAGATAACAAACCAACATCAACTCCGTTTAAGCAAGGGTGTAAAAAAGAAGGTAAATCGGCTTCATCAGTAAATTTATTTAAATGAAACATGTTCAGAGAAGGTTGTGATTTTTCAGGGCTAATCCTTTTTATAAATCGTCTTGCTGTTTTTTCATTTTCAACAATAAAAGTATCTATGTTATCAATAGTTTGTTTTACTGTAATGGGTAATACTTCTAATGGGTCGTTGTCACCAAGTGTAGTTGGGATAAGGTATAATTTGCCTAGTTGGTTTTTCATTTAATTTACAATGATTTTTTGTTGCATTTTTAAGATTAAATTCAATAAAATTATAGTCTACTACTATAATTTTTAGTTGAAATATAAGCTATTTGTTGGTTTAGTTTAGTAATATTTTAAATTTTTTCATCTTGAAAACATATAGCAATAAGCTTCTGTTTTTCAATAGGTTACTTAATATTTTAATTTCACTTTTTTTATATTAACATTTTTTTAACTATATTTAGTGGTAATAACCAACTAACAAAATCAAATTATCTTATTTACACTTATTAGATTTTATTTCGATTTCTCAGCTAGTTATTAAATTGCTATTTGGAAATAATTCAGAATTCACTTGAACATAGTTAAGGGGGTGAATATATCTAAATATTAACTTTTAATCGAATTTTTGCATCCTAATTAAATTCGATTTATTTAATATATTAAAAAATTGAAAAAGTTTATCTTAATTTTTCACTTGCCGCTAGTTCTTCAAATTTTAGAACATAGTAAATCAGAATTAGCATTTGATGGTATTAAATATATGGTGTTATTTTTTTGCTTGGCAATCGTTATGATTATAATGATGTTAATACCAGTAGTTTTGTTTTTTTCAATGGTTGTCAATTTTATATCTATGCGCAATTATAAGAAAAAAATAGACACAGGAATTAGTTTTCAAGAAGTTAATAATAAATCAAAATATTTAGAGTCTTTATGTAGAAAATATCTTATATCATATTCTAATTTTTTTAAATATTTTAGTGCTCTAGCTGCTTGGAATATTTTTTCCATGTTATATATTATAATCGGTTTTGAGAGTTTTGAAATGGGTTTAAAGGAATACTTCTACTTTCCTTTTTATGTCTTTCAAACATTAACTAATGATGAAATTTACAATTCATTTTATGTGTTCAAATCAGAAGGTATATATATGATAGCAATAATAGTTCTTACTTTCGCTTTTTTTCAAATAGGGAAATATTATGGATTGTTTATAGCTAAAAATAAAATTAAAGAAAGCCATTTAAATTTCACTATTGGTTAAAAATATGTGAATTGTCTGTATAATTTATATAAAATCTGCCTGAAGTGGTATAATCCGGAGCAAATGCGAGTCATAAAAGTCCCCTTTCTCCACCAGAATCAACATTGTAGAGATATTCAAAAATGGTGCAGAATTAAAACTTCCATTTGAGTTTATAAATTTTATGGTTCCTAATTTTTAAACTGCAAAAGTATTGTATCACCGTTAACACTTGTGTTAGAGATTTCTACTTGTTGAAAAAGCCAGAGGTAAAACTTGTAAGATTTACTGTTTGAGAATTTATAAAACAGAAAAGAGCAATTAAAAAAGTCAATAATTTTATAGACTATCTTTTATATAAAGTTAATAAATAAGACGCTAATTGTTTGATTCATATGAGTTTAAAGAAGTTTTGTTGCTAATTTTTCACAAGCTTCATCTAGCATTTGATATACGTTTTCAAAGCCATTATCCCCGCCGTAGTAAGGATCAGGAACTTCATAGTTTTTATTGGGATGCACTTCATTCAAAATTAATTTGACTTTAGCAATATCTTCACTGTGTCTTGCTAGTTTAACAATATTATGAAAATTTGATTCGTCCATAACATAAATCAAATCAAAAGTATCAAAATCTGACACATTAAATTGACGACCTCTAAGATTTGAAATATCTAAACCGTGTTTTCTAGCTACAGCTACAGAGCGTTTATCTGGAGAACTGCCAATATGGTAGTTAGCTGTTCCTGCGGAGTCTACCATAAATTCTTTTGAGAGTTTTGATTTTAATATACCTTCTGCTAGAGGAGAACGACAAATGTTTCCTAAGCAAACCATCAAAATTTTAGACATGATGTGGAATATTTAGACAGATAACTTTTTAGTAATGTCTTCAACATATTTTCTGAACTGCTTATCTGTTGAAGATAAGTTGTCTACTGTTTTACAAGCATGTAGTACAGTGGCATGATCTCTTTTACCTATTTGAGAGCCAATACTTGCTAAAGACGCTTTAGTAAGTTTCTTAGCAAAAAACATGGCTAATTGACGAGCCTGAACAATATGACGCTTTCTTGTTTTAGATTGTAAGGTATCAACATCCATTTGAAAGTAGTCTGATACTATTTTTTGGATATAGTCTATAGAAACTTCGCGTTTGGTGTTCTTAACAAATTTCTCAACAATAGTTCTGGCTAAATCAATTGTAATTTCTTTTTTATTGAAAGATGATTGCGCAATTAATGAAATGATAGCACCTTCTAGTTCTCTAACATTAGATTTAATGTTTTTGGCAACATATTCAATGATATCATCTGGCATTTCTACACCGTCACGATATAATTTATTCTTTAAGATAGAAACACGAGTTTCAAAATCTGGATTTTGTAATTCAGCTGACAGTCCCCATTTGAAGCGTGATAATAAACGCTGTTCAATATCTTGCATATCAACAGGTGCTTTATCACTAGTTAAAATAACTTGCTTCCCGTTTTGATGTAAGTGATTAAAAATATGGAAAAATACATCTTGTGTTCCTGTTTTACCTGATAAGAATTGTACATCATCAATGATAAGAATATCAATGATTTGATAAAAATGAATAAAATCATTTCTATTATTCTTTTTCACAGCATCAATATATTGTTGAGTAAACTTTTCAGCAGAAATATATAAAACCGTTTTTTCCGGGTATTTATCTTTAATATCAACGCCAATGGCATGTGCTAAGTGCGTTTTTCCTAAACCAACTCCACCAAATATTAATAATGGATTGAAGGACGTTCCACCAGGTTTATTCGCAACTGCTAATCCTGCACTTCGTGCTAATCTATTAGAATCACCTTCTAAGAAATTTTCAAAACTATAGTTAGGATTAAGTTGAGATTCAATTTTTACATTTCTAATACCAGGAATTACAAACGGATTGCGTAATTCTGGGCTCTTATTATTTAAGGGAACATCAACATCTTGCGATTTTAAAGCACCTCTATTTGAGCTAGGAATTTTTTCAGTAAATGGTTGTTTATTACCATAGGTATTTTCCATTTTTATGATATAAACAAGTTTGGCTGTATCTCCTAATTCTTTAGTAAGTGAAACTTTAAGGATTTTAACGTAATGTTCTTCAAGCCATTCGTAAAAGAATTTACTTGGTACTTGAATACTTAAAGATGTATCAGTAAGTTTAACTGCTTTTATTGGTTCAAACCAAGTTTTGTATGCTTGCGGTTGGATGTTATCCTCTATGAATTCTAGACAGTTATTCCAAACCGATTGCGCAGTTACACTCATTTGTTAATTTTATTTTTGGTTTTAAGTTAGTTAGATGCGTGAGAAACATACAAATTTCACCCCTTTTATTAAGTGGCAAATATGTGAACAAAATTCTTAAAAAAAAAATGATTTACTATTGATTATTAAGAAATTTTTCCCCATGTTTAACCTCTTGCCGAAACTACAATAAAATATTCAATAAAACTTATGAATATCGATGAAATACAAATAAGAGTGAGATATGGTGAAACAGATCAAATGGGGGTCGTATATCACGGTAATTATGCGCTATATCTTGAAATGGGTCGAATTGAGTGGTTAAGAAAACTAGGGATTTCTTACAAATCGATGGAAGAAAGTGGTATTATGTTACCTGTAGTTTCTTTACATATAAACTATAAAAAATCAGCGGGTTATGATGATGTAATTAATGTAAAAACACAACTAAAAAACAAGCCCACAGCTAAGATTGAATTTGAGTACGAAATTACTAACGAAAAAGGTGATATTTTAACAACTGCAAGTACGATTTTGGTATTTGTTGACATGAAAACTAGCAGACCAATAAAAGCACCTCAATATATTTTGAACTTAATTGAGGATTAATTTATAGTTCTTTTATGTCAATTTCATAAAGCCGGTTGAAAATCCCAAAAACAGATTCAGCTTCTTTTTTTCTAACTGAAATAGTAATCTTGCAATCCATTTCTAATTTTTGATCAATGATATTAAGAGATTTCTCTTTTATAACTCGCATAACAGTATTCATGTTTTTATAATCAAAAGAAATCAAATAGTCAATATTTATTGTTTTTTCAATAATAGTTGATGCTTCAAGAATCATTTGGGCGGCAGTTTTATAGGCATTTATTAATCCTCCAACACCCAATTTTACACCACCAAAATATCTAACTACAACAATTAAAATATTGGTAACATCAAAAGACTGTATTTGCCCATAAATAGGCATACCCGCAGAATTGCTTGGTTCTCCATCATCATTGGCGCGATACGACATGGTTTCTGTTCCAATTTGGTAGGCATAACACCAGTGTCTTGCTGAATGATGTTCTTTTTTTAAATGCTCTAAATGTAATTTAACTACATCTTTATTTAAAACAGGAAAGGCATAACCGAAGAATTTGCTGTTTTTGTCTTTAAATAATACGGGTTCAGGTATTACTTCAATGGTTTTATATGTGTCTTTTTTTACCAAATTAATTAAATAAACTTTTCTTAGTTTCAAACAGGTTGATAACATCTTCATTTTCAGGGTTAATATGCCAAGTTTTAATCTTTATAGCATTAGCTGTTTTTATGTTGTCTTGGTTATCGTCAATAAAAAGACACTCTTCAGCTTTGAGGTTGTTTTTATTTATAACAAATTCAAAAATATCTTGATTCGGTTTTACCAAGTTTATTTCGTGTGAAAGATAGAACGCATCAAAACAATTTTTAAATTCTTCATAATATGAAACATGCTCTTTTACATAATTAATATGAAGGGCATTTGTGTTGCTTAATAAAATTAATTTAAACTTTGAAGATTGTTGTAATGTTTTCAGAAAGTCTAAACGATTTTCAGGAAAATCTTTTAGCATAAAATTCCAAATATCAATAAGTTCTTCCTTAGATATTTTAGGAAAGTTTTCAGAATAAAATTCAAGAAATTCATCTGTAGAAATCAATCCTTGCTCATAAAAACTATTAAATCCAAGCATTTCTTCAGATAGAGATTCTATATTAAAGGTGTCTAAGGCATATTTGTGTGCAGCTTCAATTTTTAAATTGATAAATACATTGCCAAAATCGAAAATGATGGTTTTAATCATTATTATAAATTTTAAGAGTATCTGTAATTATGTTTTCTTCGGAAATTAATTTCCCATGAAATCTTGGTGCTTTAACGCCTTTTTTGAATTCAACAAGTCCAGTGAATACTCTAGCTTCGTCCCAAATATTTTCATCTATAAAAGTTTGCAGTGTTTTTGCACCACCTTCAATAATAATCGAATTTATATGCTTTTCGAATAGTAAATCACAAATTTGTTTTGCCACGTTTTTTGAAAAATCAATGTTGTTTTTTGAAATCAAAACACTTTCAGCGTCAGCATTAAAAACAGTATGCTTTTTGGAAAGCTTTTCATTTTTGTCAATAACTACTCTAACAGGATTATGTCCAATCCAATCTCTTGTAGTTAAACTAGGGTTGTCTTCTAGCACAGTATGTGTACCAACCAAAATAGCTTGTTCTTCTGCACGCCATTTATGCACTAATTGTCTAGAAAACGCGTTAGTTATCCATACTGGTTTTTGTTCGTTTTTATTCTCTGGAGCAATATAACCATCTGTAGTTTCTGCCCATTTTAAAATAACATAAGTACGTTTCTTATTATGAAATGTAAAAAATCGCTTATGATGATTTTTACAATCATTCTCTAAAACACCAACAGTTACATTACAGCCTGCATCTTTTAGTTTTTTAATGCCTTTACCGGCTACTTTTTCATTATCATCAACACAACCAATAACTATGTTTGGTATATTGCGTTTTATAATAAGGTCGCTACAAGGAGGTGTTTTCCCAAAGTGGGAGCAAGGTTCTAGAGTTACGTAAAGTGTGGCTTCTTTTAATACGTCTTTGTTAGAAACTGAATTTATCGCATTTACTTCGGCGTGATTTCCCCCGAAAGGGCTAGTAAAACCTTCACCTATAATTTTATTATTATGAACAATTACACAGCCAACCATTGGGTTTGGTCTGGTGTTTCCTAAACCGTTTTTAGCAATCTGTATACATCGTTTTATGTAAATTTCCTGTTGTGTCAATGCTAAAGTTTAATTTTCACATCTTCAGTTTGATCAATATTATAAGTATAAGAAAATCCTAATACTTTATATTTAATATCACCTTTATATTGCACTTTTACTTTTTTACTAAACAAACTTCCAATTAAGCCGCCAATACTTTTGTTGCTAAACAAGCTGTCAGTAGGAACCTTTGTTTTTAGTGGAATTGAAAACTCCTTTTTTGCAGGTACTTCAAAACTCTCTGTAGAAACCGACGCCATTTCATTGTCGTTTATAAATACTTTTATTTCATCGGTTTGTAACTCGCCACCAATGTCATTTGGATTTATAAACAGAGCATCAGCAGTAAAAGTGATATATTTAGAAGTCGATTCTAAAACTTTAATGTTTTTTACACCTAGAAATTGAGGTTTTTCTTTTACAGAACAGCTCATAAAAGCAATGCAAATTGTTGATAAGATAATAAGTTTTTTCATTTCAGTTTTTTTCGATTTAATGTATCTTCACTACTTTAAAAGCACCAATTAAAGTGAGTAAAGATACTATAGATATTCGAGAAATTGAACTTCAAGATAATATGCAATTAGAGCAAGTTATTAGAGGGTGTTTTCATGAGTTTAAAATTCCCTTAGAAGGCACAGCCTATTCTGATACTGAAACACCAAGGATGTTTGAGTCTTATCAAAATGATAATGATGTGTATTATGTCATTGATTTTAACGGAGAAGTTTTAGGTGGTGGAGGTGTAAAACCTTTAAAGAATTTTGAAAATGAGGTATGCGAAATTCAAAAAATGTATTTTTCGCCCAAAGTGAGAGGTAAGGGTTATGGAAGAGCATTGTTTGAAAAATGCATGCAAACGGCCAAAGATTTGGGCTATAAGCAATGTTATTTAGAATCGGCATCACAACTAAAAGCGGCTATTCATATTTATGATAGCTATGGCTTTAAGCATTTAGAAGGCGCACTTGGAAATACTGGACATTACTCATGTGGTGTTTGGATGTTGAAGGATTTGTAGTTTTTAGTAAAATTATTCGGTAAAACAAGTTTCGTTCAAATCGTCTCAGAAAAAATAAAATGAAGTTAAAAGATATTCAAAATACGTTTCATCAAGAATTAGGTGCTATTTATGCTTCGGAAGAAGTAGATAGCTTCTTTTATATGTTGATTGAATCATATTATAAAGTAACAAGACTTCAGCTGGCAATGGATTCTGAATTTGCAATTGAAAATAAAAATGACATTTTAAATGCCTTAGATTTATTAAAAAATCAAAAACCCATACAATATATATTAGGAGAAACCGAGTTTTATGGATTGCCTTTTAAAGTAAATGAGCAAACGTTAATTCCGAGACCCGAAACAGAAGAACTGGTAGAGTGGGTATTAAAGTACTCAGCTAAAATTAAGCAAATTAGTATTTTAGATATAGGAACAGGAAGTGGTTGTATTGCTGTTTCGTTAGCCAAATATTTACCAAACTCAAAAGTTTATGCGTTAGATGTGAGTAATGAGGCTTTAAACATGGCAAAGCAAAATGCAGAATTGAATAATGTAAACGTACAATTTGTAAATGCAGATATTTTGAATTCTGAAACATGGGATTTTGAAGATTTAAAATTTGATGTTATAGTTTCCAATCCACCTTATATTCGTGAGCAAGAAAAGAAATTTATGAAGCCTAATGTTTTAGATTACGAACCACATTTAGCGCTCTTTGTAAAAGATAAAAACCCGTTGCGGTTTTATGAAGCCATTACACGATTTGCTGTTGATAATTTAGAAGAAAACGGTATGTTGTTTTTTGAAATTAATGAATATCTTGGAAACCAAATGATTCAACTATTAAACGATAATAATTTTAATAATATTCGGCTAAAACAAGATATGTTTAAGAAGGATAGGATGATAAAAGGAATTAAAGGTTAATGAATACAGAACAACAAATACAAAACCTACGTAACGAACTTCGCGAACACAACTACAATTATTATGTACTTGATAATGCAACTATTTCAGATTATGATTTTGACATTAAACTGAAAGCACTTCAAGAATTAGAAGTTAAACATCCTAAATTTTTTGACGCTAATTCGCCAACGCAACGTGTAGGTGGTGAGGTAACCAAAAATTTTGAAACAACGGTTCATGAGCATCGTATGTATTCCTTAGATAATTCTTATTCTAAAGAAGATTTACAAGATTGGGAAACAAGAATTAAAAAATTGGTTGATGGAGATGTTCAATATACATGTGAATTAAAGTATGATGGTGCCTCGATAAGTTTAACGTATGAAGCTGGTAAATTAGTAAAAGCTATTACTAGAGGTGATGGATTTCAAGGTGATAATGTTACGGCTAATATTAAAACTATTAAGTCGGTGCCATTGCAATTAAAAGGCGATTATCCACCAAAGTTTGATATCCGTGGTGAAATTGTGTTGCCTTTTGAAGGGTTTAATAAAATGAATGAAGAGCGTATTGAAATTGGTGAAGAACCTTATAGAAACCCTAGAAATACAGCTTCAGGTAGTTTGAAATTACAAGACAGTGCTGAAGTTGCTAAACGCCCTTTGGAATGTTTGCTTTATAATTTAACAGGCTCTAATTTAGGAATCAAGACTCAATTTGAAAGTTTAGATAAGGCGAGACAATGGAGTTTTAAAGTTCCTGAAGCTGCTAAATTGACTAATTCTATTGATGAAGTTTTGGAGTTTGTTGCCTATTGGGATATTCATCGTCATGATTTACCTTATGAAACCGATGGTGTCGTTATTAAAGTAAATGATTTACAGCAACAAGAAGAACTAGGTTATACCGCGAAAGCACCACGTTGGGCTATGGCTTATAAGTTTAAAGCGGAGCAAGTTTCAACAAAACTTAATAGTATTACATATCAAGTTGGGCGAACTGGCGCTATAACACCTGTGGCCAATTTAGAGCCTGTAGAATTAGCAGGAACAACTGTTAAACGCGCTTCTTTGCATAATGCTGATCAGATTGAAAAACTAGATATTAGAGTTGGTGATGAAGTCTATGTTGAAAAAGGTGGTGAAATTATTCCTAAAATATTGGGAGTAGATTTAAGTAAACGACTTGTAAATTCTGAACCTACAAGTTATATAAGGCGCTGCCCTGAATGTGAAACAGAATTAGTAAGGCAAGAAGGAGAGGCACAGCATTATTGCCCGAATTACAATGGTTGTAATCCACAAATAATAGGAAGAATTCAGCATTTTATATCCAGAAAAGCTATGGATATTGATGGGTTAGGAGGAGAAACAGTGGCATTATTAGTAAACGAAGGCTTGATTGATAATTATTCCGATTTATATGAATTAACGAAAGAACAGGTAATTCCTTTGGAGCGTATGGCTGAAAAAAGCGCTGATAACTTGATAAATGGGATAGCAGAATCTAATAATATTCCTTTTGAACGTGTTCTTTATGCTTTGGGTATTCGGTATGTTGGAGAAACTGTGGCAAAAAAGTTAGCTAAACACTACAAAAGTATTGATGCTATAGCTTTAGCTTCACAAGAAGAATTAGTAAATGTTGATGAAATAGGTGTAAAAATTGCCGAAAGTGTTATTGCATTTTTTGCGTCAGAAGAAAACATCAATATTATTAATAGATTAAAAGGTTTTGGGGTTCAGTTAGAAATGTCGGCAGAACAACTTATTGGGCAAACCGATAAGCTAAAAGGCGATATTATTGTAGTTACTGGAGTTTTTGAATCTATTTCCAGAAATGAGTTAAAAAAGCTAATCGAAGATAACGGTGGTAAGGTAAGTAGTTCTATTTCTTCAAAAACTAGTTATATAATTGCTGGGGCTAATATGGGACCAAGCAAAAAAGAAAAGGCAGAAAAACTTGAGATATCATTGATTTCAGAGTATGAATTCTTACAAAAAGTAAAATAAATTCATTTTTTTATCGATTAAATGTATATTTCAACGTTTAATTGTAAAATTTGATTATATTTGAACATCAATAATAAATTACTCTCATGTACAAGTCGAAAGTCTTGGTTGGATTTGTTTTAATATGCTATTTGTTATTTGCTATTTTTGAATTTAGCGGTAATGAAATGGTAGCATATTATTTTCATTCTTTAATTGTACCATTAATAACAGTCCTTTATATTTTATTTATTGAACGAAAAAGCAAATTGTTTTTAATGTTTTTAGTTTGTTATTCTTTGTCAGATATCTTAGGGATAGTAATTGATAGATTACCTTATGATGAATCACAAAAACTTTATGATTTTGAATATTATATAGGTAACTTACTATATATATTGGCTTATTTCTTTCTGGTAATAAAAATTAGTAAATCTCTTAGCTTTTCTCATGTTTTAAAATATTTCAAAATGCATTTAGTAGT
>RCNE010002057.1_pt1 | contig 10860 bp, 15 predicted proteins | sample 2041361 | NCBI WGS metagenome assembly RCNE01 (sample SAMN09708229, study PRJNA481090) | Marine sediment metagenome, whole genome shotgun sequencing project.
GCATCATTGGCTAGCATTTTAACTCGCGGTCTTCGAGAAATTATCCAAATGATCTGGGAAGTTGATCCCGACAAAGAATCTGCACTAAATATTGTCTTCAGTAATGGAAAGGAAATGGCTGCATCCTGTTACAATCGCTCCCTGTATTTTATCCATAGGGAAGCTGTTCATCCGTGTCAGGTTTGCGCCGGAGCAATCCACATTAAGGAAAAGCCAAAATCGTATCAAGCGGTGGTAATAGCTTCAGAACCCATCACAACGGACGAAGAATGGCAGGAAATACCGAATCAGTCTATTATTGAGGTAGATTCGAATCTTTCATTCAAGATCCATAAGAATGCGTTAAGTTAAGTCAATATTTGAGTAGTACTAAAAATGAGAAAGCAAGTACACTTTTGGATTATATTCAAAAATGATTAAAATCCTCATTTAAAAACTCCTTCAATACCTTCAATTGCCACTGACCTACAACGGCATACTCAGGATCTGCATTGAGCAATACCATTGCATAACTGAGTTTGGAAAGTTTGCAATCCTTTACAATAGTTTTATTTAGTTCACTGTAGACTGGCATAAAGTGTTTTTTCACCTCAATTCCGGATGATCTGGCTATTTTTTATTCAAGGGGCTACCAAATTCATTGAAAAAACGGTAGTGTTAAAATGCATTGGAGACTGACCTACATCAGGCAATAAACCTTTTTGCAGCAGTAGCTTTACACCAAATTAAGTAATGTCGAATTATAATTTATACGAAATGAAAACAGATGCTGAAATTAAAAAAGATGTGTTGGCAGAATTGGCCTGGCAGCCGAATATCGATGAAACTCAAATAGGGGTCATCGTCGAAAACGGGGTTGTTACCCTTACCGGTACCGTAAATGATTTTACCAAAAAAGTCGCTGCCCAAAAAGCGGTTAAGAAGGTTTCAGGAGTAACTGCCTTAGCAGAGGATATTGAGGTAAAATATGGCGACAATTTTAAACAAACCGATCAAGAGATCGCTAAAAGAATTGTTAGTGCTTTGGAATGGAATGCCTCCGTGCCCCAAGAAAAAATCAACGTCAAAGTTGAAGATGGTCACGTGTATTTGACAGGCGAATTGGAATGGGATTATCAAAAAAAGGCAGCAAAAAGAACCATTGAAAATTTACAAGGGGTAAGAGGGGTCATTAATTCGATTCACCTACTCCCTAAAACTACCCCTGACGATATAGTAAAGCGAATCGAAGATGCATTTGAACGCTCTGCCGATATAGATGCCAATAACATCAAGGTTTCGATAGATGGCTATATCGCGACCTTAACAGGTACGGTAAAATCCCTAAAAGAAAAAGATGATGCAAAAAGAGCTGTTTATGGTGCTCCGGGCATCACTGAGGTAAAGAATGAACTTAAAGTGCAATACTATCCTATTTATGTGTGAACATAGTCGCTATTCATTTGGTAATAGAACTTACAACTGTAGCATACACTTTAAATTAATAAATACAAAATTGACATGGAATTACTGGAAAAACTGAAATGGCGGTATGCCACAAAAGCCATGAACGGGCAAGAAGTACCACAAAACAAAATCGATGAGATTATTGAAGCGGCACGACTCGCACCTACATCAAGTGGTCTGCAACCTTTTGAAATCATAGAAATAACAGATTCAGAAATTAAGGACAAAATCAAAAAGATAGGATGGGATCAATCCGTTATTACTGATTGTTCACATTTATTGGTTTTTGCGGCGTGGGATAATTACATGGCAAATCGCATCAATGCCATGTTCGACCTGACCAATAAGATCCGTGGTTTTAAAAACGAGGGATGGGAAAACTATAGGCAGCTATTGCTCAGCACCTATCCACAACGAGACCCTGAAGTGAATTTCAACCATGCGGCAAGACAAGCCTATATTGCTTTTGGTCTTTCGGTAGCCGCTGCCGCCTTCGAAGGTGTTGACAGTACCCCAATGGAAGGCTTTGACCCCGATTCGCTAGACAAAATTCTAGGCTTAAGGGAAAAAGGGCTTCGCAGCTGTGTGATGCTTGCCCTAGGATATCGAGAAGCGGAAAAAGATTGGTTGGTCAACTTGACCAAGGTCAGAAAAAGTAGGGAAGATTTAGTGACGCTTGTTGGTTGATTTTGTAATTGTTCATTTAGCCCTAAGAAAGCCATTGTAAAAAAATGACCACCCTGATTTAAGTCATGCATATCGGCCTGGCACTTCCTTACTTTTAGATAAAATTGGTTAGTTATTTAACCTAAAATAGAAATATAATGAAAACGGATTTAGAGATAAAAAATGACGTACTGGAAGAATTGGCATGGCAACCTAATATTAATGAAACCCAGATTGGGGTGGTCGTCGAAAAAGGAGTCGTAACTCTTACGGGATTTGTTGATGATTATAGCAAGAAGAGCGCTGCCGAAAAAGCGGTAAAAAAAGTAAAAGGCGTAAAAGCGGTTGCGGAAGATATCGAAGTCAAATATGGCTCTGCCTATCAAAAAACGGACAAGGAAATTGCCAAGGCAGTTGTCAACACTTTTGAATGGAACACCGCCGTACCGGAAAAGGACATCAAAATAAAAGTCGATGCTGGTTGGGTATGGTTATCCGGAGAGGTACAATGGGAGTACCAAAAAAATGCCGCAAAAAGAGTGGTGGAAAGATTATATGGCGTAAAAGGGGTCATCAACAATATTGATATAAAACAAGTGGTGGAACCTAGAGAACTAAAGGAAAAGATTACCAAAGCATTTGAACGTTTGGCAGATATTGACGCACATAACATTTCGGTCGATGTTGACGGAAATACGGTAAAATTAAGAGGTAAGGTACATTCAATTTCCGAAAAGGATGAGGCCAGAAGAACCGCCTATTATGCCCCAGGGGTGTATAAAGTAGAAAATGAATTGGAGGTTATAGGCTGACCCTTTGTTCTTCAAATCTATCTTTCTCAAAAAATAGGGCAACCCTAATCCGTTGAAATAAATGGATTAGGGTTATTTTTATAGCTCAACAATAATTCATGGAACATGAACATCATTTCTTGGAGTACAAAAGGAACACGGGCTAGTGTAACAATTATTTTTTGGTATGTAATTCCCTAGAGGATAAAATCAAATCGGTCACTATGTATTCGGATATTCCCGATTTGGACCATTGCCCTGTCGGACTGGTAATCGATGAATGAGGTAGGATAAGTCCAATTATTAAATTCAAAACAATAAGAAGGACAAAAATTCAATTCAAATAATAAATGGATAATCTAATAACATTCTCATTAACGGTATTTACAGGCTTTTTTGCCATTATGAATCCTATTGCCGGAATTCCTGTTTTTGTTGCATTGACCGAAGGCGCGGATGATCAGGCTAAAGAGCGGATCAACAAAAAAGCCACAACGATCGCGTTTTTTATAGTATTCGTATTTGTTATTTTGGGAAAATTTATATTTGAACTTTTCGGAATTACTATACCTGCATTTAAAATTACCGGAGGCCTTCTGATTTTCTATATCGGTTTTGAAATGCTTCAGTCTACAAAATCGAGTGTAAAACACTTGAAAACGGTTGCCGTTAATGAAGAAATAGCCATCTCCCCATTGGCGATTCCTTTACTAGCTGGGCCAGGTACAATCGTTACCGCTATGAATTTTGTGACCGATGCCGATATCGTTAGAATTGCTGTTGTACTCGCCATATTTGGCCTCATGTGTTTTTCGACCTATTTGTCATTTCGATTGAGTGACGTGATTGTTGAGAAAATCGGAAAAAATGTAATTGGGGTCTTCGAAAAAATAATGGGATTGATTATCGCCATTATCGGCACCAACATGGTTATTGATGGAATAAAAATCGCATTTGAACTACCCTAACGAAAATGACCCAACATAGAAAAAGAAACAAGAATCTAGGTTTGGCAGAGCTTATTGCCATTGCTTTGGGAGGCATGGTTGGCGGTGGAATCTTTACCATTCTCGGCATAGCGGTATCCATCATCGGTAATCTTGCCCCAATTGCCATAATCATTGGTGGATTGATAGCTTCCTTAGCTGCTTATTCTTACGTGAAATTGGGCCTTTATTATAAAGATGAGGGAGCTACCTATTCTTTCTATAAACGCACCTATCCCAATTCCCCTTTTTCCGCCTCGGTAGTCGGTTGGTTCGTCATCTTTGGATACATCAGCACCTTGGCCCTATACGCCTATACATTTTCGTCATACGCGATCAGCAGTACCGACTTCGCCAATGTTATTTGGATCCGAAAAGCCATCGCCATTGGAGTCATCGCTCTTTTTACATTTATAAACGTATGGAGCGTGAACGGCATGGGCAAAATCGAAGATGTTATGGTCTATACCAAATTAGTGTTGCTTACGATAATATCCATCATACTGATGCAACACGGCACTACCGATTTTGGGACTTTTATCGATAACATGGTGTTGGATGCTGAAAAATCAAGTCTGTTTTCCATTCTAATAGTGGCATCCCTAACTTTTGTTGCCTACGAAGGATTTCAATTGGTCATTAATGCCGTAAATGAAATGACGAATCCCGAAAAGAATATTCCCAGGGCAATCTATTCGGCCATAGCCCTAGCGATACTCATATATGTCGTGATATCGATGGGGGCATTATTCGCGATACCTACGGAAGAAATAATCAAAAACAAAGAATTTGCATTGGCAGCGGGGGCAGGAAACGTACTCGGCAGTTTAGGGACCAATATCATAATTTTAGGGGCAATTCTCGCTACAAGTAGTGCAATCAGCGGAACGGTTTTTGGTTCATCGCGGCAAATGGCGGTCATTGCCAAAGACGGGTTTTTCCCTAATTGGTTATCCATACGAAAAAAAAATACTCCCCAAAATGCCATTATTGCTATGGCGGGTATGGCCAGTATTCTGGTTTTGGTCGGCGGACTTGAATTGATACTTGAATTCGGCAGTATTACGTTTCTGTTGGTATCGCTGCTTATGGCCATTGCGAACCATCACATAGGTACGAAAACGAATTCTTCAAAGTTTATAACCATACTTTCCATTTTGGGACTTGGCATGGGCGGCCTGTTGATTTTATATTATGAATTTAAGAATGAATGGGAGCAGATGCTCGCGATCATAATCCTGTATCTAGTATTGGCTTTTGGCGCTTGGATCTATTCCAAAAAGCTGCAAAAGTAGTTTCCTGAAAAGAACCCTTTCCAACTTCATTTTATTTACCCCCGTAAAAACTAGGATGGTATAGGACTCTTGCAGTCTCGTCTAGCTCAAGAAGCAGTATCAAAATACTTTTTTAAAACATTTATCTGAAAATCGCCCACCGCAGAAAGTTTCGTTTCCGCATTCATCAGCACTAGACCATAACCCAATTGTGATAGCTTACAATCACTAATAATCTCGTTATCGATACTGCTAAAAACTGCCTTAAAATGTTCACGGATGTTCATTCTCGATGATTTTGCAACATTGATCGCTCTGACTACGGCATCGCTGATCTGTTTGGGCGATAAACCCTGATATAACAGGTCGCTAGCTAAGAATTGCATGTGCAGACTGTAATAAAAATCCATAAAGTTATCAATGCTATCCGGTCGCTGTGCTTTGGTGAAAATTGCTATTTCCATAAGTGTTTTTTTATGTATGACTAGCCCCAGCCCATTTTTCGATACTTATTTTCTAGGGACAGCCTTTACGGTTCAAAGTTTCTTGGAATACCCAAAAACCATATTTTTGAATTCACGGAAATTGCTGGTAAACGTTTCCATTCGTTTCTTAAGCTGACGATGCTTATCCCTGTAATCGCCATCTGCCAAGCCTTTTTCGCCTTTTTCCAAACGGGATAATAGTTTTTCATGTGCTACGATATCGTCAGCCAAATAATCAAAAAGTTCGGCATGAACTTCATCCAAATTTTCGAGTATTTTACTATATGCTGATTGGGCGATATCTTTAGTCTTCTTTTTTTTCAATAGGTCGGTAAAGAATCTGGTTTCGTCCTTGAAAAAGGCAATATCGCTTAACCATTCTTTGCTTTCAAAATGAAGGACATCTAGCCCTGCACCTAATAATAATTCTGTTTTCGGATTTGTTATTGTCGTATTCATAATAGTATGTTTTATATTGTATTTACGGGTTGAGATTCCCTTAAATCCTGTAATTGTTTAAATAGTTCCTCTTCCTCTTTTGTAAGCTGTTTCGGTAAATTGACATTGAGTTTTACCAACAGGTCACCATGTGAGCTGGGTCTTGCATATTTTGGCATTCCTTTACCTTTAAGTCGGAGCATCTTACCGGTTTCACTGCTCTTTGGTATGGTAACATTTACCTTTCCGGTAAGTGTTGGCACCTCGGCCTTACCCCCAAGAAGGGCCATGTATAAATCTACATCGGCAACATATAAAAGATTATCGCCCCTTCTTTGAAAGCACGGGTCTTGTTGTACTCTTAGAATGATATACAAATCGCCTCTATTACCGCCCTTAACACCTGGTTGTCCTTTTCCTTTTATTTTTAATTGTTGACCATCATAAGAGCCTTTTTTTATTGTTATCCGCAACTTCTCATTGTGTATCTCAAAGGTGCGCTTGCTGCCCTTATAAGCTTCTAAAAGGGTAATTGGCATTTCTGCTTTCGTATCGCCTCCTGAAAATGAAGTCTGACCTCTTTTTCCTCCAAAAAAGGTTTCAAAAAAACTAGAAAAATCTTCTCCGCCTGTTCCGCCTTGTCCGAAAAAATCAGAGGCATCTCCCTGATAATAACGAGTATTTCTTCCCCGTTGGTTTGCTTGGTTGGCATATTCGCGCCAATCATCGCCGGTGTGTTGATACGCCTCCCAATTTGAGCCAAGTGTATCGTATTTTTCCCGCTTTTCTTTATCGCTAAGAACTTCGTTCGCCTCGTTTACTTCTTTAAATTTCTCTTCTGCAGCCGTATCGTTGGGGTTTTTATCGGGATGATATTTGGCAGCATGCTTTCGATAGGCCTTTTTGATATCCTTTTGAGAAGCATCTTTGGCAACTCCCAGTATTTTATAATAATCTTTATAATTCATTGCTATAAAGTGCTATTTATCGATAGTATATCTATTGAAAAAGCTGACTTCAAGACTCTTACGGGCATTTTCTAAAAGTTGCCGAACCTCTTTGAAACTTTGGTTACGTATAATTGCGATTTCCTCAATCGTAAATTGATACTCCGTAGCCAGTTCAAAGACCGTTCGCATAGGTAATGGCAAATTATGCAATACCATTTCGGCATGTTTTCTGATGTTTTCCTCGCCCAATTCCTTGTCCAGTTTGGTAATCAGTTCTTTATTGTCGTCTTCAACGAAAACATGGTTCAACACATAATCGTTCTTTGGGTACGAAATATCGTCGAGTTCTTCGATCATGACATAGTCGCCACCACCATCAGTGCTGAATTTTTCCTCCATTTCATCCCATTCCGGTTTTGAATAATCATCGATGTTCCTGAAGAAATATTCATCAAATTGCTCATCGATTATGGTATCCTCCAAAAGTTCATCGGCTTTTTTGAACAACCAAGGGTGCAGCTCCTTTTCTTTTTTGACCTGATCAAAATGGTCATAGACTTCGATAAAGAGTTGGTCTATAAAATCATCGGCCTTGTATTTGCCATGTGGTAGATTTCCCTTTGTCAAGGCCGTGTTCAATCTTCTGCTTATATAGCGCTTTACTTGATGAAGTGTTTTCAATAATAATGCGTTGAACGCAACTAGATCATTTTCTTTTTTGAAACGTTTCAGATCGGAAAACGTACTCGCTACGAATACATTGAATTCCTTTTTGCTTTCATAATACTTTAGGGTGTCCATGGTGTAAAACTTTATCATTAATAATACACCTCAAAAATGCGTCATTATTCGATAATATAGTATGACTTAGGTCAGGGTTATAAATTTTTCAACCCTTTGAACTGAAGGAATGGATCGTTATTAAAATTGTATAACCCTTATATACGTCATTCCCAACGACTTTTCAGTACCGTACTTTTAGATTAAATTATTTTCAATTCAACAAATTTTCGCCGGAGTTTATCCTGAGTGAACCTGACAACCCGCAGGCAGGTACCAAGGACGGAAATGAAACTAAAAACTATAATCAAATGAAAACAAATGGACAAATTGCCAATATCCATCCCAGGAATCTATCAAAAATTGAAGTGTATACAGGTATTCCCCATATCTATGAATTTAACGATAATATGAATTTAAAGAAACGTTATCAATAAGGTGAAAAATGAAGGAATAGATTGATTTGGGTTAATTAGTTGTTAAACCCATGCAACATGATCCATATCATTTTAACAGGCATGGATGTAATGTATTTTTACTCTCTATTAATTAAAAATATAAATATCATGAAAACTGATGTAGAAATTAAAAATGATGTGTTGGACGAACTAGCATGGCAGCCAAACATTCATGAAACAGAAATTGGTGTAGTGGTTGATAAAGGTGTTGTAACCCTTTCAGGAACGGTAGATAGCTATTCTAAAAAAATGGCGGCAGAAAAAGCAGCAAAGTGTGTAAAAGGCGTAAGAGCCGTCGCAGAGGATATTGAAGTAAAATATGGTGCCGAATATAAGAAATCGGATAAGGAAATCGCACAAGCAGTTGCTAATACTTTAAAATGGAATAGCTCGGTTCCAACTGAGGGGATTCAGGTTAAGGTTGAAGATGGTTGGGTTTATTTATCAGGAGAAGTATTGTGGGCCTTTCAAAAAGTTGCTGCAAAAAGGGCTATACAGGACTTATTAGGTGTAAAATATGTTTCTAATAACATTACTCTAAAACAGGTCGTAAAGCCTTCTGAGATTAAGGAAAAAATCAAAAAATCCTTTGAACGATTGGCTGATGTTGATGCAAAGAACATCGAGGTTACAGTTGCTGACCATACCGTTAAATTGAAAGGTAAGGTACACTCTTTGCAAGAAAAAGATGAGGCTAGAAAAAGAGCATACTATGCCCCTGGTGTATATAAGGTGGAGAATGAACTGGAAGTTGTGGATTATTAATTATCTTAATTGATTAAGCAGTTTACCATTATGTAAACTAGACTTAATTAAATAACCCTATTTCTATAAATGATTTAGGGTTATTTAATTAAGGAGTTGTAAAATCACATGATTATAATCCCAAAGATTATTATTAAAATATATTATGAGAACGGATAGCGAAATCAAACAGGACATACTTGATGAACTAAAATGGCAGCCCGGTATTGATGAAACTCATTTCGGAGTTATTGTGGAAAAAGGAGTAGTAACACTTACCGGTATTGTTGACGATTATTTCAAGAAAGTGGCGGCAGAAAAAGCAGTAAAAAAAGTGCTTGGGGTAAAAGCGGTGGCAGAAGAAATAGAATTGAAATATGGTAAACTCTATCAGAAAACTGATAAAGAGATAGCGAAAGCGATTGTTTCTGCTTTTGAATGGGATACTTCGGTACCTGAAGAAAAAATAAATGTTGAAGTACGAAATGGTTGGGTTTTTTTTAACTGGAGAGCTAGAATGGAATTATCAAAAAGTAGCGGCAAAACGGGTGATAGAAAATATACTTGGTGTAAAGGGGGTAAGAATTAATATTACTATCAAACAAAATGGTGAGCCAAATCAGATAAAGCAAAAAATCACTAAAGCTTTTGAGCGTCTTGCAGATATTGAAGCTAAAAATATCTCTATTAAAGTTGACGGTAATACGGTAAAATTAATCGGTAGAGTAAATTCATTTATGGAAAAGGAAGAGGCAAATAGAATCGCCTATAAAGCCCCCGGCGTTTACAGAGTAGAAAACGAACTTGAAGTAATAGGTATTCACAAAAACAAAAATATTTCTGAGTTTATCGATTAGTTAAACTTTTTATAAATCAACCTGATTTTATGGCCAGAATAGGGTGATTTATTGCCATTGGTTCCCTACAAGTTTATAAGAACATTCTAAACATGAATATCATTTCTTTGAACCTAATTGGCATTCGAGCTATAGGGAAAAAGGATTTCTTCAATTTAAAAAAATAACAAACCCAGATATGCTTTGTTTACTGGTGTCCATGGCACAGCAGTGAAGAGACGAGAACAAACTATTGCTTCTAGAAGTTACTGTAGTGTGTAGTTTTTTTATCCGACATTCACCATCATGAAGACGCAATCTGTCTCGATCTCTTGTTAGATAAGATCCATCAGGATTCACAACGGTCCCATCATTCAAGGTTAATGGGTCTTGCAACCGTATTTGATCACGGTCCTTGATCTGGAGGACATCGCCATCAACTAGCATAACCCTGTCCTGGTCAGGATCATGAATTCTATCCTGATCTCTATCTTGGGCTTGTAGCGTTACAGTTCCTAGAACCGCAAGCGCTAATAAAAACACTTTTTTCAAGATATATAATATTTAATTATTAAAATTTGTAACAAAAACTATTCTCAATCCCTACCACCTGTTTTCAATCTTTATTACGCAGAGGGTGATGACTTCTTTCACTTTATTTTAATTTTCTATAGAGCACTTGAATTTAAATGTTCAAATATGAAAGTGATCAACCTTGCAAAAGGACTATTAGATTTTAGTTACCAGTGATTTACAAACAGGAACTATTATTTAGATCGTATGGCCATGCAGTAAGATAATTCGGGAATACTCGAAATTTTGTTGGTCGTTTTAATTTGCGCTAAATGAACGAATTAGGTGTCTCATAAAACGGCCAATTAGAAGAATGGAATGCTGAAGAAAACAACTGTCCCAATAAACGTTCGTGGCTGTTGCAGAACTCCAATAGATATCGATTTTTGCTTTTATAAATGTGCGGAAATTCGTAAATTAAAGGTATGCAAGG
>RCNE010003682.1_pt1 | contig 10858 bp, 15 predicted proteins | sample 2041361 | NCBI WGS metagenome assembly RCNE01 (sample SAMN09708229, study PRJNA481090) | Marine sediment metagenome, whole genome shotgun sequencing project.
AACATCATCCCCGGTCAGAACATGTTTCCGGCCGTTTCAGCAGGTCACAGAAACCCCCTGGACCGCCCTTACAAGGCAGAGGTCGGCGGTTCGAGCCCGTCAACGCCCACCGGTGATCAGGCAGGGTCCTCGACGCTCAAGTCCAGATCGACTCCAACACCGATCGGGCAGGCGACACCGGTCGGCTGCATTCCGCAGTAGCCCTCCGCTGCGATTGGGTGCTTCGGTGGTGGTGTGTCGCCGAAGTAGAAGGCCTGAAGGTCGACGCCTGCCCGTGCCAGGTTCTTTGCGAGGTACTGCTGGTGATAGTCCTCGGCGTAGAAGAAGTCCTGTGCCGGTGCGATTTCAGTCGTGATGTCCCCGTATCCCGACGACGAAAGGTCTGCTGCGTACCGTTCGCGGGAGGCGGTGGCTTCGGAGAGCTGCCGATCGGTGGTCGTGTAGATCGCCGACCGATACTGCGATCCGGAATCGGGACCCTGACGCATGCCTTGCGTCGGATCGTGTGCCTCCCAGAATCGTTTCAGAAGCGCCTGATACGACACAACATCGGGATCGAATACGACGAGCACCGCCTCGGTATGGCCCGTTCGTCCTGAGCAGACGTCGTCGTACGTGGGATTCATGGTCGCACCGCCGGCGTAGCCAACGGCCGTTGTGTAGACGCCGCTCGCCATCCAGAATTCCCGCTCCGCGCCCCAGAAGCATCCCATTCCGAAGTAGGCGACCTCGAGGTTCTCGGGGAACGGTGGCGTCATGGATGATCCATTGACGAAGTGTGGGTCGGTGACTTCGATCGTGGCCTGGCGGTCGGGAATAATCCGGTCGGTGCTTGTACGGGGCTTGATTCGTGATTTCCACATGGTTCGGTCAACGCTACCGGACGACGATCTGTTCCGGTCGGGAATTCGCCGAATCGGCGGAATGCTAGCCCTAGTGGCGCGAACCGCTTACAATTGCAAGCATGCTCTTCTGGCCGACTGAATCCGAGCTCCCGAACGGGTATCCCAAGGAACTCGAGAGTGGTTTCGACCTGCGCGATGGGCGGCACGCCCGGATCCGTCCGATTCTCCCCGCGGACGTCGACGACTTGGCGGATGCCATCGAGCATGCTGATAGCGAGACGTTGTTCCACCGATTCTTCACGGCTGCGCCCAATCTCTCCGAGAAGCAGATTCACTATCTCGCTGAGGTTGACTATCGGCGCAGGCTCGCGCTTGTCGCCGCCGATGATGATGGTCGCGGCGTCGCTGTGGCCCGCTACGAGTGTCAATTGGGCAGCGACGTTGCAGAGGTCGCGGTGGTCGTGGCTCCGGAGTGGCGTTCCGGCGGTCTCGCGACCGAGATGCTGCGCCGCCTCGAAGATCCGGCTCATCGCAACGGTTTCATCGGACTGGACGCCGTCTACCTTCCTGAGAACAAGGCAATCGCAAAGGTCTTTGAGCATCTGGGATACTCGGAGCAGCGCATCGAGGACGGCCTCGCACGGGTTTCCAAGGCTCTCGTGTGATCCTGCCACCTCTGCCCGATTTCCCGAGCGCCGGAGCACGGTACTGTGGGGGCTTCGGGGTCTACGAGGGAGAAGTCGATCCCGACGAAGGCGTGAACCGACGGTGGAAGGAATCTGAATGGAGCCCGTGAGGAGTCTGCACGACCTCCTCGATCTGCAAGATGTCGATGCTCACATCGATCGTTTGATCGATCAGCGTCAGAGCCTTCCCGAACTTGCTGACTATCGGGCGACGCACGAAGCAACCGTGCGGATTGGAACGGCACGTGGTGATGTCGCCACCCGTCTACGAGAGGTCGAACTCGCCGTCGACAAGACGAGTGGTGAACTCGAGATCACACAGCAGAAGGCCGGGGCCGAGGAGATGCGGCTCTATGCCGGCGGCCTGAGCGCTCGTGACGCCGACTATCTCCGCCGCGAGGTAGAGCTTCTCAAGGTCAAGGTCAACAGCATGGAGGAGGAAGTCCTCGATCTGATGGAGTCTCGCGAGGAGATCGAGTCCGAACTGGGCCGTCTCGACGCCGAACTGGGAGTTGAAACCAGTCACAAGGCCGAGCTCGAGGCCGGAATCCGTGAGTCGTGGCGGCTGATCGACGCGGAGATCGCCGTCAAGGAGCACCGCAAGAGTGAGATCGTGCCACTCGTCGAAGAAGATCTCATCGATCTCTACGAGGGCCTCCGTGAGTCACGCGATGGGCGTGTCGTCGGCGCATTGACCAACGGTGTGTGCGGCGCCTGTCACCTGATGCTCTCGTCGGCCGAAGAGAACGAAGTCCGTCAACAGAATCCGCCCCGCTGCATCCACTGTCGGGCAATCCTTGTCCCCTGACCACGCCCGGTCTGTTCCGATGCCGCAGCCTCTTGTCACGACGGATCGGGTTCCGGCTCCTTGCCACCGTTGAGCCGCCAGGCACGCCATGCCATGCGGACGGCGAGCAACATGAGGAACACGCCGAACATCCGGCGCAGGACATCGGGATCAAGACGCAACGCGATCTGCGCCCCGATTACGGCGCCCACGATGCCCGCCATGCCGATCGGGATCGCGAGACGCCACCGTACGTTGCCACGACGCGTGTGGGCGATCGTCGCGACGATCGCCGTAGGGAAGATGACCGCCAGCGATGTGCCCTGAGCAATGTGCTGCTCGAACCCAAAGAGCACGACAAGGGCGGGGACGAAGATGACCCCGCCACCCAGTCCGAGCGAGGCAGCGATTGCCCCTGCAAACAGGCCGAGAACGATGAGAGACACGATCTCCAACATGATCAGATCGCCATCCTGATCCCTGCGACGGCAAGGATGACCGCGAATGCGACGGCGAGAGCTCGTTCGTTGACACGCTCCGCGATCCATGCACCACCCCAGGCCCCGACGACCGATCCGATGAGGATGAGCCCGGCAGCCCGCCAGTCGACGTTTCCGCCGATGCCGAACGCGATCATCGCAGCGGCAGAAGAAGCCACGATCGTTGCCGTCGAGGTGCCGGATGCCTCCCGTTGAGAGATTGCGAGCCAGAGGACGAGACCAGGAACAACGATGACGCCACCGCCGACGCCGAAGAGTCCGGCGACGGTTCCGGCAACTGCGCCGAGTGCGATGGCTTTGGCCAGAGCTGGGTTCACGAGCAGGGAAGGTACTCGCTTCTTCCCAACTTATCTACGTAGTCCAAATCGTTAGCCTCCCATGTGGATGAAGACTTTTATGCCGCTGGTCCTCGCTCTTGTCATCGCAGTGACGGCTTGCGGTGCTTCTGAAGATGATCCGGAATCCTCACCCCCCGCCGTCGTCGCGGGGTGGGCAGAAGCGGTTGATGCGAGGAACTTCGAGGCCGCGACGGAAGCCGTCTACGAGTCCTCGATGGTCATCATGATCGCAGCGGAGAACAACCTGCCCGCGTCCGAGACCGCAGCGATGCTGTCGGACGGAGTGACGCCGGCGGTGGCGGCCGCCTACTGGTCATCCTTCAGAGACGGTTTTGACGCATTTGCCGGACGGCCCATCTCGACCCTGAACGTTGGCGCATCGGAGGAACTCGAGGCCGCCAACGCAAGCTGGGCTGTGGTCACGGTGAGAGCGCAAGAGAAAGCGTCTGCGCCCGTCTTCACACGTGATGACGGTGGCTGGGTGGTCGACCTCGTCGCAACGCTTGCCCCGGGGTTCATCGAACCTCTCTCAACGTATCTCGAATCGCTTCCGAGCGATGCCGATGGCGACACCGTGCGCCAGGCGTACCAAGACGTCGTCGTCCCGGCGCTGTGGGCAGCGATCGAAGCCGGGGGCCACGATGACGAATTCGCCCGTCGCTCCCTCTCACTCATCGAAGCGGCGAGCGCCTAGTCCCCGAGCGAACGCAACGCAGGCAACACCTCGGCCCCAAGCATCGCGATCGTCGCCTCTTGATCGAGTGAGGTCGTCTGAATCGTGACGACGTCGGCACCGATCTCGGTGACCAGAGGCCGGTAGGCATCGATGTAGCCCTCGGCGTCGGACACGATGGTGTAGGCGGACAGAATCTCGTCGCGATCGAGTTCGTCCGCTCGCTGCCGAAGGTCTGCGGGATCAACCGCTTCGAGACGACCGGGAGCGCGTAGCCCTCGCCAAGCGCCGAGCGCTTCCCACGCCTCTGCGACGGATTCAGCTCGAACGGTCCAGCGACTCGCGGCGATCGTGGGAGATCGACGACCGGCAGCGGTTGCGGCTTCACGGGCAGGGTCGATAACGCGACCCATGGTGGTTTCGGGATCCCTCACCGATGTGATGATCCCCTCTGCCATCGTGGCGGCGAGTGCTGCAGATTTTGGTCCACCTGCCGCCATCCAGATCGGGAGGTCGGAGATCGGTGGGCTGTAGAGCTTCGCCCGGTCGGTGGTGTAGAACTCACCGTCGAAGGTGAGCTTCTCTCCATCGAGGAGCCGTCGCATGATCTCGAGCGCTTCGCTCATGCGGGCTGCGCGCTCGGCGTACTTGGGGAACGAGTAGCCCAAGGGGCCCTCGTTGAGGTTCTCACCCGTTCCGACACCGAGCCGGAACCGCCCGTCGGAGAGGCGGTCGATCGTAGCCGCGGCCTGAGCCACGACGGCGGGGTGATAACGAAACAGCGGCGTCGTCACAGCCGTAGCCAATTCGACACGCTCGGTTGAGGTGGCGATGGCGCCCAGCGTCGAGAAGGCGAAGCCGGAAGCCGACACGTCGTCGACCCACGGGTGGAAGTGCTCCGACACCATGACGGCATCGAAACCCGCTTCCTCGGCCAGCACGGCATGTCGGACGACGTCTTCGGGTTGGAACTGCTCGTGTCCGCAGAAATAGGCAAAGCGAGTCATGTGACCTCCTGTTTCGTGTGCACACTAGGGAAGGAGCCGCTCGTGTAACCTTCAGGCCGTTCTCAGCATCCAATCTACGGTCCACAGATGGGAGGGACATGTCCGTCAACAAGCTCGCCGCTGAACTGCTCGGTACGTATGTACTCGTGCTCGGAGGTACCGCAACGATCCTGTCGGCTGCCGCCGGCGGAGCGCCAACGAACATCGTCATCGTCGCGTTCGGCTTCGGCCTCGCGTTGATCGCGGGTCTGTACGCGTTCGGCGAAGTCTCTGGTGGGCACTTCAACCCTGCTGTGAGCTTCGCGATGGTTCTTGACCAGCGTCTCGATCCGCTTTCGATGGCCGGCTATTGGGTCGCTCAACTCGTCGGAGCCACGCTTGCATCGCTGACGCTTCTCATCGCAACCAGCACAGAAGCCGTTGCCAGCACGATGACGACCTTCGGTGACGGCATCGAGGCATGGGAAGCGTTCCTCTTCGAGGTCGTGTTCACCGCCATCTTCCTCGCTGTGATCCTGAAGGTCACGACGAGTGAGAACTCGGGCAAGACGGCCTTCCTCGGGATCGGTCTCACCTTGACGATGATCCACCTTGTGCTCATCCCAGTCACCGGAACATCGGTGAACCCGGTCCGCTCTCTGGGCCCGGGAATCGTGGGTGGTGTGTGGACGGACCAGTGGGTGTACTGGATCGCTCCGCTCGTAGGTGCCGCCCTCGGCTGGGCCCTCTACAAGCTTGTGACATCCGGCGACGCCGAGTAGGCGAAAGCGAGATTCAACGTGTTGAGGGGTCGTCTCCGGACGGCCCCTCTCTCGTTTTCGGACGCGCCCGACCGGGGTACGCCCCGAGGGCAATCACCCCCGCTGCGAAGAGAAGGATGACCCACCAGCGCATGAGACCCTCCTCGGGAACGAAGCCGAGAACGACACCGACTGAGATCGCAGTGAGCGATGCGAGCACTCCAAACGTGAGAATTGCGAGGTTCGGACTCGGCGTCGTGCGCACCCGGGGTTCGAATCGGCCGAAGATCGCGACGACTCCGGCGAGAGCCGCGAGCAGCACGGCGATCCAGATCGGCCGGGTGGCCCACCAGGCGACGGTTAGTGGCTCGATGTTGAAGCCGATGCCGAGGCCGTATCCGATGAGAACGATGATCGCCAACGTCGGAAGGTGCCAGATGTAGACGGTCATCATTACCGCATGGAATCCGACGACCGCCGTCCATGGGCCGTTCCGCTGCATGAGTCGTTGCGCTGCCGGCTCGGCGAGGCGAACCAATCCGTATTGCATCAACGAGAGGACCACCAGGACGCCGGTGGGCGGGAGCGTGTTGTTCTCCGTCGCTCCCGGGACGCCAACCATGGAGACGGGGTAGGGGCCGAAGAGCGTTAGGAGAAGCAGCGCGGCGAGGGCGGCAAGCGATCCAGCGACGAGGATTGTGGAACGGGGCCGGAATCGCTCGGTCGACCATCCAAATCCGAGTTGATGAGCCGTGATCCAAACGGCGCCGAAGTTGAGCCATCCGATCCAATCGTGACCTGTTGTGAAGCGCAGCGTGTCGATGGAGAACGCTAGAACGACGCCGACGACCACCGTCCACCAGCCGAACCGATTCCAGAGCGGAATCATGATGGGGACGGCCAGGATCACCAGGAGATAGACCGCCAGGAACCACAAGGGAGTCACCACGGCGAAACTGCCGGCTCTGATGAGGGAGTGATCGACTCCGAGCACGCCTGCGACCACGCTGATCGTGGTCCAGACAACGAGGAACGGCACGATCGGCGTCATGAGCCGCCGGAACCGTGCCGTGACCCATTCCCCGATCGAATCTCCTCTGCGTTGCGATGCGTTGAACGAACGCCAGTTCGCGTAGCCGCCGACGATGAAGAACACCGGCATCACCTGGATCCCCCAGGTCAGCCAGTGAGTCCATTCGGTGAGCTCCAGAATGTTCGTGAAGCGCAGCGTGTCGGTGTCGTCAACGAAGACGGCTGACGCGAGCCAATGACCGAGGACGACGGTGACCAAGGCTGCTGCACGAAAGAAGTCGATCGCCCGGTTCCTGGTGGCCGGCGTCCGATTCGCGAGGTCTCTGATCGTTCCCATCGGGGCTGAGCCTACGACGCGGAGAGGGAGATGACGGTTCCAATCCGACTCCAACATCCGTCCTGCATCCATCCAACAGGTTGCAGGGGAGAGCAGTTCCCGAACAACAAGAGATCGGTGGCCGTCCGGCTAGAAGACGCCCCCCGAAACCGGGGGGCGTCTCAAAAGGTGCGAGTCCGCCGATAAGCCGGATCCTGTCGTGGACGGCCATCTATCTGGGACCGACATTGCTGCCGGCCTCGCGCGGTCTACCCGGGACGTGACGGGCGGGCCACCCTGTCCCTGCTCGACCTTGCTCCGGATGGGGTTTGCCAAGCCGCTCCGGTTCCCCGGAACGCTGGTGGTCTCTTACACCACCGTTTCACCCTTACCTGTTCCTCCGGGGTGTGAGATCCCTGAAGGCCATCGGCGGTCTGCTCTCTGTTGCACTTTCCGTCGGGTCGCCCCGCCTGGGAGTTACCCAGCATCCTGCCCTGTGGAGTCCGGACTTTCCTCGGCCCGAGGGCCGCGGCCGTCTGGCGAACTCGCCAGACGAACGCTAGCGCAGCGTCGATCGTTCCATCCGACAACGGCCAAGTGTCGAAATGAGATGCCGTCTGGTGGCGATGACGATCTCATGCATCGAATCGGCGGTCTCGGCATCGGAGGGTGGTCACGTGATTTCGTCGACGTTCAAGAACCGCCAACGAGAGGGGCGCCCCCCGGATCGACCGAGGAGCGCCCCTTACCCAGTACTCGGTACTCAGTACCTGGTACTTCCTAAACGAACATCGTCTGGGCGCCGTCGATGAGCTCGATGAAGTCGGACACGTTGAGTATCCCGTCGAGGCCATCGATCATGTCATCCTCGGTGAGGTTGAACATGTCAACCGACATCTTGCATGCCCAGAGGTGACAGCCCATGTCCTGGAGGTGCTCCAGGAACGTCGGGATGTCGGGGATGTCGAGCTCGGTGAGCTGCTTGTGCATCTGCTTGGTTGCGATCGTGGTCATCCCCGGGAAGGGAGCGAGCGCTGCGGGCATGTGCGTGGCCGGGTTGCCGACCGGGGAGAACTTGAGGTTCCCCATGGTCTTCTTGTTGATCATGTCCATGCCCCAGAACGTGAAGAAGAGCCGTGCTCCAGGGCTCCGCTGGCCATGATGAGCGCCGGGTACGCCATGTCGAGCGAACCCTTCGAGCACACAAATGAGATCTTGCGATCTGCGTCGTCGTCTCCGAAGTCCGGAATGATCGGTGCGTCTGTCATATTGATCCTCTCTAGATGCAGCCAGCGGGCTTGGGCAGCCCGGATACGTAGGACATCTTGCGAGCAGGCTTCTTCGGGAAGATCTGGAAGAGCGTCTTCGTCGGGATGCCGCCAACAGCTGCGACGCGACGCAGCGTGGCGGTCTCGCCTTGCTCCTGGAAGTCCGAACGGAGGAAGGTGATGACCTTCCAGTGGTCGTCATTGAGTTCGGAGATTCCGATGTTCGTCGCGAGTTCCTTCGCCAGATCCTCGTTCCACTCGTCGTACTCCGTGAGGAAGCCCTCGTCGTCGACGTGGACTTCCTTGCCGCCGATGGTCGTTACCGGCATCACGCACCTCCTTTAGGTGACTGGTCTATTGTTTGGGTCTTGAGAGTTTCCGCAGCGCTTCCCGTCTCGGATGCGGAGACAACCTTGAATGTGTTGAGCGCTCGTGCGAGTCCTCGCCGGATCTCCGGGTCGCGCAGCTGGCCTGCGAGTGAGAGCAGCCCTGGCGGCTCGGCGGGCTCGAGTTCCGCAGCGGCCTGTTGCCTCTGAACGGCGTCGAGCATCCGGGTTGCGACGGCGAGCATCTCGGGCTGAGTCAGGTTCTTGATGATGTCGAGCATCTGAACGACGTTCTCACCGAGTGCCTCGACGTCCTCCTTCGAATAGGCCGTCACGATCTCATCGACAACCCCCATGCCTGCGTTGGCGAACTCGAAGTAGCCGCGCTGTTCGAACGCCTCCAAGGTGGTCAGGATCTTGACGAATGCCTCATTGGTGAGCGTCCCTGCGTCGTCGAGGAAGTCCATGAGGCTCTCGTATCGAGCCATTCCGTCTTCGATGTTCTTCGTGTTCCGGAGGATGCGACGTAGGAGACGGAGCATGTCTTCGGGCTGCACGAAGTCCTGTATGGCTTCGAGTTCGTTGCTCGCGAGCTCCATGGCCTCTGCGGCGATGGGTGACAGGTCGGAACGCAACTCATCCCACTGCTGCCTGCGGAGCCGCTGCTCGCGCAGCTCCTCGGCAATCAGATCGAGTTGTCCGGACATCGTGTCGAGCTTGCGCTCGAGCTCGACGATCCGGTCCGTGGCCGTCTCCATCAGGCTCCCTCGTCGATCTTGCCTGCCATCATCATCTCGTGGGGGAGTGGCAATGGCTTGCCTCGGAGCAGCATGTTCCAGTAGGTCCATTTGAACATCATCTTGCCCCAGTGGTTCATCTCGGTCTCACGCAGCAGCGTGAAGGGTCCGATGCCCGGGAGCGGGTACTTGCCGGGGAGTGGCTCCGTGTCGTAGTTGAAGTCGATCAACAGACCCTTGCCGTGTCCCGATTCGATGAAGCAGTTGGCGTGACCGTCGAACTCTTCGAGCATGGGGAGGCCTTCGATGTGGCGGAGGAAGTTCTCCGTGAACACCTCGACTGCGAAGTGGGCGACTGAGCCGGCCTTCGACGTGGGCAGATCCGCTGCATCGCCGATGGCGAACACGTTGTCGAAATCCTTGGACAGGAAGTTCTTGTTGTCGACCGGGACGTAGTTCATCTCGTTGCCGAGCCCTGAACGGGCGACGACGTCGGAACCCATGTTGAGGGGAATCGTGATGAGGAGGTCGTAGTCGATCTCGCGCTCGTCGTACGAGATCAGCTTCTTCTCGTCCGCGTCAACACGCTCCAGATAGAAGTCTGGCTCGAGATTGATCTTCTTGTCCTCGAGGAGATTGCCCAGGTGCTTGGCAGCGATCGGCTTCGTGAAGGCACCGTCGAGCGGTGTCACATAAGTGAGCTCAACGATGTCCCGCAGTCCCTTGTCCTGGAAGTAGGCGTCGGCGAGGAAGATGAATTCGAGTGGTGCGACGGGGCACTTGATGGGCATCTCGACGATGTTGAGAACGAGCTTGCCGCCCTCCCAGAAGCGCAGCGCCTCGGCGAGCGCCTTGGCACCTTCGAGTGTGTAGAAGTCGTGGATGGTCTTGCCGTACTCGGGACCATCGAGACCGGGGGTCTCATCCGGGCGGATCGACGTGCCGGTTGCGATGACGAGATAGTCGTACTCAACGTGGGTGCCGTCGGCCAGCGTGACACGGTTGTCCGCAGCCTCGATCAGTTCGATCTCCGCTTCGATGTACTCAACGCCGGCTGGCACGAAGTCGGCCTTCGGTTTGACGACGTCGGATGGGCTGTAGATCCCGAACGGGATGAACAGGAAACCCGGCTGGTAGTAGTGCGTCGGCTCCTGGTCGATCAATGTGATCTTCCACTCGTCGGTGCCAAGTCGGGGCCGGAGATTGGCCGCCACCATTGTGCCGGCGGTGCCTGCTCCGAGGATCAGCAGTCGTTTCACGTTGTACTCCTTGATGAGTGGCTCGGACGTTGTTCGCTGGTTGCGATTCGAGAGAGATGCTTGGCGAGGGTAGGGATAGCAGTGAGGAGGCGGGCTTGGTTGGCCGGGCTCAGATGATGCACCTCGCCGATGCTGTGTTGAACGGTGAGCACCGGAACGCGAGACTCAATCGCAATGGCTTCAATCTCGGCGGCCGACGGCGGCCAGTCCTCCGGAGCCATACCACCGGCGATCACCATGCCGGCGAGCTCGTTTCCGACCCGAATGAAGGCTCGTGTGCAGAGGAACCCGAGATGGCTGGGTCGGAGTCTCGGCTCGAAGTCGTATTGGTTGCCGAGCGCCTT
>RCNE010002060.1_pt1 | contig 10857 bp, 13 predicted proteins | sample 2041361 | NCBI WGS metagenome assembly RCNE01 (sample SAMN09708229, study PRJNA481090) | Marine sediment metagenome, whole genome shotgun sequencing project.
TGATTTAACCCGTCGGTTGATTAGTAATTTATTGTCGTTTACGGGGACTCATCATGGCGGTTAACGCTCTGCCTGCTGTTGACCGGGCCTGTTGTACCTCCTGCGGTCTCTGTGTGGAAGTCTGTCCAGACAGGATATTGCTTCCCGGAGAAGACGGGGGCATCAATGTCATGGCAGAGCACTGTATGGGGTGCGGGCATTGTTATGCAATCTGCCCCGTTGAAGCAATTTCGATGCCGGGACTAATTTTTGATCTCGGGCTGAAAACCCTTTCACCAAATTCAGGTGTCCAGGTTTCCGAGCGACTGGCGATTGAACCCTTACTGAACCTCATGCGCTCACGGCGGTCGTGTAGATCTTTCAAACCTGACCCCCCGAAACTCTCTGTGCTCACAGATCTGGCGCGTATCGGGACCACAGCACCCTCGGGGACCAATAGTCAGGGGTGGCAGTTTGTGGTATTGCCGGAGCGCAGTGATGTTGTCGCTTTGGGTGAGGTGACCGCCGACTTTTATCGTCGATTAAACAGAAAAGCCTCAAATCCACTCTATCGTTTTGTTGCACGATTGTTTGCTGGCGACAGGCTTGAACGATATTACCACCGCTATTATGAAGCCATAGAGAGCGCGCTTTCCGACTGGTACGAAAACGGCATTGACCGACTCTTTCATGGAGCCCCGTCAGCCATTGTTATTGCTGCGGAGCAATCGTCGAGTTGCCCGCAGGATGACGCGCTGCTGGCCACTCAGAATATCCTGCTTGCTGCCGAATCGATGGGAATGGCCACCTGTCTGATTGGATTTGTGGTTGAGGCGGCGAAAAGAGAAAAGCACATAGCAGCATCGCTCCGGCTGGGTGCCGCAGAAAATATCTACAGCGTTATCGGCTGTGGTTATTCCGCCCTATCTTTTAAAAGATTTGCCGGAAGAAAAGCGATAAACCCCCGGATTATCAGGATTTCCGGAGCTAGAGCTAAACGCAACTTTGAACAGGGAAGAAGGGAAATGAAACAGCAGAAGAAAAGAACAAGTCTCGTCTTGTACTCTTTTGGTTTTAAACACGGGGTACCTGTCGATGCAAATATGGTCTGGGACGTCCGTTTTCTTCCCAACCCATATTGGCAGGAAGATCTTCGGCCCATGAGCGGCTGTGAACAGCAGGTCTCCGATTACGTGATTAAAAGCGACCAGGGAGAAAAATTCCTTACCTTGTTAAAACCGCTGCTTTCTTTTCTGCTGGATAGTGAGGGTAATCTGGAACAGAAAAATCATCGTTTTGCCATCGGCTGTACCGGTGGCAGACACCGATCGGTAGCAGTGGTCGAAGCACTTCGTCATTTTCTATCAGACCAGGATGTCGATCTGGAAGTATTCCATAGAGATATGGAGCGGAAGGAGGCAGATTAGATAGTGTTCGGTGTATAATAGTTCATTATTTCCAGACTCCTGTAGTAACTGATATACGCTTTGCTCCCCGAGAACTATTATTTTCCATTTTCTCCTGCAGTGATTGGTATCGCCACTGGGGTAAAAATTACCCGAATTACCTTTCAGATGGGTAAAAATTACCCTTAGTAGTTCTGCCCGTTCTCTGTCGTGTCAGTTTTTTTCTTCTATAGTTATAATAAATACAATATCTTAATGTTTTTTTTAAGGCCTTGGCACGGCCATTGCTTTTATTCTATCAAAGGTTACAACTTTTAACGGCTCTGCCGAAATAACCAAGGAGAATGAAAATGAAAAAGAAAATAGCAATTGTAGCGGTTGTCGCAGCGTTAGGACTGACTGGAATGACCCAGGCGTATGGTGGATGGGGAAATCGGGGTGGTGGAAATAATAATTGCCCAATGATTCAGAACGGCCAGATGACCCAGCTCGATCCTGCACTTCAGGAAAAACGTGATACATTCTTTACCGATACTCAGGAGATTCGGAAAGAGATGGCTATGAAACAGTCTGAGAAACAGGCAATGTTGAGAGGTGATAATCCCGATCCTCAGGCTGTCAGCAAGATTTCAGGGGAGCTTTTTGACCTGCGAACAACACTCCGGCAGAAAGCTGATGAAGCTGGTTTGCCCGGAGCTTTTGGGTCGAAGGGCAGGGGTGGTTTCTCTGCTGGTATGAATGGACGTGGTTTTGATCAGGGGATGAACAGTCGTGGATATGGTCGCGGTATGAATGGACCTGGTGTTGATCAGGGAGTGACCAGTCGTGGATATGGTCCCGATATGAATGGTCCCGGGTACGGACCCGGCATGGGTCGGTCCGGGAAAGGTGGCAGAAATATGGGATATATGGGTAACCCCGGTTATGGTCAAGGCCAAAACCGTTATTGATAAATAGTTCTTTTCTTCCTCCCCCTCAAACCTGTCCGGCTGGTAATAGTGCCGGGCAGGTTTTCCCTATTTCTTTCATGATCACCGTTTGAATCTGGCGTGTTTCCCCGGGCAGATGATTTAAATAAATAAACGTTTGTACCTATGGAGCGGGATCTGCCTGAGACAATCGCTCATGCGCTTTTATAACCAGTTCTTTGAGTTCAGCTGAAGAGTATTCTTTACCGGTCTGCAGTGTTGAAAAATCCACTTTTTCAACGGCGGCCCCATTGTTACCGGGAATCCATTCGGAACCTGTTCCGAGCATGGCGTATCGGTCCCGGGCATACTGTTTCATGTCCCAGGCATGAAAAAGGTTATAGAGCCAGATGATCATTCTCAGGTTTATGTAACCCGGCGCCTTCTGCCACGGCGGCAGGTGGTCCCATAACCAGTCAGGACGTCTGCTGCCCGAAAATTTCTGCATGGCGGTGCCCAGTTTTTCATCTATACGGGTAAGCATCGTCTCATCTTTTTCCTGAAGATAGGGCAGTGCTTTCAGGTGCTCGTCGAAATGCTCAGGTTCAGAAGCACCAATACTGATGGTTTTAACACCGTGCTGCTTCAGGCAATAGATATCATTGAAAAGCATTGGCGATAGCGGGGAGCAGAGACTGCTCAGCTTGGCTGACGGTGTATGGAGATAGCCACCCTTGTCTGAGGGACTGATGATAAACGTACCGATGTCACGTTCTGCTGCAACCTCAATCGCCTTTCTGTTAGCATCAAGAATGTAGTACCAGTGGACGTTAAAAAAGTCGAAGCCGCCATCTTCCTCATGCTTCAGCGCATCAATGATCACGTCACTGGGGCCATGGCCGGAAAATCCAACAAAATCGACAATACCTTTTTCACCCAGCCGCCTGGCAGCCGCCAGGCAGCCATTTTTTCGACAGCTTTGCCATAAAGAACGGTGATTGTTTATACCGTGGATTGCCAGAAGATCAAGACGATCCACCTGAAGCCGTTCCATGGAGGTCAGAACTTTGCCAAGAAATTCCTCGCTGTCGTCTGATGGTACCACCTTGGTTTGGAGTATGAAATCTTTTCGGGGGATCTTCGCAAGGACCGTTCCCAGCTGTCGTTCTGATGACCCGTAGCCGTGAGCTGTTTCTATATGGTTTATGCCGTGTCCGAGTGCCGTTCTGACAATAGTTTCAAGCGTATCGTTGGCGGTGGACGGTATTTTTTCAAGAGGGCTATCTGTCCAGCCATGCATACTGCGCATGCAGCCGAAACTGAGTACGGGCATGGCCAGTTCTGTTTTACCAAAACGTCTATAAATCATCGTAATGTTTCAAATAACCTGTTTTATATGAGTTTGTGACTTTTTAGCAGAGAAAATGCTTACTGTCTGACACTATAAAATGAAGCATGAAAATAACCAGTTTCAGGTAATGTATTTCTTATGCATTAGTTCCAAAACAAAAAAAACAGAACATACGAGGTGTCATATGAACGTTATTGTCGTCCCCTGTCTCCACGATAATTACTCCTATATTCTTTTTGATGATATAAGAAACGAGGCTGTCGTTGTCGATCCGTCGGAGGCATTGCCCGTTTTACGGGAGCTTGAGAAAAACCAGCTGAGTTTAACGGCAGTTTTATGCACCCATCACCACCCCGACCATATCGGAGGTCTTGAAGATATTATCGAGGAGCTGGGTAGTGTCAGGGTGCTTGGCTTTGAAGGAGACAAATCACGTATCCCACTGTTAAATGAATTACACGCTGACGGAGATGAGTTCACCGTTTGCGGGGTAACTGGAGTCATGCATCATACACCAGGACATACAACCGGGGGTGTGGTCTATCACATTGAAAATCATATGTTTACTGGAGATACACTGTTTTGCGGCGGATGCGGCAGGCTCTTTGAAGGGACAGCGCCGCAGATGCTGACATCACTTGAAAAAATTATGCATTGTGATCCGGCGACCCTGATTTATTGCGGCCATGAGTATACCGTGGTTAATCTGAATTTTGCCAGGCAGATTGAACCGGATAACCAGGAAATAACAAAGCGTCTTGCCCTGGTGGAGTCAGGTCGTTCCCGGGGACTGCCGTCTGTGCCCTCAACAATGGCTGATGAACGAAGAACCAACCCCTTCCTCCGCTGCAATGAACCTGCTCTCATTGAACAGATTGAAAAAAACTATACAACTGCCGGGAAAGATCCGGAAACCCTGTTCGGATTCATTCGCGGATTACGAAACAATTATTCCTGAATATCGTCAGGGAGCCGATCCCGATGAGTGACGGGAGGAATAAACGGTGGCGGCTCATTTAATCATAAAAAGATTATCAGGTTGACCTCACCACCAATATAAGCTAGAAATCTTGCTCACGAGCGTGTGGCGGCTCCCATGTGCCATGGCAGAAAACTGGCTAAACCGTCCGTCAAAGAAGAGGAGAAAATATGAAAAAAATAGTACTTTTTTTAGCGATCGCGTTGTTGATTTCAACCCACAATGTCATGGCCGAAACATATGTCATCTCAGTTAACCAGTTTGTGGAGCATCCTGCCCTTGATGCAGTGCTCAAAGGGCTTCAGGACTATCTGAAAGATAATGGCATAGAGACAGAGTTTAAGGTTCACAATGCCCAGGCAAACATGGGTACTGCCACCCAGATCGGGCAGCAGATGATAGGGGAGAAAGCAGACCTGCTCGTCGCCATCGCAACTCCTTCGGCTCAGGCGACAGCCCAGGCGCTCAGCAAAGCTCCATCAGACATGAAACGGCCATTTCTTTTTACAGCGGTTACCGATCCTGTTGCCGCCGGTCTTGTAAAGGCACTTGATGCGCCATCTGAGTATATTACTGGTGTTTCTGATCTGCTGCCGCTCGATAAGCACCTGGAAATGGTGATGACCTATAAGCCCGATATTAAAAGACTTGGTGTTCTTTATAATGCCGGAGAGGCTAATTCGAAGGCAACGGTTGCCACCTTGAAGGAAATGAGTGCAAAGATGGGGTTTAAAGTTGTTGAGGCGACTGCCGCCAAGACAGCAGATGTTTATACCGCTGCCAAAAGTCTTGTCGGCAGGTGTGATGCAGTGTTCATCCCAACTGACAATACTATCGTCTCGGCGCTTGAGTCGGTTCTCAAGGTTGGAATCCAGAACCAGCTGCCGATCTTCGCTGCCGACGTCGATTCCGTTGAACGGGGAGCGGTTGCCGCTATGGGCTTTGATTATTACAAGCACGGGTACCAGACAGGTGCAATGGCCAGAAAAATACTTGAGGGGACGAGCCCCGCACAACTCCCTGTCGAGTCGCAGGATGAACTGCAATTGCAGATAAATTTGAAAGCTGCCGCAGCAATGGGCGCTGAACCGCCAAAGATTCTGGTCGACAGGGCGACCAAGCTCTATAACTAGTATTATCAAAGGCTAAGCGGATATCATGACGTGGTATGCAGCCCTTGGGGCGCTGGAACAGGGACTTGTTTACGGAATTATGGTGATTGGTGTTTACCTGACCTTTCGTATCCTCGATTTCCCTGATCTGACGGTTGACGGCAGTCTTCCCCTTGGTGCTGCGATATCCGCAGTGGCAATCACCAGTGGAATTAACCCGTATCTCTCCTTGTTATTTGCACTTTTAGCAGGGTTCGGGGCCGGAGCTGTCACGGCGATATTGAATACCAAATTTAAAATCCTCCACCTGCTGGCATCCATACTGACAATGATCGCCCTTTATTCGATTAATATCAGGATAATGGGAGGTCCCAATATCGCTCTGCTGGGTTCTAATAATATCTTCGACCCGCTCATCGCTCTGGGAGTTCCCGGCCACTATGCGGGGCTCATTATCTTTGCTTTTTTTGCGCTTGTTGTGATGATGTTTGTTATCTGGTTTCTGAAAACTGAACTGGGGCAGGCTATTCTGGCAACTGGTGATAATCCCCAGATGATAACCAGCCTCGGGGTGAATACTCATTTTACTATTATTATCGGGGTCGGGCTCTCAAATGGGCTTGTCGCCCTGAGCGGTGCACTTATTGCGCAGAACCAGGGTGCCGCTGATGTCGGAATGGGGATTGGTACAATTATTGCCGGTCTGGCTTCGGTTATCGTCGGTGAAACGATATTCGGTAAATCCTCCATCGCTCGTACCATAATAGCAGTACTGCTCGGTTCTATCGTCTATCGACTGGCTATTGCTCTTGCCCTCGGACTTGAGCTGGGAGATTTCACCTTTAATCCCAGTGACCTTAATCTCATTACGGCAATTTTAGTCATCGGTGCACTGATTGCTCCTAACATTAAAAAGAGAATAGTGGCCAGATGATTTCAATCTCCGGATGCACCAAATACTTTCATAAAGGTAGTGTTAACGAAGTAAAGGCACTCAGTGATATCAACGTAACCATTGAGGATGGTGACTTCACGACAGTTATCGGTTCAAACGGATCAGGGAAGTCAACGTTGCTGAACGCCGTGGCGGGCAGTTTTTTTCTCGATTCAGGTACGATCTCAATTGGCGGTCAGGATGTTACCCGCTGGCCGGAATATAAACGGGCGAAGCTGATTGCCCGTGTCTTTCAGGATCCACTGCTTGGAACCTGTCCGTCTGCCACAATCCAGCAAAACCTTGCCCTTGCATTAAAGCGCGGCAAAAGAAGGGGGTTTGGACCTGGAGTGAGAGCGCATGATCGCAAGCATTTCAAAGAAGAGCTGAGCAAGATCAGCCTCGGGCTCGAGAACCGCCTGCAGGACCATGTCGGCCTGCTATCCGGGGGCCAGCGCCAGGCTCTCACAATGTTGATGGCGACCCTGGTGCGCCCGGAGGTCCTGCTGCTTGACGAACATATTGCGGCTCTGGATCCCAAAATCGCCACACAGATCCTCTCTCTGACAAAGGATATCATTGCTTCCCAGAATCTTACCGCATTGATGATCACCCATAACATGCGTCACGCCATTAACTTTGGCAACAGGCTGATAATGCTGCATCAGGGCAGAATCATTCTTGATGTCCAGGGCGATGAGAAAATGAATCTTTCCGTTGAAGATCTGCTCGAGCAGTTCTACATTGTGCAGGGGGAAGAACTGGCTAACGATTCCATGTTGCTGGCCTGATTTTTTCGTCTAGGTGAGCAGGGACTGCCAGTCCAGATTCCGAAAATAATTGTGGAGAAGATGGTCGTCATCTACCAGTGTTATCTTCAGGTTGGAAAATGTTGCCTCTGCAGCCGGAATAACAGTTTTGGGAGGAGTTACCGTATCGTTTTTGCCGATAACGAGAAGTGATTCTGCACCAATTTTTTTATCTGGAAGCCGATATCCCGGGAAATTCAGGGCAGGTGCCAGCATAATAAGACGTTTGACTTTCTCAGGCTGGTCCTGGCACAGCCTGGCACCCATTAAACCACCGAAACTGGACCCAACAATGATCAGATCGCTCATATGGATAATTATTTCTTTGAGTTGCCCCATTCTTTGCTCCAAGGTGCCTTCAAAGTCCGGCCGTGACATAGTCGGAAAGTGCTCAGAGAAATAACGTCCCTTGGTTCCAAGTCCTGAAGAATCAAGACCGTGAAGGAAAATAGTGTTCAAAATAGCCTCTTTCTAGCGCATGATTGTTTTGACCGGAAGAAGGGCCAGACAAAATTGAGTCCAGCTGGTCAACCGGTTGTGTTGGCTGCATGATACCGTATAATTAATTAACCTTTATGACAATTGTAAAGGATTTAAAAATTGGCGCCTTGAGGCGGCATGGTGGTACTATTATTCATTTGCTGTTCAATCGGGATTTGTTCATTATCCTGACACCTTGCAGTATTTTCTCACACAGGTTCTTTTATGATTGAAGTGAAAAGTATCTGTTTTGCAAATGATGAAGCAAACATTCGTTTCATCCGTAACAGTGTTTTTTCCTGCGATCAGGGAATTGATCCTGAACTTGATTTTGACGGTAATGACTCAGAGGCTGTTCATGCCATAGCCTTTGTCGATGGTAAAGCTGTGGGCACAGGTCGCCTACTCGATGATGGACATATTGGCAGGGTTGCCGTTTTAGCCCGATATCGCGGCACGGGAGTTGGTTCAGCAATAATGGAATGTCTCGTTGCTGTGGCAGCAAGGAATGGCTATCCACGGGTCTATCTGGGTGCTCAGAAACAGGCCTGCGAATTTTATACAAAACGTGGATTTATGCCCTATGGTGATGTATACACGGACGTGAATATTGAACATCTGTTAATGGAGAAAATTCTGGTAAAACCATGATTGAAATATCTTCTGATAAAAAGAAACTTGATATCGATTTTATTCACCGTTTCTTAAAAACATCATACTGGGCTTAATGGGATCCCAAGAGCTATCCTTCAGAAATCGATTGATAACTCCTTTTGTTTTGGCATGTACAGATGCAGAAAACAGATTGGCTTTGCCAGGGTCATCACCGATTATACGACGTTTGCATATCTGGCAGATGTTTTTATTGATCCTGTAGAACAGCAGAAGGGGTTTGGTAAACAATTTGTTAAAGAGATTCTTGTGTGCAGAGAACTTAAAAGTCTGAGGCGCTGGCACCTTATCACTAAAGATGCACAGTCATTTTACACCGATCACGGGTTCTCGGTGGTTTCGAATCCAGAAGGGCACATGGAGTTGAGAATCAAACCAAACTGTCGAGTGTAAGATAAACGAGCGATTGCGGTATCAGCTGCACCCCTGAAGGGATCGATATCATTGACTATTACGAGCAGTGTAATAGCCGTCTTTTCGGGGTGTTGTGTCAACGCAGTAGCTCTGAACAATGGAGTATCCTACGAAAAACAATATGGAACCAGCCATCACCTACTTTTTGGAAATGTTATCTCCTTCTTCTTTGCGAAGTAAAAATGACCCTGGAGGATTAATTGTCTCCGAATGCATGGTAAAACAATTTCAGTTCTATAAATTTCTTTATCAATTCATTGGTGAGAAGTGGCTCTGGACCGATAAGCTCTCCTGGTCAGACGAGCAATGGCAGGAATATGTGGAGCGTGACAGTTTCAGGACCTGAGTGGCCTATTCTGAAGGAGCTGTCGCCGGATATTACGAGTTGGTAAAAGATAAGCCTGGTAATGTTGAAATCACCTACTTTGGTCTTGTCGAGAATTTTATTGGGCGAGGCTTTGGGGCCTATCTGTTATCGCAAGCAATCAAGTCGGCCTGGGGGTGGCGTGGTGCCAGAAGAGTCTGGGTGCATACATGTATACTTGATCATCCAGGTGCTCTGCAAAACTACCTTGCCAGGGGAATGGAAATATACAGAGAGGAAGCTGATTACAGGGCAATTGAGTAGGTTCTCCCCATCTGAACCTGAGTTGGTTGGTCGGCAGCACTCTGGAGAATCATCGGGACACACCCGAAGCGTGATCCTCAAATGCTTTTATGGAGATGGAGATCACTGAAGTTTTTCGTACATCTGATGAAATCTCCCAACAGCAATGAAAAAGGGGAAGAGCCCGGTTAAGCTCTTCCCCTCAGGAGGAGGAATCTGGAAATCGTTTGTAGATTTAATTAATGGTTACCTGCTTTACTTTCTGTTCTTCCGGCTTTTCCACCAGAAGGGTTAATACACCATCCTTGTAGGTAGCATTTATCTGTTCTTCGCTTACCTCGAATGGCAGTTTAAAGCTTCTTTCAAACGAGCCATAAGGGCGCTCGCGCCTGTATTTCTTATCGTCTGTTACCTCTTCGTTGCTGACTCGTTTACCTCCAATGGTCAACAGTCTGCCTTTGACATCGACTTTGATATGCTCCTTGTCCAAACCAGGGAGTTCTGCTTCGATGCAAAGTTTTTCGTCTTTCTCGTAAATGTCCACTGACGGAAGGTATCCTCCTTGAGCGGTTGCGTTGCCGATTCCTGAAAAAGGTGCAAAGAAATCGTCAAACAGGTTAAGGTTACGGTTAAATGGCCTCAGGTTTCTGTTCGGGGTACACGTTGCAAGATGCATTTTTTTCTCCATATTATTTTTTTTGGGTTTACCTCTGTGACTTAAATGGTAATAATCAATTAAGGACTGTCAAGAAAATTAATATTACTTTTGATAAAATATTCAAAAAGTAATTAACGGGCCAGCGTGACAAGGGTGTTAGTTGATGAGTAAAGAAAAGAAAATAGTAGATTTTATGGTTGTATCCGGAACATATTCAGCCGATCTGAAGGGGCGGCAATCGGTGAGGACCACCTTTAAATTGTCTCCCCGCTGTATAGATGCTCTGAGTCTTCTTGCCGCTCAGCTTGGTATCAAGCAGAAATCTCTTTTTGATCACTTAATCGACGATACCCGATCCTTAAATCTAATCGCCCGCAGGATTAAATCAGACAGGTTTAACAGGCTAAATCGCATCCAGAAAACGTATGTTATTAGTCGGAGAACCCTGTGCTGTCTTGAAGAAGTATCAAAAGATTTCAGTGCCCCGCGGGATGCACTGGTTGAATATACAATTGAGCGACTTCTACCGGCTATTGCTGAAGAGCGGG
>RCNE010002061.1_pt1 | contig 10853 bp, 15 predicted proteins | sample 2041361 | NCBI WGS metagenome assembly RCNE01 (sample SAMN09708229, study PRJNA481090) | Marine sediment metagenome, whole genome shotgun sequencing project.
AACGTGCGCCAGGTAGCCAAGCCCCGAGCCGCCGTAGTCATCTTCGATGGTTACACCGAGCAGGCCGAGCGCGCCGAGCTCCGGCCAGAGCTCTCTCGGAAATTCGTTCTTGCCATCGATGTCCGCGGCGAAGGGTGCAATACGATCACTCGCAAACGCCCTGACCGTCTCACGCAACAGATCCAGTTCTTCACCGTGGCCAAAATCGAATTCAAACATTAAACAGATTCCTTGCCGCTGTCAGATGCTGCCAATCACAGCACCGCGTCATTGTCGGCCTCGAGACGGCATAGCTGAATACCAATCGCGCGGTACTGTCGCGGCTTCTGTCAGAACGCGGAAAGCCTGTCGATGAAAAGGGAGAAGAGTTCGTACTGCGAGGTGATGCCGAGCTTCGAAAACAGGTTGCGCTTGTGCACCATCACCGTGCCCGGGGCAATACCGAGTTCTCTCGCGATCGACTTCGACGAATGTCCGCGTAACAGGAGCTGCGTTATCTGCCGTTCGCGCTGTGTAAGGCTCGTTTCACCGAAACGTTCGAAACACTGCGTCAGGCGCTGGTGCATGCTCAGGTCTCGCTCATCTTCCGAGTGACGCGCCGACCATTCGCCCCATATCCGCATCATGGCCGCCCGGACGATCGGCTCGATTGTGGAAAAACTGCTTACATCAGATCGAGAGAAGCGCCGCTCCCAGCGGCCAACGACAAGCACCAGGGTAGTCTTGGCATCTGCATCCAGAATGAAATCCATTTCGTCAGCGAGGTGCGTTCGTTCGTAGTATTGGCGATAGTATTCACTCGATCGAAATCGATCCGGCGTCTCATCCCGGCAACGACACATTGTCGCTTTCTTCTTCCGCAGCGCGAGCTGGTAAAGCGGGTCAAGCAGATACGGTCCCGCAAGGTAGCGATCCAGGTAGTGATGCGCTCGACTGGGCGACATCGTATGGTGCAAGACATCAGGCGGCGCATCCCGATAGAACGCCAGCAAACAGGTCGCGTTGTGCTCAACAGCCGTTGCAATCACATCTACCAGGGCGGCGGAGATGCCCTCATCGTTGTTCGCCGCCACGAGGCTCGCTACGGCGCGATACCACTGCGGATTATCGAGTTGTTTCGTCAACGGAGCGCGCTTAAGCCTGGTAGAGACCGGCCGTCGCGCCGCTGGGATCTTCAATCACGCAGAACTGCCCGCCCGCCAGGCCACGTGGCTCTACAATGATCTTGCCGCCGTTTGCTGTACAGGCCGCAGCGCTCGCCTGCACGTCAGCTACCGTGATGTAGACGAGCCAGCCGCCTTTCAAATTCGCATTGCTGCCGCGCGCATGGCAGATTCCGGTGACTACATCACCGGTCCCTGGCATCGCCATCGAATAGTCCATGTAATCGCCCATGCTGGTGTCTTCGCTCTTCCAGCCCACGACTTTCTTGTAAAAATCCCGCAGGCCGGTTGCGTCATCGACCGATATATCGATCCAGCCGATTTTTCCAATTTCGTTCGCATCTGCCATGTTATTGCCTCATGAAAACCGAATAGCCTGGCGCCGGTTTCTCGTCAAAACGATGTGAGAAAAGACGCCGCGTTTCCACCGATCGGACCAGAACCCGATTGAGCGACCTTCAGGTAATCCGGCCCGGTCGGATAGTCGTCCGGCTGCGGATTATAGATGCGCTTTACGCGATTCCGGTGATACAGCTTTAGCTGCGCCACGAACGGAATTACGTACTTTGGATCGTCGGCACTCAACTCATAGTGCAGTTGCGGCAGTCGATACCATGGCACATTCATGTCGGCATGATGTGCATTGTGGTACCCGAAGTTCAGCGTCAGCCAGTTGAGCCTGGGATATTTCAAGCTCAGAGGATTGCTGAACGTATGACGCTGCTCCCATTCGAAGTCGCCCTTGTGAGGTGGCTTCTCATAGTCGAACAGCGTCGTATTGTAAGGGTAGTCATGCTGCACGCTGTCCATGAAACGGAGAACGTGCATCATGATCAGGTAGGCTAGCGCGTACAGCAGCGCGACCTTTGGTACCAGTGCGAGCAGCGCGATAAATACACTGCCGCGAATGACAACGACCGTCACGTTTCGAATGCGCTGCTTCTGTCGTTGCGGAATGACAAATGACGTGAAAACCATGACCGTGTGCATGATCAGGTCATGTGCCGGAACATAAAACCACTCCAGCAATCGCGTAACCCTGGTAACCAGCGGATGCTCTTCAAAGAACCTGTCGTAGTCGAACCAGACTGCGTCATCATTGTCGACGTGGTGGCGGAAATGCTTGTAACGCATGTCTTCATAAGTGCCGTACGCCGCGCCGCACAACCAGCTCATGAAGCGGCCGAGTAGCGCATTGTGACGGCTATGGGCGAAAACCAGGTTGTGGCCGCACTCGTGTATCAGATAGGCCGCTATCGTCATGCCATGCGCGAGCAGCAGCGTCGCGCCCAGGTTGACCAGCAGTTGATCCTGGAACAGACCGACGAAACCCAGTGTGTAGGCGAGTACGGCATAGCCCGATGCTGCACCGTAATACAGCAGTCCCTCGGGATTTTTAGTCAGCGCCTTCGATTCTGTCATCACGCCCCACCACTTCTTCCTTTTATTTGTACACATGGGCAACGCCTATTGCTAGCATATGGCTCCAACCTGATCCTCCCGGAGTCCGCTACGCATGAAGCTTGTTACCGCAATTGTAAAACCCTTTCGACTCGATGACGTGCGTAATGCGCTGAGCGAGGTTGGTATTCAGGGCATGACCGTTAGCGAAGTCAAGGGCTTCGGTCGCCAGAGGGGGCATACGGAACTCTATAGGGGAGCCGAGTATGTTGTTGATTTTCTTCCAAAAGCGAAAATAGAAGTCGCGGTCTCAGACGACATGGTCGAGCGGGTTGTTGAAACGGTCGTCGATGCGGCCAAGACCGGCAAAGTCGGTGACGGCAAGATTTTTGTGACCGACCTCGAACAGGTCTTGCGTATTCGCACCGGCGAGACCGGCGATAGCGCGCTGTAGCAGGTTGTGGAGCGCTAACCGCCAAGAACGTCGATCGCCGCCCGAATGAGCATGAACCCCAGCGCGAGGGACGCGGCCAGGTAGCAAAGGAAACGCACCATCACGATATTGATCGTGACGTGGACCAGGCTATGCAGTGCGCGAAAGCCAACGAACGACCACGCAGCGGCAAGGTATAAACCGTCGACGTTACCGGTAACGTACAGCAGCAGGCATAGCGCGTAGAACAACACCGGCAATTCGAACAGATTTTTCAGGTTGTTCGACGGATAGCTGACAGCTTCCGGTAGCAACTCGAAGGTCTTGTCCGGCGTTGTGTATGTCTGCGCTGGCAGTTTAGCCTCGCGCATTGCCGGAATGCGTTTGGCAAACAAGACAAGCCAGACAGAAGCCGTTAGCAGCATCATGACGACCATGGGCTGCAAAATCAGGTCATTGCTCATTTCAGGTCAGGCCTCCGTCATGCAAAACGCGTTCAGCTTGTTGCCATCCAGGTCGCGAAAATAGCCGGCGTAGAAGTTGCCAAAGCGAAATCCCGGGGCGCCTTCATCGGTGCCGCCCAGTTGCAGTGCTTTTGCATGCAGCGTATCGACTGTCGCCGTCGTGCCAGCCGCTATTGCAACCATGATGCCGTTTCCAACCGTTGCGTCGCAACCGTCGTAGGGCCGGATAATCGAGATCGCCGGTGATTTCGGCGCTGTTGCCCAGGCGATAAATGAGTCACTCTCCATGAAGCGCCCTGCACCAACAATAGTCAGCAGCTCATCATAGAACTTTGCCGCTTCGTCAAACTTGTTGGTCCCCAGTGTCACGTAACCGATCATCGTTAACCCCCGGTAGCGAAGTGTCTCAGACAGCTACGGTCTGCCGCCAAAGGTCGAGCTTACCTGAGAACGGCATGGCCGCGTAGGCCGGGCTCGTGGATGGCAGGCCGGCCTTACGAATCTCAGCGCCGACCAGGTTGCCGTCAACGAATCGCCTGAACAGCTGTTCCGCCTTTTTGCCGTTGAAAGCGATAAGCTGAATATCGGCATGTCCGGCAAGGAAAGTGTTGAAGTCGTTGGCACGCGCACTACCAAGCTGGATTCGACCGTCCAGGCTCCCGGGCCGCACCGAACTCGCGAGCACATCCCAAAGCGCAATCCCGTTATCTGCCAGCCGTGCGAGGCGCTCCTCATAGGAACCGTCAATCCCGAATAGCTCGTTCATGATGGGCCAGAAAGCGTTCCTCGGGTGGGCGTAGTACTGCTGCGCGGCGATGGATAGCTGCCCCGGCAGGCTGCCGAGTATCAGTATGCGCGCGTCGGCCCTCGCGATGGGCGGGAACCCTTCAGAACGCAGCATTCGGCAAACTTAAGGCTGCAACTTCAGGATTCGACGCGCGAGCATCTCCATGTCGCCCGCGTGGCGATATCTCATCACGGGATCTTCAGCGCTTATATTCATGGCGCGTACCGTCTTTCGTACCAGTTGACCCGAATTGTCGGAATCGAAATCCAGAACATTCAGGCAGCACATCGACTGGTCCAGCAGGCCGAACGCCTCCAGGCCGACGCCAGTGGCCCAGCCCAGAACAGCGGCGTTGGTTCCACCGTGTGCGAAAACCGCAAGATTGTGCCACGACGAGTCGGCGATTAACTCCTCCATCGCGACGCAAATACGCGTGTAGAAATCGTGATAACGCTCGCCACCCAGGAATCGCGCGTCGGCTTGCGACGCTCGCCAGTGCGAAAACGCAATTTCGGTGTAGATGTCGTAGCCGCCGGCTGACTCACCTTTCTGCGGCCGAATCTCCTCGAGGTCAGCGAATGTACCGAGTTCGATCTCACGGTCGCCCAGCACGGTAAGGCCGGTCTGCTTCGTTCTCGGTAGCCCCGTGCAGAGTGCTTTGTCGATGTGCACACCGGCAAACAATTCCGCCATTGCCTCAGCCTGGGTCCTGCCCCGCTCATTCAAATCGACCACGTCCGGATCCGCTACCCAGTTACCGCTGTCGTCAATGTAATCCACGGCGCCATGACGAAACAGATACAGGCGCCGCCGGTTGGCGCCGTCGATAGCGACACGCCGCTTGCTCGAGCTCTCGATCCGTTTGTCTCCGCTCATACCGCCTGGTAGGGCATCGACTGCATGATCGCGAGCTGCTCCGCCTCGGATATTCCACGCCCCAGCCAGTTGGCGTGCGGGCGGAAAGCCTCTCTCGAAGTGACCGCAGGAACGTCCGGCACAATGACGTCATCACGCAGAAAAAACGCGTTGGTACCGGTCGAATCGCAGCCAATCAGGTAATAACCCTTACGTTTTCCCAGTGACTCGAGTGCAGCCAGGGATGCGCCGTGAAAGAAGCCGCTGGCGTGTTTGCTGTATCTTTCAAACTCCGCATCGTAGGGCACGGTCAGCGACAGATCCGGACCCAGACCGGCGTTGTATTCAATACAGACAACGCGCGGCGATACGCAGGTGAGCTCCTCCCAGAACCAGTAGTCGTTGCCGTCCACGTCGAGCGAAAGAAAATCGATCTCCGACGGAACACCGTTTCCACGGATCAGGTCTTGCAGGTTTTCGAGCGTAATGAAAGCCTGAATCGCCTTGGCGTCGCTGAGGCCCGACTTTGCCGCCGCGTGATTAAAGAAAGCCACGTTCTCAGAAGAACCGTCCATCAAAAGGCCGCTGAATCCTTCGTGCTTCATCAGGCGCAGGCTGTTGCATTGCACGGCGCCAAAGCCAAACTCGACAAACCAGCGGGACTCGAAGCCAATTTGATCGAACAGGAAACGAATCACACCGTCCTCACCGTTTTGCGACAACCAACTGTATTCGTATCGGGCCAGGCCGGGCACGCCGGCCTGCGACGGTGGCGGCCAGCCCTTGCTGTCGGGCTTGCCCCACTTAACGCGGACTTTGCTTGCACGGATGACAAACGGAATCAGCGTACGCTTCAGCCACTTCTTGGCACGGCGCACACGATACTTTTTTACCGGTACATCAGGCATGAATTCTCAATATCCTCTTGCCGGATCAACAACGTTCAACAGCGGATCCCCGGCGACGTAGCGCCTGAGATTCTCTCGCAGCAACGTCATGTGTCGTTCTCGCTCGCCGCCGTAGCCCGCCACATGCGGCGTGATAATTACGTTATCAAATTGCCAAAGCGGATGGTCAACAGGCAAGGGCTCAGGTTCCGTGACATCCAGGCCTGCACCACCTACCTGGCCACTCTTCAGAGCCGCCACAAGGGCGTCGGTATCGACCGTCGCACCGCGCCCGACATTAACGAAAAGCACGCCCTTCCTGGTCACGCCGAAGAACTTCTTGTCCAGCAAGCCTCTTGTGCTAGCGGTCAGTGGTAGCGCATTGACGATGACATCCGCCTGCCGTGCGAGCTCCAGCAGTTCATCGGCCAGGCCAACGTATTCGACGAACTCCGGTCCTTCCCGGCTGCTGTTACGGGTACCAATCACGCGCATGCCCAGCGCGGCACCGCGCCTGGCAGCTTCCGTGCCGATGCCGCCGAGTCCCACAACCAGCATCGTCTTGCCTGCAAGCGGCATCATCATGCCCCGGGGTGCCGCATACAGAGGCTCGCGTTCGCCACTTTGCATTTGTTTTGCGAATACAGGCAATGCCCGGGCCAACGCCATTGCCATCGCAATTGCGTGCTCCCCAATTACCGGTGAGGACATCTTCTGCATATTGGTCAATACAACTTCGCCGCTGCCGACACGCGGCACACTGAGGCAGCCCTCGGCGCCCGCCCAGGCGATCTGTATCCAGACCAGTCGCGTAGCTGCGGCCACCAGGCGCTCGTCACACAGCCCAACAATGGCATCCACGTCACTCGCCGCGGAAACGTCAATGGAGTCCGGTCTTACGGGGATGAAATCCGTTTCAGGGTAGAGGCGCTGCAAAGCGCCGAGATCGTCCGGGCCAACACGGGCAATCATGATTTTTTTCGCGCCTCGCCACTTCGGCAAATCGCGGGTAGCGATGTCCCCTTCAACGATGCCGGCCCGAGTGACGAGCTCATCAATAGTGACGTCAGCTGGCAAAGGTGCCGCCAATATCACGATCAGTATTGCGGCAAATGTACGGATTTTGTTCATAGGCTCCTCGCTGAGCGCACAGTTTACGCAGTCAGCCGCGGGAGCAACAGAAAAAAAAGCCCTCAGGAAAAGTTGATAATCACGTCTTCCTGCTGCGCCCTGGCGCTCGGCCGGGAGCCAGGGGACCAGGAACGGCGGGACTTGGCGAGATCAGGCCGGGAAGAAATCGATCGGCTTGGTAGTCGTTATGGCTTCGACATCCCTCGCCTCGAAGCGGAACAGCTTGATACGCTGCACCAGCTTGCGCTCGAGATCCGGGGCGCCGAGCTCGCTCGAGACAACCTCACATAGGGTGACCTGTCCGCTCGGAGCGATCGTTAACCTCAGCACCAGCTTGCCCTCGAGCGACGGGTCTGCTCGCAGGGCGCGGTTATACAAGGCAAAGATTGCGCCTTTGTTCTTGTCGAACACCAGCTCGATCTCCTCGCGAGAGCGCGAGGCTTTGCCACTGCTGCCCCGCCGTGACGCGCTGCCGCCGGGCTGACCGATGTTAGCCACCGGACTTGCTACCTGCGTCGTAGTGCGGCCCGCTATGCCAGTACCGCCCGTATTGCGGCTCATGCCTGCGGTATTGATACCCGTCGAAGCGGAGCCCGCTTTGGACGTGATCATTGAGCGTTCGTTGCGCGTCGCCTCCCCGACCGATGCGGTCAGCGGCCGGTCGTCGGATATCTGGTCAACCAGGTTGGTGTCAACCAGGTCCGCAAGGTCTTCGGCAAAGGGCATGAATGCGGCCTGCGCCTGTTCACGCGCTATCTCGGCGCGATCCGGCTCGGGCTCGGGCTCCGGAGCAGGCTCCGGCTCGGGCTCCGGGTCGGCCTCTACAACCTGCTCGGGCTCGACTTCCTCGGGCTCGGGCTCCGGCTCTTCCTCTTGCGGCGGCGGCGGTGGCGGTGGCAGCGGCTTCTCCTCGAGCAGCAGCTGAGCAATCCGCGGTGGAATTTCAATGATTTCGTTGGGGTCAGGTTCCGGGACAGGAATAAACGGCCAAATCACGCCGAGTACGGCGCATACGAGGAATATGATGCCCAGTAGCCGCCGGAACTTCCTTTCCTGGCCAACGCCCGATGTCCATGGCAGGTCATACTCTCTGTAAAACGGTAGATCCAATTCCGCGACTCCTGTGTCTCGTCCCTGTGCCTAGAGGGTTGCCTGAACGTCGTCCAGCTTGTCTGAACTTTTCTGCAGCACGGCCAGCGAAATCTGCCCGTAATCCGATGCCGTGCACGTCGCCATGACTTTCTTTAGCAGACGGTACGGAATGTCCTTGTCACCCATGATCGTGACCTCACGACCGGCGATATCGTCCTGTGCCTCGCGACGCAACACACGGTCGTTCTGTGAAAGCAGCGCCTCCCGAAGTTCCGGTATATCGTTACCTTTCCTGGCCAGGACCTTCGCGACTTTCGCGACCGGCGTGCCCTGCACGATGATGTCGACCTCTCCAATCAGGATCACAACCGTTTCCTTGGCTTTCTGTTCGGCGATGGATTCCGGTAATTGCAGGTCCTTGGCATTCGGCAAAGTTTCTACGTCCGACGAATTGACGAGCAGGAAGAACACCAGGATTGTAAAAATATCCATCAGTGAAACGAGGTTGAGCGCACCGGATCCCTGGTTACGCTTGTGGTGCTTGTCCATGCGTTTTGCGCGTGCTGACTTGACCATGGCTCAGGCTCCCCCATCCATAACCGGCGCGTCGCCGATCGATATGTCGGGGAAAAGATCAGAACGCACGATCGACTGCTCATCAAGCCGTTCTGCCACGCGGACCGTATCCATGACCTGCACAAGCGTGTCGTAGGCTATGTCCTGCTCCAGCAGGATCGACGCGTCCGTCTTCGTCGGGTAGCGCTTCTTCAGCTCCGACAGCTTGGTGCCAAGAGCCTCAAAGTCGTAGCCACCATCACCCTTCGGGTAGACGCCGAGCAAACCCTGATTGCGGTCGCCGACCTCAATCTTTTCCTGACGCACGATGACTTCCAGTTGAAACGTCTGTTCCTGCGGTTCCACGGGCTCAGAAGAGGAGCCTGGCAGATTCAATTCGAGAATCGCCAATCGCGAGAACACCGCGGTAATCAGCAGGAACGGAACCAGAATCACCATCAGGTTCATAAATGCCGTGATGTTGAGTTCGGCCGTATCATTACGATGATGACGACCGCCTCTGCGGCTACGGATCATGCTTAAGCTCCGCCGCTCTTAAGCTGTCTTTCGGTTACAGCATTCAGGAATTTGACGCTCGCCATTTCAAGGCTATCAACGAGACCATTGGTCTTTGTCTGCAGCAATGCATGCACGAGCAACAGCGGAATTGCCGCCATCAGGCCAAACGCCGTCGTGTTCATCGCAACCGAAATACTGGCCGAGAGCATGTCTGCCTTATCCGCCGGGTTCGCGTTGGAGACGGCGGTAAATGCGTTGATCAGGCCGATAATTGTGCCGAGCAGACCAAGCAGCGTAGCAACGTTGGCCAGCGTCGCGATGTAGTGCGTGCGTTTCTCGAGCCGTGGCAACACTTCCATCATGCTCTCTTCCATTGCCTTCTCGATATCGTCGCGATGGCGCGCCGATTTAACCCGATACAGCCCGTAGGTAAGGACCGAGCCGATAGCAGCTTTCGATTTCGACGTGTGAGCAGCCGCCTCCTGGAAATTACCGGCCTTAAGGAACGGCACGATCTTCTTCCACAAAGAACGATTGCTCGCACCGGACATGGTCAGGTACATCCAGCGCTCGATCGAAATCGCAACGCCAACTGCAAATACAAACAGGATCGGGTACATGAACGCACCACCTTCCTGAAAAAACCGCACAATAGTGCTCATTTGTCTGCTCCTCTAAAACAGAATTTCACTCGCGACTTACGCCGCACTTGCAGAGCAATCGCGAATACTAGCCGCGCTTACTCCTGTTCCTCTTCGCCGTACAGGTCGCCGTAGTAATCGACCTGTCGTATAAATTCTTCCCTGTCGATCGGTGCAAGCACCTCGTCGAGCAGCGTGTTGACGGGCTTGCCCATCAGGTCGCCCGGGTCTGACTTCTGCCAGGGCACGATATACATCACTTTCGGCAATTCCTGGTTGCCGATAATCTCGGTTCGACCAAGCTCGATCGAATCCATGACCTGGTTGCCTGCCGTGCGCCGCGTTATATCCTCCGCCAACACCGGCGCAGTAACCCCCGGTTCAAGCGCCTCGATCTCCGCGCTCCGTGTCTCGTCGCCTTCCAGGCTCGTATCAGCCGCCGAAGTATCAACGGCGGGCATCAGGTCATCGTCGTCCGCTGTCTCTTGCGCAAAACCGGCAAACGGTGCCAATAACATGGCGAGCATGATTCCGGTTCCGAATACTGTGCTTCTGTCCGTACTCATGTCCGTCATTCCGCCACGTTTGCCGTACGCTGAGTCGCCGCTACGCGGCGTCTCAGATCCGCAATCCACTTCGCAACCTGCTTGTCTTCGCCAACAAGCGCCTGGTAGGCCTCGAAATTCTGCAGCGCAATATCAAGGCGCTGCAGATAGAGCTCATTAAGAACTCCAAGGTTGTAGTGTGCCAAGGCATAGTCGGGGCTGACTGTGACGGCCTTCAAATAAGCGGCTTCTGCCTCGAGAAATTTGCCATTTTTGCGAAGTAGCATGCCGAGCTGGTTCAAAGCCGCGGGATGATTGGGATTCAGCGCCAGCGCGGCGTCCAAAACCGACCGCGCCGCATCATTATTGTCGTTATTGGC
>RCNE010002062.1_pt1 | contig 10850 bp, 16 predicted proteins | sample 2041361 | NCBI WGS metagenome assembly RCNE01 (sample SAMN09708229, study PRJNA481090) | Marine sediment metagenome, whole genome shotgun sequencing project.
TACGCATTTGCAGACGGCGCAGCCGGTAACTTGGGGCCATCATATGATGGCGTATGTTGAGATGTTGGGACGCGATGCATCGCGGTTCCGGGACGCGCGCGTGCGGATGAATGAGTCGCCGCTTGGCGCTGCTGCTTTGGCGGGCACGAGCTTTCCGATTGATCGCGAGATGACGGCGGAGGCTTTGGGTTTTGAGCGTCCGGCCGCGAACTCCTTGGACGCCGTGGCGGACCGGGATTTTGCGTTGGAGTTTCTATCCGCGGCCAGCATCTGCGCCATGCACCTATCGCGTTTCGCGGAGGAGTTGGTGATCTGGTCCTCGGCGCAGTTCCGATTCGTGGTGATATCGGACAGGTTCTCCACTGGATCCAGCATTATGCCGCAGAAGAAGAACCCTGATGCGGCAGAGCTGATCCGCGCTAAAATCGGGCGGATTTTCGGGGCCAATGTGGCGCTGATCATGGTGATGAAAGGTCTGCCGTTGGCCTATTCGAAGGACATGCAGGAAGACAAAGAACAGGTCTTTGACGCCGCCGATAACCTGATGCTGGCGTTGGCCGCGATGGAAGGCATGGTGCGCGATATGGCAGCGAATGTGCCGTCGCTGGAGGAGGCTGCGGCCAGCGGCTTCTCCACCGCGACGGACTTGGCCGATTGGCTGGTCCGCGTCATCGATATGCCGTTCCGTGAGGCGCACCACGTGACGGGCGCTTTGGTGAAGATGGCCGAAGATAAGGGCTGTGATCTGCCGAATCTGAGCCTTGGGGAAATGCAGTCGGTCCACGCGGATATTACGGATGCGGTGTTTGAGGTCTTGGGTGTGCACAATTCTGTTGCCTCGCGCACCTCTTACGGTGGCACTTCGCCTGTGCGGGTGCGCGAGCAGGTCGCGCGTTGGCGCGCGCAGTTGGGGTAAGCGTAGGCTTGCCGATCAACACAAAGTGGCTGGACTTGGCAGGCAATGACGATGACATTGCCCGCAACACATAAGGAATAGCCCATGCGGTATATCGTTGTTGCCCTGACCCTCGCCCTGGCCGCCTGCGGTGTGGATGGAGAACCTGAGACGCCAGAGCGTGCGCAGACTAATACGGGGCTTTCGATCAGCGGCACAGCATCCATCGGGATTGCCGGGTCCAACTGAGACCACACGTTATGCCAGTTGTGCCTGCGCCCATTCGCGCCTAACGTCTTCGTTATCCCGGCTTGGCATTCGCCTTGGCCGGGTTTTCATTTGCTCCTGACCCTCTTTGAAGGCCTCAAACGATGGAAAAGATCCCAATGACGCCCGGTGGCCTGGCCACCATGAACGCAGAGCTGAAGCAGCTCAAAAGCGTTGAACGACCTGCAATCATCAAAGCGATTGCGGAAGCGCGTGAGCATGGCGATTTGTCGGAGAACGCGGAATACCACTCCGCCAAGGAAAAGCAGTCCTTCATTGAAGGCCGCGTGAAGGAGCTTGAGGGCTCTATTTCACTGGCTCAAGTCATTGATCCCAAGGCTCTGTCTGGCGCGATTAAGTTCGGTGCTACGGTGCTGCTGGTCGATGAGGATACCGAAGAAGAGAAGACCTATATGATCGTGGGTGAGGCCGAGGCTGACATCCATAAGGGCCTTCTGAACATCAAGTCCCCGCTTGCCCGTGCCTTGATTGGCAAGGACGAGGGCGATAGCGTCGAAGTGCGCACGCCCGGTGGAGCTAAAAGTTATGAGATTGTCAAAATCTCTTATGTTTAAGGGTGCATTTTGCGCTTCACGCGTCTCTGAATAGGGCTGATCACTGCGATGCCGTCCTCTGATACGACCCCACCTAGAACGACCTCGCACCCTGCGCCCACGGCGCTGGACCTTGGGCTCTATGCGCGCGCGGACCCCGGGCCCCGGATCACTGTGGTTGAGATTGTGGCGATTGGGGTGTCGCTGTTGTGGATCATCGCGGTGATTTTCTTGGGCTTCGGCTCTGAGGAAGATGAAGGCGCGTCGAGTGGTTTGTCGCGGCTTCTGGCGATCTTGGCTGTGGTTTTGCCTTTGGCGCTGATCTGGGTGGCTGCGATGGCGGCGCGCACGGCACGGGCGTTGCGGCAGGAAGCGGCGCGCCTTCAGGCTTCTATTGATGCGATGCGCGCGGCTTACGTGGAGCAGCAGCAGCGTCAATCCATGGAGATGAAGCCAGAGATGCTTCAAAAGTTGGACGATCTGATGGCTGCCCAACAGGCCGCAGATACACGGCTGGCCACGTTCACGTCCCTACGTGTGGTGGAGCCTACGCAAGCGCGCGCCGCTGTAGCCCCAGCCGATGTGATTGATCCGGCCCAACCTCAGCCTGTGCTGGGTTTGGTGCAAGAGGCGGTGCGGGAGCCGATTTCCGTGGCGGACTTCATCAAAGCGCTGAATTTCCCTGAAAATGAGCACGACAAAGAAGGCTTTCGCACCCTACGCCGAGCCTTGGAAGACCGCGCGACGGAGCGGTTGATCCGCGCCTCCCAAGATGTGCTGACGCTGTTGTCGCAAGACGGCATCTACATGGACGACCTACGGCCAGACCGCGCGAAATCTGAGGTTTGGCGTCAGTTTGCCAAAGGCGACCGGGGCCGCGCGATTGCGTCGCTTGGTGGGATTCATGACCGGTCCTCTCTGGTGCTGGCCGCTGGTCGGATGCGGAAGGATCCCGTGTTTCGGGACGCCGTCCACCATTTCCTGCGCCACTTTGATCGCACGTTTATGGAGTTCGAGAAGAACGCCAGTGATGAGGATATCGCGTATCTGGCCGATACCCGCACCGCACGGGCGTTCATGTTGCTGGGCCGTGTGACCGGAACGTTTGATTAAGGACTTGGCGATTAGGTTCTGGGCGGCGTGCTTTTGTAGACCGGCAGGCTCCACCCAAACACCAGTGATCCCGCCCGCAATCCAAACGTGACGACGATGCAGGCGACAGTTGTCCAGATCGTGCCGTCTGCGAAAAGTGAGGTGAGCAGCGCTGCGCCTGCCCCTGCGACAGCTGCGGTCACGTACAACTCTCCCTGTTTAAGCACCAGCGGCACCTCGTTGGCCACCACGTCGCGCATCAGGCCCCCGAAGGTGCCCGTGGCGACCCCCATGACTAGAACAACTCCGGTGTTCACCCCCATGCTGCGCGCGACAGATACGCCCGCCGCCACCGCAATTGCCAACGCCATCGCGTCCAGCCAGATCAGCCATTTCAGACGCGACTCCATCAGGTGCGCGGTGAAAAACACCAACACAGCCGCACCCATGGCGATGGCCAGCGGTGTGGCGTCCGCGATCCAAAATACCGGATCTCGGTCCAACAAAAGGTCACGAAGGGTGCCTCCACCGACTGCCGTGAGCGCCGCAAAGAAGATAAACCCCACGATGTCGAGTTGCGCACGCGATGCCGCCAATGCTCCCGACAATGCGAACACGAGCGCGGAGGCGTAATCAAGAGTAAGGGCGAGTGTCATGTCGGGGCCTGTGCGATGTCGCGAAGCGCCCTTTGGTACGGTGCTGCGAAGCCTGCGGGGGGCTTTGTATTGAGGGGCTGCCAGAAAAATTCAAAGGCATGTCCACCATCGTCAGCGGTCTTATGGCACCAATGATCCGAAAGCTGTTTGTGCGCCATCGGCCAGAAATGCCAACGGTCACCGTCTACGATATCGGTGCTGGAACCGAGGTCTTGCTTGGCCGAGATGCTTACGTCGAATTCCTCATGCAATTCCCCCTCTGCGGCTACGGCGGGCTGTTCATGCACGTCCACACCGCCCTTGATCAGTTGCAGACCCGTAAGGGGATGGCGAAACGCAAGGATGTTTGTCCCTGCGCGCATCACCACGGAACAGGCCTTATCCATCAGCGCCCTTTGGAGGTCTTGAACGGGGCCATTCCGGCGCGCGCCAACTCATCCGCGCGCTCGTTGCCCTCATGGCCGGCGTGGCCCTTAATCCACTCCCATGTCACGTCGTGGCGGGCTTGGGCTTCGTCCAGACGTTTCCAAAGATCGACGTTCTTGACGGGCTTGCGCGTGGATGTCTTCCAGCCGTTGCGCTTCCAGCCGTGCATCCACCCGGTGATGCCATTCTTCACGTAGGCGCTGTCGGTGATGATGGTCAGCTTGGACGGTCGCTCCAGCGTTTCCAGCACGTTGATTGCGCCGAGCAATTCCATGCGGTTGTTGGTGGTGTCGGCCTCGCCGCCCTGTAACTCCCGCTCCTTGACGATGGTGTCGCCATCTTTGGCGCGCAGCAACGCACCCCAGCCGCCGGGGCCGGGGTTTCCGGAGCATGCCCCATCTGTGTAGGCAACGAGATCAGGCATGGGGTGGGGCCTTTGCGTGGAGCATAACGGTGGGGTCGATGGTGCCAGCGAACCCGACTTCTTCCCCGTCTTCGCGGTGCGTGAGGGTAAGGTCAAGGTCGGTCAGCATCGCTTCAAGCTCATGGGCCGTGAAATAGCAGTAGTGTCGCCCAATAGTGTCGCGATCCTCTCCCTCCCCCGTCTTCATTCCAAGGAACAGAGTTCCACCGGGTTTCAGTGCGCGGGCAAGAGCCGCGAGGTAACGGGGCACATCGGCACGGCGCGCATGGAGCAGGCTGAAGCTGGCCCAGATGCCGTCGTAGGCGTCCACTCTGGTGATGTCATCGAAGGTGGCCAAACGTGCGGTCACGCCTTTGGCGATTGCAGCGTCCACGAAGGCCTGCGTCGCATCTATTGCGTCCACTGTGTGGCCCGCGTCCATGATCGCGCGGGCATGGAGGCCGGGACCACATCCGAGGTCTAGAACATGCGCGCTGTCGGGCAGCGCTGCATTGAAAAGATCCAAGGCGCGGACCTGAATGGGACTGATCCCAAGGTCGGCATAACCCGCCGCGCTGGCCGCGTAGACTGCGATGGTTTGGTCGTCACTCATAGGGCAAACAGGAACCCGATCGCGAGGCAAAATACAACCACGCCTGTCAGCAGAAGGCGCAAGGCCAGCCACCACGGCGGCGCGAAGCCAGCGCGGATACTGGCATAGTCGATAGCGAGAAGCCCTATAAACCCAGCGGCAAGGGCCAGCAGCTTGGTGCTGTCAGGTTGCGCTGAGAACGCCAAGATCCACAGCGGTGGAATGACCGAGAGGGCAAGGCCTGTGGGCATCCAAGTGCCGCCTGCCTTTGCCGCAAACCCCCAAATGACCCCAGCCATAAAGCACAAGATGATCGTGCCGTAGGTGATCAGCAAAGCCGGGCCAATAAAGGCCGCGGGCAGGGGCGGGACGGGCATGTATTCCAGCAACAGGCTGACGGAGGAGGATGCGCCCCAAGCGAAGGGAATAAGGCCTGCAAGGCTGAGGATAAGGGCGGACGTCGGGATGCGTGTCATGGGGCTAAGGTGGCTCGTGGTGTGAGAGAGGCAAGGGAAGACTGGGGCGCTGCCCCTGCGGTGGATTTGCCGAGATGTAGGGGAGAATGGATTATGCGCGTTCCAAGGCGAGGCGGCCAGCAAGCAGCGTGAAGATGGTCGCGAAAGAGCGGTTTAGCCACGCCATCATGCGCGCGGAGCCTAGGATGTGCGCGCGCGCCGTGGCGGCGAACAGGCCGTAGAGGATGAACACGGCAAGGGTCATGGCCATGAAGACGCCGCCAAGCAGTAGGGTCTCTTGGGTGACGGTGGCTGCGTTGCCGGACAGAAACGGGGTGAGCAGCGACAGGAAGAAGATCGACAGTTTGGGGTTGAGGATGTTGATCAGCGCACCGCGTTTGGCGATGGTCATGCCGGGCTCGGCTGCAGTGTTCGGCTCGATTGCGAGCGCGCCGCCTGAGCGTAGGGCAGAGTAGGCGAGGTAGAGCAGGTAGGCCACGCCTGCGAATTTGACGATGTTGAACAAGACCGCAGAGGTGTGCAGCACAGCGGCGAGGCCAAGAGTTGCGGCCAGAAGGTGGGGGACAATGCCGAAGGTGCATCCCAGTGCGGCCCAAAGTGCGGCTTTGCGGCCGCGGCCGAGACCCAAAGCCAGCGTGTAGAGGACGCCGGTGCCGGGTGCGATCACGACGACAAGAGCGGTAATTAGGAACTGGACGGTGATCATGAGGCGGGCCTTTCAGCGGGTTGCGAGCGATGGGCCTGTTCGGAAGATGCTCACATCGTTGGTGAAAATGGACGTGGGTGCAAGGCAGATCAGGCGACCTGAGGGGTCGTCAATACGAGCCACCGTCTTGATAAACCACTGGTTTTGAAACTCCACAGGGCCGAGATAACGGGACAGGAGCCGTTTAAAGCGAACGGTATCCATCGGGTGGATCGTGGCTGTGCCGCGCAGTCCGACGTGGCGCAGAAGGCCTTGCGCGTTGTCGTAATCCACGACCTCGACGGCGACGTTGGGGTTTGCCGCTATACGTTTGGCGCTGCTGGAGGAGGTGTCTGACAGCATCCACAACACGCCATCTTCCCACGCGAACCAGACCGGGGAATTGCGCGGCTCTCCGTCCGTGGTGACCGTCGAAAGGGTCGCGATAAGGGGGCCGGAGAGGACAAGATTGGGATCAAATTCGGTAGGCAAGGGACCTCCTGCAACGGGGATAGGGTATATCAATTTGAAATCTGGGTCAGTCTACAACCTTGGTCATGCCGGGGCCTAGGCGGTCATTCGGGCGGGGGGTGAAGCCCGCACTGGCATATAAATCCTCCACCCCTTTTGCGGACATCAAGCCGATGGTGGCACGAGATTTAGCCAGCGGCGCGATGTCGGCCAGAAGGCGGGTCGTGATCGCGCGGCCGTAGCCTTGCCCGCGATGACTTGGCGCGACGACGATATCCTGGAGGTAGAAGTAGAGTGCGCCGTCACCGACGACCCGGCCCATTGCGATGAGGGTTCCGCCGTTATCGTGCGCCGTGACGTGGAGGGTGGAGGCGGCGAGTGCTGCGGTGGCTGTGCCTGGCGCGATTGTGCCCCAGCCAGCTGCCGCGCGCAGGGCGATGAAATCGGCGGGGTCGGGTGCGGTGTTGGTCAGCGCGATCATGGGGCCTCGTTCACATACATGCGCCAGCTGTGGGCCGGTTCGAAGCCGAGCAGCGCTTTGGCTTTTTTGTTGGAGAAGAAGCTCTCACCCTCGGTGATGTCTCTCAGCGGGACGTCCGGGTAGTACTGTGCGATCAGATCGGCGGAGGCGTTCGCGACGGAATGATCATCATTGGAGACGTTGAAGACCTCATACCCCAGCCCGTCCGTCTTGAGGCAGCAATCCACCATGTGGCCCAGATCGCGGGCGTCGATGTAGGCGAAGAAATTGCGCAGGCGGCGTTCGGGATTGGCGATGTAGCCGGGGAAGTCCCGCGCGTACTCATGCGGCTCCACCACGTTATTGATGCGCAGCCCGTAGATGTCGATGCCGGAGCGGCGCTGGAACGAGCGCGCGGTGACTTCATTGGCGACCTTGGACATGCCGTAGGTGTCTTCGGGGATCGTGGGGTGATCCTCATCCAGCGGCAGATACTCCGGCAGGCGCGTGCCGTCCGCAAAACAGATGCCGTAGGTGGTCTCCGAGGAGGCGAAGATGACCTTGCGGATGCCGAACCTGATGGCCGCGTCGATCACGTTGTAGGTGCCGATAGTATTGACGCGGTAGCACTTGTTATCGGTGGTCAAGAGGATGCGCGGGACGGCAGCGAAGTGGACGACCGCGTCAAACTTGGGCACGCCTGTGCCGGGGCTCAGCTCGTCGAAATTGGCGTAGCTGGACATGACGTCAAACATCTGGCCCGCGTCGGTGATATCCGCGATCCGGTTGTCCACGCCAGGCAGGCCTAGCGGCGTGAGATCGACGTTGAGGACTTGGTGGCCTTGGTCGAGCAAGTACGCCACCGCGTGACGGCCTGCTTTGCCGGAGCCTCCGGTGAAAAGAATGCGCATCGTGAAATCCCCGCTGTTGGTTGCGCCACTAGACGACTGTTGAGCGGGGATTGCCAGCGCGTGCGGCCCGAGACGATTGCACGGGCCGCAAAAATCTGTCGTTAGGCGGAGGCCACCACAAGCTGGCCGAGTTTGTCGAACGCCTGACCCCATCCGCCTGCACCAGCGGAGCCTTCGGGAACGCCCACGTGGACCATCGTCATGGTGGTTTTGCCGTCGGCCTCGGTCAGGTCCACGACTACCTCAGTAATGTCAGGATGACCGGGCGGCATGCCCATGCTTTCAGCCGAGATGATGGTGCCTTCCGCGTCGCACATGCTTTCGGTGTAGACGAGGCGCGAGGGACTTTTCACCTCCTTGTACAGGCCGATAAACCACATCGTCATGGTGCGCTCCGGCGTCTTCATCTCCATGCAGACCTTGCGGGTACCCCCGACGACCACGTCCATCTGAGCAACCGGAACGGACATGCCCATGGGGCCGTACCATTGCTTGAACAGCTCTGGATCGGTCCACATGCCCCAAACCGCATCAATCGGAGCGTCGAACTCGCGCTGGATTTTCACCCATTCTGGTTGGTCATTCATGATCTTGGTCCTTCCTGTTTTTGAGGATGCGGCCCATGAGATTGAATCGTTCGTCCCAAATGTGCCGATATTGGTCTGTCCAGTTCGAGACGACCTCTAGCGGGTCCGCGTTCAGCGTGCAGGGGCGGAATTGAGCGTTCTTGCCCCGTGTGATCAGGCCTGCGTTCTCTAGCACCCGGATGTGGTTTGAGACGGCAGGCAGCGTCATATCGAAGGGTTCCGCCAAGGCGTTCACAGTCGCCTCACCCTGCGAGAGATGTGCAAGGATCGCGCGCCGGGTTGGATTGGCGAGGGCCGCGAAGGCGGCGTCGAGCTGATCGGAGTCTGTCATGGGAACCTTTATTAAGGAGATGACTTAATAAAGCAATTGATTAAATATAGAAGGCACGAAACGGCTGTTGTTGTGCACGCGGGTTTTAGGTGTGCCCCGGTAGGAGCATAGCACGGTGCATTCGACGTCTTGGATCGCACGATCTTCCCAAGTGCTGCGACGTGCCCTGCGCGCGGCCGTTCGCGGGATTTGGAGCACCGCAGATTCGCCTAAATTAAGCTTTGAATTCGGCACAATTCAGCCCTTCCTGCGCCATAGTTGTTAGGCACGCACAGCGTTCCTGCGTCCAAAATTGGGAATTGAGCTATGGTTGACCGCACGTTTGTTGCATTCGACAATGATAACTTTGTTGTCCAGAGCAGCACGGACGCTGGAATTGTTGGCAGTGGCGTTATCAATAACTCCAGCACGCCGGACGGGACGACCTTCACCTATACCGCAGGCAGCGGCCAAGACATCATTTTGGATGACACGGGCGGCAGCACTGAGGTCTTTGAGGATGATGACGAAGCGAACCATGTGATCACCGATGGCGGTGGCCTAGTGGCGAACGGACAAGAAGTAGAAGCAGAATCGTTCATTTTCGTGCAGGAGATTGACGGATTTGGCGTCCCATTCGGTCCGGTGATTGCGATCACTGTGTTTTCTGAGGGCGGTGTGACCGGAGACGTTTGGGGCCTTTCCAGCGACACCCCGCTGATTGACGGCGCGTCCTATGTCAAAACCGGCGGCAGCAACGGGGGCAGTAGCAACTATGACGATTTCGTAACCTGCTTCGCGGCAGGCACTGCAATTGATACTCCCGATGGGCCCCAGCTGATCGAGAATTTGCGCCCCGGTGATCTTGTCCAAACCCGCGACAGTGGCCCGCAGCCGATCCGGTGGGCAGGCCATAGGCGCGTTTTGGGTCGGGGCAATTTGGCGCCGATCCGCATCGACGCCGGCATCTTGGGCAATGACGATCCTTTGGTGGTTTCGCCCGAGCATCGGGTGATCGTGGATGGCCCGACTGTTGAACTGCTGTTCGGGACGCCCTGCGTTCTGGTGGCCGCCAAATACCTTGTGGGGATAGTGGGCATTGCGCAGCGCGACGTCGCCCGCGTGACCTATCATCATCTTATGTTCGACACGCACCAGATCATTCGTGGAGCAGGCTGCTGGAGCGAGAGCTTCTTTCTGGCGGAATACGCGTTGTCTGGGCTGGACGCTGAGGCCCGAGACGAGATGGAGCGTCTGTTCCCGGACCTGCTGGGTGCGACTGCAAGCTTTGGAGCAACGGCGGAGCGGGTGCTGAAGAAGCACGAGGCTATGCTGTTGAAGGCAAGCTATTTTGAGCCGGCGCTTCGCCCAGTGGCGGCTTAAGCACGGTTCTCTTTGCTGAACGGCGTCAGGCGGGTTCGCGAAGGACGCGGGGGACTTTGAATTCGACGTTTTCCACGGCGGTTTCCACTAACTCACGCGTGACGGTGTAGCGGTCTTCAAAGGCTTGGATTACTTCCTCGATCAAGACCTCAGGGGCGGAGGCGCCTGCGGTGATCCCCAGCGATGTGATGCCATCCAGCGCGCGCCAGTCAATGTCCGTGGCGCGTTGCACCAGTTGGGAATAGGTGCACCCGGCGCGGGATCCGACCTCAACAAGGCGCTTGGAGTTGGATGAGTTTGGCGCGCCCACCACTAGCATTGCGTCGGCCAATGGCGCCATCGCGTTTGCTCCAGCAACCGACTCCACTTTTAGTAGCCCTACCTGGAAGTCCAATCTCAGCACCGACCCATTTCTTGGGCCGTCGTTGGGTCGAATCTTGGGGATACCAAAGTTTGTACTGCACATCGGTAGTCGCCTGACTGGCGGTGCACCACCAAACGCTCCGGTACTGTCGCCGCTGCTTGGCAAACTGTCTGAACTGCCACCCACCTTGTTGCAAGTCAGCCGAGATGAGATGTTGTACGGCGACTCACAACGCTATGCCAACAAAGCCCAAGTCCAAGGTGGGGATGTCACGCTGCAAGTCTGGCCAACTATGGTGCACGTGTTTCAAGCGTTCCC
>RCNE010002063.1_pt1 | contig 10845 bp, 8 predicted proteins | sample 2041361 | NCBI WGS metagenome assembly RCNE01 (sample SAMN09708229, study PRJNA481090) | Marine sediment metagenome, whole genome shotgun sequencing project.
CCTATACGGTCTCTCTTAACTTGTCAGGCAAAATCTCGATTTCTACATATAAAGCTTACACCGATCTAGCCATTACACAGGGTCAGAAATGGCTCTGTCTTTTTTATTGATTATTCCAGACAATCTTGGCAGCGATTACAAAAAACACAGACAGTGAATTGTGACTCTATCTTTTATTCAGCAGGGGAGAAGATGTCCTTTGCCAAGCTCATCAATGACCCTGAACTCCGATGTTTCCGCACAAGAGTTAAGTTTTTCATGCATGGTATTCCCCATGGAACTATCTGCTTTGATGCTATGATGCGTAATCATCTTTTCCTTAATTACCAGTTTAGCAAGGCCTTGCAGTAATGTACACTCAAAGCATTAATCCAGAATTGCCGGACAATTGTTAACTCGTACGAACAAATTTCTTCACCAGAATAAACACCATAGATCAGTGGCTTTACCTTACTGTACAACTATTAAAGCAGTTACCACTACTCCATGACAAGGGGTGAGCCATTTGCTGATCAGAAATCAGAGGTTAGAGATATCCTTTGGCACGTTGCTATTAAAAAAATGATGTAGTTACCATGTGGGCATGGAAGATATGGAAGATTTTAAATCCTTTATATATTTTGCTTTCTAATTACCTGTGTTACTATTACCTCTGACAATCGGAATGAGCTTTTTTGCGGATAATCAGTAGGCATAATTTAGATATGTATTAAGGTAGTCTTAAAGACCTGAGCCTGGTTTTAATAACCTTGGACAGGAACAGGGGTTCCTGTCACAGATGGTTGTAAATATAAACAAACACAAGGAGACCTATCATGAAAAAACTGCTTACCTTTGTAACACTGGCATTGATGGGACTGGCCATAAATCTTCAGGCTGCTGAGCCTCTTAAGATACTAACGTGGAAGGGCTATGCGCCTCAACAGCTTGTCGACAAGTTCGAGAAAGAAACGGGCATGAAGGTTGAGTTGACGCTCTCAAACAACGAGGAGATGATTGCTAAACTGCGGGCTACCCGCGGTGCTGGATTTGATCTTGCACAGCCCAGCCAGGACCGCATTTCCTCTGTACAGGCTGAATTCAAGATCTACCAGGCAATGGACTACGGTAAAATCGATTCAGCTCAGATTATCTCCTCAATGCTTGAAGCCGTGAAAAAAAACACGATGGTTGGTGATGCCTCTTATGGGGTACCTTTCTGCTACGGTACATCTGGGTTGATTGTCAACACCAAGCTCGCCCCCAATGCCAAAGACTATTCAGCTCTCCTCGATAAAGCGTATACTGGTCGCATCAGCTATCGTTTGAAACGTCCGACGCTCATTGCTCTGGCTTTCGCCAGTGGTGATGACCCATTTGCAAAGTATGGTGATCCTGCAGCCTACAAAACACTGATGGATGGCGTCTCAAATGAAATGATAGCCGCCAAGCCTTATGTGAAAAACTACTGGTCCAATGGTGATGCACTGCTGGAGATGGTACGCGGCGGTGAGGTCTCTGTGGCCATGGGCTGGGATAATGGTGGCTGGAAACTCCATGCAGAGAATCCTGACATTGACTTTGTTGCACCGAAAAGCGGTGCTCTTGGCTGGATTGACACTTTTACCATTCCGGCTAAAGCCAAAAACATTGATGGTGCCTACAAGTGGATTAACTTCATGCTGCGTCCAGAAAATGCAGCAGTTTTCTCAAACCAAGAAAAATATGCGACGGCTTCAAAGGATGCCGGCAAGTATCTTGATGCAGAGGTCCGCGACAATATCAACCGTTCTTTCACCGCGGCTGATATCGATAATATCAAGTGGTATCCCCCGGTTTCTTCAGATATCGAACAGCTTGAAGGAAAAATTCTAGATATGGTAAAAGCGGCGAAGTAAAGGTTTTCTTCCAAATATTGCTGCTTTCAACGCCACTTCTATTCTAGGGGTGGCGTTGCTCCGGTACTTCTCGGTTCATGGTAAATTTGATGACCCCTGTTTTAGACATTCAGAATCTAAAAAAAAGTTTTGGTCGGTTCACGGCAGTTGATACCCTAAACTTCCAGGTTGAAGATGGCTGTTTCTTCTCGATCCTCGGTCCGTCCGGCTGCGGCAAAACTACTCTACTACGGATGATCGCTGGTTTTCAGAAACCAACAGAGGGGAAGATCCTGATTCGCGGTGAAGACATGGGCCGCGTTCCACCCAATCGCCGTCCGGTAAATCTGGTCTTTCAAAATCTGGCCCTTTTTCCAATGATGAACATCTATGAGAACATCGCCTTTGGCCTGAAGCGCCAGGGTGTTAGAGCCTCTGAGGTATCACGGCGAGTTAACGCTCTTCTGGAGCGTGTTCAGCTCTCGGGTTATGGGGCAAAAGAAGTTTCCCAACTTTCAGGAGGTCAAAAGCAGCGGGTAGCCATCGCCCGTTCGCTGGTCCTGGAGCCATCCCTCCTGCTGCTTGATGAACCGCTCGGAGCGCTCGACCTCAAGCTGCGCGAGCAGATGAAGATAGAATTGAAAAAACTTCAGGCCGATGTGGGGACTACCTTTATTTACATTACCCATGATCAATCCGAAGCGCTGGTCATGTCAGACCGGGTGGCAGTGATGAACGAGGGAAGATTTGAGCAGATCGACACCCCCAGAAACCTCTACAGTAATCCAGCTAGTCGTTTCGTTGCCAGTTTTGTTGGTGAGACCAATGTTATTCCAGTCAGTGTAACGTCAAGAAAACCGCTGAAGGTGAAAACCGACTTTGGACTGGAATTATTTGGAACCTCAATACAGGATGACCAGGATGACCATCTTGATCTCTTTATCAGGCCGGAATCGATCATTCTCGATCTTCAGGATAATGGTGATGAAACTAACCGGTTTTCACTGACCGTGCGCAACATCCTCTTTGATGGATCAAATACTAAGATCCTTGCAACCGTGAACCAGAGCGATCAGGAGTTCACTGTTGCTCTGCCTCAGAATCAGCAGTTTGCCCATATCGACAAGGGTTATACTATTTCTGCTGGAGTCCATGTCGACAGCTGTCGTTGCTACCCCAGGGTATGATTATGAAGGACCACTTTCGCCTCGGACTTCTTATATTTCTTACGCCAGTGCTGCTCTGGCTGCTGCTGCTCATCGTTGTCCCCCATATTGAATTACTTCTGATGTCATTGCATGGTAAAAATGATATGGGCAAAATCGTCTGGACATTTGACAATTATCGTAACTTCTTTACCGAAGGAATTTATTGGTATACCTTTGTCCGTACAGCATTGTATGCCGTTATTGTCACCATACTTACTTTTCTTGTTACCTTTCCTGTGGCTTTTTATATCACCAAAGTGGTGTCGCCTCGTTTAACTGGATTTCTGACCATCCTGTTGTTGATGCCATTCTGGGTAAGTGAGTTGGTCCGAGTCTATGGTTGGATGATTCTGCTGCGAGAGAGCGGGGTTATTAATCACCTGCTAATCAGCACTGGGTTGATCAAAGTGCCAATAGAGATGCTCTACAATGATGTCAGTATGATTATGGGTCTTGTTTACACCTCTATGCTCTTCATGGTTGTGCCATTGATCTCATCGCTGGAGGGGATGGAGGATAGTCTGATCGAGGCGGCCCATGATCTGGGTGCTTCGCCGTTTGCTATCTTCACCCGCATCATTATTCCCTATGCCGCTCCAGGTATTACTTCCGGATCGATAGTGGTATTTATGCTGGCCTTGGGGAATTATCTCACCCCAAAACTTATGGGCGGTAAGAACTCACTCTGGTTTACTGAGCAGATTTACAATCAATTCATTGCCAGTTTTAACTGGAACCAGGGCGCCGCTTTTGGTTTTCTCCTATTGCTTCTTAGTTCGTTGATTATCTGGACGGGATTGAAACTGAGTAAACAAAAACTCGGGAGAGTCCTGACATGATCCGCACACTGCCCCAGCAGAGGAGTTACTCAAGCGCCTTCCGACTATACATCATATTTTTTTACATTTTTCTTTTCGCACCGTTGGTGATCGTATGTATTCTCGCCTTTAATGATTCTAATTTCCCCGCTCTGCCCTGGAAGGGGTTCAGTCTGGACTGGTTTTTAGCTGCCGGCCCGGAACGTATCGGTCTCTTCCACGATAGTTCAAATATGAGGTCAATCTGGGTCAGCGCACAGACCGCATTCTGGGTGTCTATTCTCTCTGTTGTTGTTGGTACCATGGGTGCCTTCCTTTTTGAGCAGGAGGAATTTTGGGGTAAGCAGGGACTCTATTTTCTGGCACTGACTCCGCTGGTAATTCCCGGAGTTATCCTTGGTATTTCATTGCTGCTGACGGCAAATAGCCTCGGCATGTTTTTCGAGGATTCTTTTGGGGTGGATATCCCGTTTCTGCGACCAAGCTTCTGGCTGGTGGTATTTGGACAGTTCTCATTTATCGCCACTTTTGTCCTGTTGGTGGTATCTGCTCGACTGAAAAAATTTGACCATTCTCTCGAGGAAGCTGCCCTTAATCTCGGTGCTACCAGGTTGCAGGTCATTCGCTACATCACTCTGCCGTTTCTCAGACCTGCTCTTTTTGGCAGTGGGGCTGTTGCTTTTTTAATGAGTTTTGAGAATTTTAACACCACCCTGTTCCTGGTTGGTTCTGGGACAACCTTGCCAATTAACCTGTATCTCCAGGTGCGGGATGGCTCAACCCCGATTATCAATGCAGTTTCATTTCTGTTAATTGTCTCAACATCAATGCTTGCCGTCATTAACCTGCTGCTCAGCAAACGCGGAGAAAATATCTGAATATAGAATGTTAATGCCTTACAAAGTCGAGAATCCATCGTATAAATAGATCACTATCAGGGGCAATGTCTAGAGAGCTCAGCCCGGATTCAATTTGTTCAGGCGGAATGATTGCTCGTCTGTCATTTATAAGAGTTTTTGAATAAGCGGTATTCCATTCCGGGTGTCCTTGTATACTCAGAAAATGAGCGTTCCATTGGACAACGAAAAAAGGGCAAAAATCACTCTCGGCAATGACTAAAGCACTTTCAGGCAGTAGAGAAATTTGGTCTTGAAAACTGACAATGATATTCAAGTCAGATTTTTTCTCACTCATCCAGGTTGGAGCAGCAACAACTCGGTTTGTGGCGACACCGACTCCCCAACCTTTGTCAGATTTCTCCACCTTTCCACGACAGGCCATGGCGATAGCCTGATGGCCGAAACAAATTCCGATCAGTTTTTTTCTTTTACTGTCCAGGAGTTGGATAAATTGTATAAATCGTTGAATCCATGCCTTTTCTTCATACACCGAAGCTTTGCTACCGGTTGTGATGTAAAAATCATAGGAATCTAACTCACCAGGATAGTGTCCTTGGCGGCACTCGAAGGTTTCAAACTCAAATGGTTCATCAATGGTATCAAACATGTGTTGAATCATTTTATTGTAATGGCCAAATTGCGGTTGAAATTTCTCCAGGACATCATCACACTGTAGGATCGCAACTTTCATATTATCTAGAGTTTTCCGCTGACAGCATCTTCGAGTATGCGTTGATATTCACTTGCGCTGAACCTGATTGGATTACCTCCGGCAGATGGGTCATTAACCGCCAGCTTACCGATATTTTCAGAATTATTATCGCTGATATCGATTTCAAGAAGAGTGTGAGGAATATCGAGTTCCTCTCTCAATTGTAAGACCCAGTTCATAAAACCATCAAAACTTGTATCATGTAAGCCAATATATCGGGCTAAACGAATGATACATTCTTCAATTTTACTCCGGTTGGCCTTTAATACATAGGGCATCAGAACCGCATTTAAAGTTCCATGATGTGCATCATAGAGTGCCCCCAGCGGATGGGCCAGAGCATGCATGCCACCCAGCCCTTTCTGAAATGCAGTTGCTCCCATACTGGAACAAACCAGCATTTGAGTACGGGCCTCCATATCATTCCCGTCAGCGACGGCCCGAGGAAGATATTTGTGTACAAGACGTGCACCCTCCATGGCAATGCCTGCTGCCATCGGATGATAAAACGGAGAGCACAGGGCTTCCAGGTTATGAGAGAGTGCGTCCATTCCTGTCGCAGCCGTAATCATTGGAGGCAGGCCAACAGTGAGTTCCGGATCCAATATAACCTGGGTTGGTAACATGTTTGGATGAAAGATGATCTTCTTAAGATGATGAGTCTGATCAGTGATTACCGAAGCTCTTCCTACTTCGGAACCGGTCCCCGCTGTGGTTGGAACGGCAATGACAGGTGCCATGCCATCAACGTTGACACGAGCCCAGTTATCACCCACATCTTCAAAATCCCATATGGGCCGGTTCTGCCCAACCATCAGGGCAACAGCTTTTGCGGCATCCAGGGCGGAACCTCCACCAAAAGCGATTACACCGTCATGATTATGCAATGTATAGTAATCTACTCCGTCCTGAACATTTTCTCCGGTAGGATTAGATTTGATAGCGGAGAACAAACCGCATCTCAGGCCCGCATTATTAACATCAGCCAATACCTTGTGCAGCATCGGTAAAAGGGCGATCCCCGGGTCGGTAATCAGCAATGGTGAATGCATACCTTTGGCTTCACAAAGCTCAGCCAATTCCTTAACCCTGCCGGCCCCAACCTTTATGTTTGTTGGGTAGTTCCAGTTTGCATGATACGTCAATGAAATATCCCCTTAAATTGAATTAAAGTGTCAAGAATCATAAAATTTAGTGAAACTATGAGCATTAGAGTGTTGGGGACTCTACACTTACATTTTGGTTTTAATATGAAATGATTTTGGTCGAGTCAGAGATTCATACCCTACGACCGACAGCGAGCAGCCATATCCGGAATTTTTAGTGCCGGTCCAAGCCAGTTCAGGATCTAGATAATCGCAACGATTGATAAAAAAGGTGCCGGTGTCGATTTGCTGGCCCAACTCGATCCCCTTATCGATATCATTGGTGAAAATAGCCGCTGTAAGACCAAAGTCACTATCATTCATTAAATCAACAGCCTCTTTATCGGATCCAACTTTCTGAATACCGACAACAGGTCCGAAACTCTCTTCAGTCATTATCCGCATGGAGTGATTTACTTCGGTAAGTATCTGCGGCGCAAGATAGGGACTGCCTGCTTTATCCAACGGGAAAGATTCAGCTGAAATATGTGCTTGAGCTCCCTGGTCAATTGCTTCCCGCGTCTGTTCACGGACGAAATCAGCAGCACTCGCACGTACCAGAGGACCTAATGTCGTTTCATGGGAATCCGGTCGTCCCAATGTAAGATTATTTGTCCAACTCACTGCTCGTTTTACAAATTCATCATGAACTGCTTCGTGCACATACAGGCGCTCAATCCCACAACAGGATTGTCCAGAATTAAAGAACACACCATCCATTGCAGTATCCACTGCCTGTGCAAGATCGGCATCATTGCGCACATAAGCAGGGTCTTTACCGCCAAGTTCCAGGCCGATGCCGATAAATCGGCCGGCGGCGGCTTTTTCGACCATCTTGCCTCCAGGTACCGATCCAGTAAAAGCAACATAATTGATGCCTTTGTCTTTTATGACCGATTCAGTGTCGTCATGTGTCAGATGCAGGTATTGAAAAACGCCATCGGGCAGCCCTCCTGCCAGGAAAGCGTCGTGTAATCTTTCAGCACATAACGGGGTTTGTGTAGAGTGTTTCAGGATGACCGTATTTCCAGCAAGAATAGCTGGCAGAACTGTATTGATGGCGGTTAAATAGGGATAATTCCAAGGCGCTATCACAAAGACAACACCGACGGGTTCTCGCTGAATCCATCGATTAAAACCCTTTTTTTCCCCCAACCTTATTGGAGCTAACCCCTGGTCCGCTAACGTAATCATGGTACGGGCACGTTCTTCCATACCATCGATTTCCCCTGAAGCAAAACGGACCGGGCGGCCCATCTGCCAACATATCTCCAGAGCAATATCATCTTTTTTATCGATAAAAGCATTTATAGCTTTTGAACATAAAGCTTTACGTTCGTATAACGGAACATTTCTCCATGCCTTTTGAGTTGTTTTGGCATTATCCAGGATTAATTGAATCGTATTTCTGTCTGCATACGTTTTTTCTACATAGGTAGATCCATCTATAGGACTGATAGTTGAGAAAATAGTGTTCATCTTTTATCACTCTGTTTATGCAAAAAGGGGAATTTTGAATGCATTAAATAATCTCAAAATAACGCTCCATCTCCCAGTCCGTAATATGTTTCCGAAATTCACGTTCTTCCCATTCTCGCGTTGCGCTAAAATGATCAACAAAAGCGTCTCCGAACAAAGAACGTGCGGCATCAGAAGTTTTGAATGCCTGAGCGGATTCCCACAAAGTTCTCGGCAGCGCTAAAAATACGGGATGTTTTTGATCATATGCATTACCGGTAACCGGTGGTTCTGGCTCCCACCCATTTTCAATACCATAGAGACCGGCGCCAAGTGCAGCGGCCAATGCAAGGTAAGGATTAGCATCGGCCGACCCTAAGCGATGCTCAATACGCTGTGAATCATTACTGCCAGGTATCACACGCAGGGCAGTGGTGCGATTTTCTACACCCCATGTCGCATCAGTAGGTGCCCAAAATCCTGGAATCAAGCGAGTGTAGCTGTTGATAGTTGGTGCCATCATACAGAGCAGTTGGGGCATTAGTTTCTGCTGACCAGCAATAAACTGACGTTGAATATCACTGATATTATGTTGTTTTGATACATCGTAGAATGCTGAATCCGAGCTATTTTTATGGCGCAAGGAAACATGGATATGGCCACTTTGGCCAGGGTAATCATTCGACCACTTGGCCATAAAAGTTGCCATCAATCCGCGACGCTGGGCCAGTACCTTGATAAACGTTTTAAACAATGCTCCCTTGTCTGCAGCACTGACAGCATCATCAACAGCTATTGCCGCTTCGACAACCCCTGGCCCTGTTTCAGTGTGAATACCTTCTATAGGAAAATCCATCTGCTCTGCCAGCTCCATTATCTCCCGATGAAGTTCTGCATGGGTTGAATTTCGAATTATCGAATAGCCAAACCAGCCAGGGGTTATTGGTTTAAGATTCCTAAAATTTTTCTCTCTGACGCTGTCTGGTGTTTCTTCGAACAGGAAAAATTCATATTCAAATGCGGCAAAAGGAACAAATCCCAGGTCAATAGCTCTATTTACAACCCGGCGTAATGCCGCACGAGGGCAGACTGCTTCGGCCTGGTCAGCAAGCTCTGCTATGAATAGTAGCATTCCATCTTCAAAAGGTATTTCTCGGCAGGTGTGAGGAAGGATTCTTGCCGGGGCATCAGGATAGCCTGTGTGCCAGCCAGTATATGTAACATTGTCATACAACTGGTCTTTCATATCCCAGCCTAATATTACATCGCAAAAAGCGAAGCCCTTATCAAGCGAAGCAAAAAATTTTTCTCGACTCATATATTTGCCTCGCATAACTCCGTCAATATCAAATAGGCCGACTTTGACGTGAGATAGGCCACGCTCTTCAACAATCTGCTTGGCACTCTCTATGGTTTTGATTTCTTTTGGTTCCATGAGTTGAGTCTCGTCTTTGTTTAGTTTGAATTCTGGAAGAAGGTAAATCAATACCTAGTGCTCCCAAACCGATGTTTACCAATGGATGTATTTTAGGTTTGAAATCCTTGTATCGTCATAAGAAATTATAATTTGGGGCTTAGGAAGCAAAAATTAATAAGCTGAAGCTAATCGTCAAGTACCAGTCGAGAGCCAATTTACAGCATTACAGATCCGGTTAAACCATCAAAGATCTTTCCAAATTTCGGTCTTTGTAACAAGACTTTTGCCCGATCAACCATCGAAGCAAGCAAACATTGCCATATCATTGCAATAGTAAAGTGTATCCCTGCAACAACCATTGACTGGAAAAAAGGATCTCTATCTGGATCAATAAATTATGGCAAAAAAGCCATATAGAAAATCACCGTCTACGGGTTAAGAACATTCGAGAGAAACCCTTCCCTAAAAGATCGAACAGCATTAAATTCCACCTTTGAAGCTTCTATTTCGCCAAATACCTTACCTTCTTTATTAAAGATCAATCTTCGCCAGCTATTTAAGCCAAGGCAGATAAGGTGGCCTGCCCCTGCCATTTTTAATGCACTAAAAGTCCAGGCAGTCTGCATCAGAATTAATGATATTCCAAAAGCCTAGACTAGAGCATGAACAAAAAGTCCGGAACAGATCCCTAAACTGCTTATCGCACCAACGTTCCAGCCACCGCGTGCACTGGTGCGGATAGTCAGCATAGTGTCGATCCCAGGGGTAATTGTCAGTATAGTTACCGCAACCAAACAGATAATGAGAGTATGATGGTCCATATACTTAATATCAGGTGGCTAATTAAGATTAAATCGCACTATAAAAGACTTATTAATTCGATGTTATTCTACAACATCTCTACAAATGAAACCAGTGGGAAGGTTGAGCGAGAAAAAGATACCACCTATAGCTATAGAGGCTAATTTATAGAAATCGATACTCAATCTGACATATTTTGCTCTGAGATTTTAACCTTACCTAACAGCTAAAATCAAAACATTTCAATTGAAAAGATTGACAGGAAGAACCTAAACTTGGGGCAGAATGAAAGTTGTTAAAGGCTGGAAAAGGTCTTGGTTTTGAACGGCCCACTGTCGGTTATTGATATCGATACCGAAAATATGCAAAAGTCACCTCGAAAGAATAGTTTTGAAGCACTGAACCGGGCGGCACTGGTTAGAAAAGGCAATTTTTTAGGTACTTTTAAGAAAGCAGTTACTTGTCACCCATAATGGCGTGTATGAAATGAATCAGTAGGGAAATCTATAGAGTGGGAAGAAAACTAATCAT
>RCNE010002523.1_pt1 | contig 10838 bp, 4 predicted proteins | sample 2041361 | NCBI WGS metagenome assembly RCNE01 (sample SAMN09708229, study PRJNA481090) | Marine sediment metagenome, whole genome shotgun sequencing project.
TCGGGGCGCATGATGCCCATCATCTCGCGACCCCAGACGGAGGTCTCGTCTGGTTCGCGTCCGTTCACCGCCATGACCAGATTCCACGCATCCAGGTTTTTAAAGCCCGGGTCTAATTCACCGTTGAGATACCACTTCTCGTAGCTCAAATATCTTTTGACGGGATCAACGAACTCCGAAGCACCTTGAGCACCGTCTGGATTGCGTTGCTCGATCGGGTCAGAATGTCCTAGGCTGACGGCCATGGCGAGCTTTTGGAAAATGCCCTCCTTCGCCTTACTACTTGCCTTCTGGATGTCGGTATAAATTTTCATCGCCTCGCCGAATTTTCCAGAATTGGGACCATCCGCCACCAGCATCTGGATCATCAGCGCTTGGTTATTTAGAAGCTGCTTGATCAGCTGCCCATGCTGGGGGCTCTGTTGCGAAAATTTTGCGAGCCCACGGGGTGTTGCTTCCTTAATGACTAGATACTGCGCTAGCTTGAGGTCGAGCGCATCGCTACCCAATAGGCTGCTGGCACCAAGTGCATCCATCGCTTTCCACGTTTGCTCCTGAGCCTTCCTGTATGTTGCTTCAGCCGCCGCTGCCTCCTTGATCAAGGTCGGCATGTCCTGCTTCAATTTTTCCACCTTTGCTTTGGCTTTGTCGATTTCGCCCGGCAGAGCCGCAAACTGCTTACCTAAGTTCTCAAGGTTCTTTTCTGCCTTGGTTACCGCCTCAGCCTTTGCCGGATTATTGTCAGGCATGGACTTGACTTTCTTCAGTTCCGACTTTGCATCCGCAATCATCGTTGGCATATACTCCAAACGCATATTTAGATACTCCACATGGTCATCGCCATAACGACTGTTGAGTTTGGCAACAGTTTTCGACTTCTTGTGGGCGACTTTTCCTGGCTCTTTCTCTGCTTGTGCCGCTTTTGTCAATGCGGTGATCTTTGACTGATCTGGCTTGGGTAATGTTGCTATGATCTCCGTTTTCAGCTCCTTGAGTTTGCTGATGTATTGCGCTTCCAAGGCTTGACCTTGCTGAGACAGCTCAATTTTATCCTGCTTTGCATCTGCTGTTCCCGTAACGAGGGTCAAGCAGCCCATAATGGCGACACTGCAGGCGATGCCGCTCGCTGTCAGGCACTGGGCCTCTTTGCGGACGGATACTGTGATTGATCGGAGTGATTTAGTATGTTTCATTTTGATGATTTGGTTTAGATTTTGTAGAAATGTTAGTTTTGCGTGATTCAGGAATCTGATGCCAACGCTGGGTAAGCTGTTTATGTGAATATTGATTCAATCATGTTTATTTACTGTGAATTTTCCGAGGGATAAAGTATTAGCAGACCTGCCTTGTTATAGTCGCTAACCAAAAGTTCCAACCAAAGAGCATCCCTATCCTGCAAAGAAGAGAGTAGTTTTGCAGAAAGCATGGAGGTGGTAGAGCTGAACTTAAGATACGAGATAATTTATGTATTATTATTTTTATCGCATTTTTGCCTGTCCTGCAAAATATATTTCGCAGGATTTGTGTTTGTAACTGTTCTATTATTAAGTGCAGTTTGACTCACGGGTAAGTCAGCAGCCCAAAGTTGAATCACGCCCTTTTCCTAAGCACTTATATCTGTTTCTTTAGAAGGTACAGTTACTCCGATTGATTTTTGATTTTCGTGAGAGAATTAGCGAGGGATTCATGTAGTCTTGTCATGTCCGAGCGCTAGTCACGAAGTTCAGCCACACCAGACCGAGGCATCGCCCGCTTTTCAAACCAATGAAATTCTAACACCCAGAGCAGATGATAACAAAAAATACAGGTAAAGCATGGCAACGCATCCTCCCGTTAATGGTCACAGTTTCCTTAACGACTTTTGCTGCACCCACAAAAAAGAGCCATAGTTGGAATGCCTTTGAGGCCGACTTCGACGCGCTTGGAGGCGCTGCGATCAGCTCTAAGTCAAACAGCTACAAGGCACCTTCGGAAGACAATATCAGTCCCACCGCAAGCTATCGTGTTGCATTTACCAAGGCTGGCAAATACGACCTCTATGTCCGCTGCCTACCCGGAAGCTTCTATTTCAGCGAGGCATTCGGCGAAACGCCTCAATGGAAGGAAGTAAAGAACATCAAAGGCCCGAAAGGGGAGTATGTGTGGGTGAACCTGTCTGAGAAATTAGCGCACAAGAAGACCGGTGATATTATGTTTGATGTCAATGAGCCAGGCAGCATGACGTTCAAGATCGCCTCACGCACCCGTGGCTCCAGCATTGATGCTTTTGCCTTTGGCAAGGCAGCCAAAGCATTCACCGACGCCCAACTAAGTGCAGCCGTTTTAGGTCACCCAGCAGCGAAGACTGCTGGGTTGGTAGGCTTTCAGGCAGAAGCCGCTGCCGCTTATGGTAATGATGTCTTATCCGATGCCGCACAAAAAATGCAGAATGAATACGCCATTCAACTCAGCCAGTTGACCAGGGAAATACAGGCTGCCTTGCCCACCGTTACGGATGCAGGAAAAACGGAATTGCTCACCAGCCTAAAAAACGAGTTGGCGCCGATAAAGTCGATCAGAGGATTGGGAAACACACTTAAGCAGTTCCGTACTGCCGAGGATGGACTTCTGGCTGCAAAAGAGAAGCTTAGGGTAGCTCCTGCTTCATTACTGGCTGCTGAGAAGAGACTGAAAGACGCACTGAGCATGCCCGACAGTAGTGGCGATAAGGCCGCGGCGGTTGAGTCAGCCAAAAAAAGCGTTGATGGTTGGAAAAAAAACCTAGCTAAACTTCCGCGTGATGTCAAAAAAAAGCAGGGGTTTTTCGATAAAGCCAACAAGGAAATGGCGGCTCTGCTCAAGAAGATTGAAGCCGCCAAAGATACTGGCAAGGTTGCTAGAATGGAGACTGTCAAGGTGCTGAACTCCCTCGATGTCAACAGCCTTCTTTCCAGCAGTAAACTCGATTCTAAGCTGGCGCAATACACTGTCATCGCTCAAGCTACCCCGCGCGCACTGGGCCGCTATGCTGCTGGGAGCAATGAGAGTAAGGCGAATCTCGATGAGTTGTTTTCTAATACGGCATTGATGCTTGAAATGCTCGTCGCTGATGGCGCAACAGATGCTAACTATGGGGAGGCAATGAGAATTTTCAAAGGCATCCAGAAGATAGGCTCGAAAGCTAAGGATGGACAACTGCGCAGGCTCGCATTAGCAGTGGCGCTCGTACATGCAACACCCATGGGTGAAGCATCCGGCGGAGAAGGAGTTAAAAGGATCAAGAAAATAGACCCGATCAAACGCTACCTCAGCTATGAGAAAGCCTTTCTGGATGGCAAGCTAGACCCTGCTTTCAGTAATCTCACTGTGTGGGAGCTCAAGATGGTCGTGGACAGTAACCATGACGATGCATCACTAGAATGGGGGCGTGAAATGATGCGCAGCTACCGTCCCGCAATCATGAAGAGGGCTTATACCGATCAGCGCTACGCACACATCGTTGATCAGGAAATCCAATACACCAGCCAGTTTGTAAAAGAGGATAAACCCGAGTTGAAAAACATGCAGAACCTTCTCGCTAATGGTGGTATCTGCGGACGGCGGGCGTTTTTCGGGCGCTTCGTGCTCAAGTCTTTCGGTATTCCGACAGCTGCTCGTCCAGAACCCGGTCATGCCACTCTCGCTTACTACACTCCAGACAACGGCTGGCAGGCTTATCTCGGCTCACAATGGGGTAGTCGCGCGCGAGTTCCCCCCTACGGCAGAGATATGCATTTCCTGCTCAGCACGTTGGCTCGTGAAGACGAAAGCAACTTCCTGAAAGTAAAGCGTGCCCAGTTGATAGGTGAGGCAATAGGCGAACCCCGCATTTATGGTCTGCACGGTGGGGAATCACCTGGATTATGGCACTCTGTAGCCATCGCCGTGCAGGATGGCATCGCCGATCAGGTAAAAGCTAATAGAGAGAAAGATTCCTCTAGGGACAAGAAACCAGAGATTGAGAAGACGGTCATCACCGATGACGATCGTAAAGTCGTTAGTGATTCTTCTGGAGTCATCACCATCCCCGCAGTCGCCACTAAGATACCAGAGCAAAACACTGCAATTCCTGGCTGGGGTCTTATGGAGATAGTGACATTTACGGAAAGTAACCTTGGAGGCAAACAGTTGCATTTCTCCCGCTACGGGAGTTCACAGACCTTAGAATATACGTTCGATGTGTCCATGGCAGGCAAGTATGAACTCACCTCTAGGATGACCAGTTCGCGCTGGGACATGAGCCTACTCGTCTCCGTCAATGATGCCTCGCCAGTGACGATGGCTATTCCATTTAACTCGGGTCTCTGGGATACCAGCAAGCCAGTTACTATCAACCTGAAAGCTGGCTCTAACACCCTTGTCATCGCCCGCAGTCAGGATATGCGTAAAGGCATTGCAATCAAGGATTTCACGCTGACCCCTGCAAAATAAAAAATCGAAATCATATTGGCTGACTATATTTAGCACACTAGAGAATATCAATTTTATGAAAATAATTATCCGAACCATAGCCGCTATGCCCGCCATTGCGCTTCTGAGCACTCTCAGTCTCGCGCAAGGGCAGCAGACATTGGAATCCAAAGCGATCACTATTCTGGAAACTAATTGCTTTTCCTGCCACGGTCCGGACAAGGAAAAAGGCGACACCCGCTTCGACGTCTTGGAGACGATCGATAGCGTCAACCTTCAGACTTTGTTCCTTAATGCCCAAGATGCGGTGCACTTCGAGGAAATGCCGCCCGAAGACGCCGACAAGCAGCTGACGGATGCGGAGCGGGAGATTCTGCTCACCTGGTTCAAGAGCCAACTCACCGGCGATGCCGCCAAAAAGCTTGAGGAGAAAATGCGCCGCCCGGAGTCGGGCAACTACACGGATCACGAAGAACTATTCTCAGGCAAGCACGCCGATAAAACCAGCTTCACCCAAGATCGCCGCTGGTTGATCAGCCAGTATATTTTTAGCGAAAAGTTTAATCGAATTCTCCAGCTGAAGCCAAACCGCCTGATACACGGCAAGCGTCTTCCCGTGCTAGGTGATAGCAATCACCGCGAGATCAATATGACCAACCCGTTCCTGATGACCAGCGAGGCGGGCATCCGCTACTACGCCAACGAAACACTCAACGGTGGCCATCTGATGACCATGATGAACAACGCAAATGACGCCAGCGATTATATGTTAGGGATCATTGAAAAAGACAAAAAATATCTTCCCACCGCGCACAAAATGATCGCAGAGGAAATCGCGAATCGTAAAACGCTGGAGAGTAGGCGGACGTTTCTGAATCACCACATCGAGCGGGTGCTACAGGATATTTACGGCGGCAAGCACGCGCGTATGCTTCCTAAGTTTGTCCGGGTGGATGTGCCCCCGCCGTTTGATCCTAGCACTGGAGCGAAACAGGCGGCCTGGCACGCGGGAAATCCTGGTAAGGAAGAGGTGGCGTTAATTTATCGTTCCTTTCTACGCCTAAAAAAACCGGGGCAATCCAAGGAACATCTCATGCAAGCTTGTGAGAGGGAATGGTTTAATCACGGTCATACCGAGTCCAAGATTCAGATCCGCATGACGTTCCTGATCAATTACTGGGATAAGTTTCAAAAACGCACTTTCGGGGATCGACGGTTTGTCTCGAGGAACCCGGTCATCGAATACGAGCCACTTGCTGAAGATGAAATGCTAGTCATCACTGAAACGATACGCAAGCATCGTAAACCTGGTGATCGCTTTAAGGACGTGATCGGCAAATCGATGTCGGCTTGGAAGGCAGGCTTCGAGAACGAGCGCATTGCTGCCGGTCCACCGAGTGATGCAGAGCTCGACGCCTTGGTCAGCGAACTATTTATTCTAATCCATGAGCGCGCACCCGAGTCGGATGAAGCCATGCGTTTGCGTGCGATCGCGCAACGTTTCGCAGATAGACTCAGCCGCAGCGAATTAATCACCAACATGATACAGACCGTTATCTTGAGTTCGGATTTCGTTTACCGCTCGGAGTTTGGCGTGGGTGAACCTGACAAGCACGGCCGCCGCATGCTCTCACCCTATGATGCGAGCTACGCCCTAGCCTACGCCCTGACTGACGTGAGTCCTGATGCAGAACTTGTCAAGGCCGCTGCGGAAGATCGACTCAACACCCGCGCTGATTACGAGCGCGAAGTCCGCCGCATGCTTGCAAAACGTGACCAGTACTACATCATTGATGAGGATGCCGATAGCAGCGATTACCCCAACTTTACTAAAATGCCGATTCGTGAACTGCGTTTCTTCCGCGAGTTCTTCGGCTACGACAAGATGCTGGGCATCTTCAAGGACGAAAAACGCCTTGGAGCTGATTACAGTTGGGTCATGCCGCGGGTTGTTGTAGAGGCTGATCTTCTCGTCGAGCATATCCTAGAATCCGATGAGAACGTCATCGAAAAGCTTCTCGGGGGCGAAGAATTTTACGTTTTCCACACCGGAGACAACGAGGAGATGCAGAAGTGGTCCCAACGGATCGAGAAAATCTACAACCACTTTAAGGATATGAACTGGCGCGAGTTCACTCTTGAAGACGTGAAGAAGCACCGTGAGTTCATCGCCGAAAACAAGATGCGCGGCTTCGACACACGGAAGCCTGATATGCGGCACAGCCGTGACCCAGTGGATGTGTTCAAGAAGCAGTTGGAAAGTTTCGAAAACCGCATCACCAATGAAAAGGGTAAGGACAAGAACACTCCCGCTCCATACCCCTCATTTTCGATGCAAAATTTTAGCAACGCAACGAATCCTTACGGCGGAAGGGTCATGGGCCCCGAGATTGCACGCATGTTCAATATCGACATTTCTGACTGGGACTATCCGACCCAGCAGCCCGCGAAGGTCAAAAACCGCAAGGGCATACTGACCCACCCGGCTTGGCTGATCTCCTTCGCCGGTAATTTCCAGACCGACCCCATCCATCGCGGTATCTGGGTGCAGGAAAAACTCCTGGCCGGCACCATCCCCGACGTGCCGATCACGGTTGACGCGGTCATTCCCGAAGATCCGCATAAAACCATGCGCCAGCGTCTCGATGCCAAGACCAACAACAACTACTGCATGCGCTGCCATGAAAAGATCAACCCCTTGGGTCTTCCCTTTGAAATTTATGACGACTTCGGCAGGTTCCGGACCGAGGAAGCCCTCGAATACCCCGAGAACTTGATCGCGGAAGGGCCTCGCAAAAGCGATAGTCCGCACGTTGATTTCCGTGACATGTACAAGACTCGTAAGGTCGATGCCAGGGGCTACCTCAAAGGTACTGGCGACAGCTCGCTGGATGGCGAAGTGACGGATGCGCTCGATCTGATTGATCGCCTAGCAAAGTCCGACCGAGCCCGCCAATCCATCATACGCCACGCCTTCCGCTATTTCTTGGGCCGCAACGAAACTCTCAGCGATTCCAAAACCCTGATCGATGCCGATCAGACCTATCTCAAATCCGGCGGTAGCTTCGACGAACTGATCGTCTCGCTGCTGACCTCGGACTCATTCATCTACCGCAAACAAATCAATAACACAAAATAATACTATGGATACCACTCGCAGATCATTCCTCAAAAAATCCGCCTTCGGCGTGGGCGGCCTCGCTCTCGCGCCAACCTTCAATTCGCTTCTCGCCAACACCGTCCAGGATGGGGTGAAAGGCGTGACACCTAGCGTGCTCGGTGGCGTGCCCCGGCGCTTTATCTTCATCCGCAAGTCCAATGGGCAGAAGCCGAAAGATCTCAATTTAGCCACTTTCACCAAAGAACAGGTCAAGAACGACTATTTGAAAAAGCCCGTTGAGTTCGATCTGCGCGATCATGAATTACCGAAGTGGATGCGTCCGCTCGAAGACTACAAGTCGAACATGGCGATCCTGCAGGGCTTATCCACGAGGATGAGTGAAAACGGTCACTACTCGTACTCGTCCGTAATGGGTGCCTTCAAGTCCGGTGGTAACTCTATCACTGGCATCAAGCGCGCGACCATCGACTTTGAGCTTGCAAAGCTTTTTCCTTCACCCTTTGGCCACGTCGAACTCGCGCTGCGCGGGGTCCGCGGGAACAATGCGAAATTCGAAACCGGCATCCAACCTGGATATTCCGCGCCTGGGCCGCACCAGCGCAACTACTCCTACACCGATCCGATGACCGCTTACAACGAACTGTTCCGATCGGCCCTCAATCCAAAAGCGGCGGTTTCGGGAAACGAGATGCTCGCTTTTCTTGAGAACGAGGAAAATCTGAAAGCCCGGCTGTTGGAGGGTCATGAGAAGCAGAAGCTTTCCAGCCACATCGCCTCGATCGAGGAGATCCAGGCGCGCAATGAGCGGCTCGCAAACATGTCCGGTACAATCAAGCAGTTCCTTCCAGAGATCGACCCGATTCATGCAAACGGCGGACCGAATGCGAACACCATGCAGAAGGAAGAAGCCATGACCGATGTTCTGGTGGCCGCGTTGGCCACAGGGCTGACCAATGTCGTGACTTATACGATCGATGAGCTAGGAACGCCGATGATTGGGCTGCCAGGCAATGAGACCGATCAAATCTCAATTCATGAGGTAGGCCACAGCGGCGGCTACTCCGGCGTTTCCGCTGAAGAAATCCGTGATAAGATTCATTTTGCTCATATCAATCAAGTGAAAACCATAGTCGATAAACTGAAAGCCATACCCGAGGGCAAGGGCACGATGTTTGACCACACCATGATCATGTATTTCCCCGAAGGCGGTGAGGCACACCACGGCTTCGGCTGGGAGGCTCCTTTTGTCATCGTAGCCGGTGACAACTGTGCCTTAGACATACTCGGCCGCTACACGCGCCTTCCTTACCACGCGACCGAGGGTCACAAGACCATTGGCAACTGGTACACCACACTCCTCAACGCCCACGGCAACCCGATCGAGCACTACGGCGACTTGGATCTGGACATGTCTCGCAAGAAGCTGGATCAGCTCGGGGCCATCAAGCAGTTCATGAGAGCCTAGAAGCTGTCAGAAACCCTGGATTGCCTGTATAGCTGATTTATCATCTAACCCTTAGATCAATCAAGTAGAGGTCTAATTCATATTTTAAAACATCCATCTAACAAAATAATAACTATGAAAATTAATACACAATTAATCGTCACCATCCTAACGATGGCCGCTCTCACCATCCCATGCTTGGGGCAGGTGAAACCTCAAGCCAAGACCCTCAAACTCCACAATATCTTCTCCAGCGACATGGTTCTCCAGCGCGGCAAGCCGATCAAGGTCTGGGGCTGGGGGAAGCCGGGTGACAAGGTTTCCGTGAAATTTGGCAAGGATACGGCTACTGTGGTCGTTGCGAAAGCGGCTCCCGTGAATGTCTTCGGTGAAGAGGAGAAATACGCTGGTAAAGGACGCTGGGAGGTCACTCTTCCCGAGCGCGAAGCTAGCGCCGATCCAGAAACCTTGACTATTACTGCTGGTGGCGAAAAAGTGGAACTGACCAACGTCGTCCTCGGTGATGTGTGGGTCATGCACGGACAGAGCAACATTGGTTTCCCCCTCGGGAAAACCAATGGTCGTAATCTGGCTGCGCAGGCAAATATTCCCAATCTACGGCTTTTCTCGATTAACGGAAACGAGCAGGCTACACTTCAAGACGATATCCGTCCTGAAACCATGTCATCTAATGGCTGGGACATATCATCGCCAATGACAGCGAGCGAGTTTTCCGCCATCGGCTGGGTTTTCGGCGCAAACGTTCAGCGCTCGGTCGGTATCCCTATCGGTTTGATCAAGAACGGCCGCGGAGGCGATCGAAAGTATGGTGCCAGTCCACAAGTTTGATGAAGACCCGCTGACCAAGCGCTACGCAGACCACGTAAAGGCCAAGATGGCAGCCTTCGACCCCGAGGCCGAAGCGGACAGAACATGGAAGATCGGCAAGGCACGTGCGAAGCGAAAGAACCAGCCGGAGCCGAAAAGACCCGACCCGAAGAACCTGCGCTCATGGAACGTGCCAGGCAAAAGCCCAAGTGATATGGCTAGCGTGTACAACGGCTATTTCGGTGTCTTCAAGGGCTTCAACATCAAGGGTGTGGTGTTCCATCAAGGCTACAACAACACGGTTGGCGACAACTGCCGCCCCAAACGTTATGTCAAACTCACGGAACTAATGGTTGAGGGCTGGCGTGAAGATTTCAATGATCCGAATTTACCTGTCGCAATTATCGGTTTTTGCGCGGATGGTGGGCAGTTGCAGAGTGAGGAGAATTTTGAAGAGAAGACGAGAGAAACTGGTCCATATATCCGCGAAGGACAGCGTCTCGGACTTGCTAAGGCAGCTGGCACGGGACCGACAGTATTTATCCCAGCATACGATGTGCAGGCTCCTGGACTGCATCCGAATAAGAAACGCGAGCATGGCTGGCGTTCGGCGCGATGGGCGCTGGCTGACGTTTACAATGTCGATGGATTCGCTTGGAAATCAGTAAAGCTAGTTTCAGCGGAACCTAAGGACGATATGATGGTTCTTACCTTTGACGGGCCAGTTCTGCCGGATGACGGAGGTAAAATACCACGCGGTTTCTCGATCGCTGGCGAGGACGGCAAGTTCTACATGGCACACGCCCGCTATCAGGCCGTGGAAAAGAAAGACCGGCGCACGAAAGCGAACAGGACGATCCTGGTCTGGAGTCCGCTGGTCGATAAACCCGTTGCAGTGCGCTATGGCTGGAGCAACTGCCCTATCGGTAATCTGAAGTGTAATAGAGATCAGGATATCGCTCTGCCAAGCTTCCGTACCGATAGCTGGGACTTACCGGAAGAAGAAGACCCAGCGGT
>RCNE010002065.1_pt1 | contig 10837 bp, 9 predicted proteins | sample 2041361 | NCBI WGS metagenome assembly RCNE01 (sample SAMN09708229, study PRJNA481090) | Marine sediment metagenome, whole genome shotgun sequencing project.
TCAGCGGTAGCGCCGGGATATTGCGTGATTACCAGCGCGTCCTTGATGGTGAACTCGGGATCTTCGAGCCGCCCCATGTCCTTGTAGGCGCCCAGGCCAGCAACGATCAATACGACGGTCAGGACGAGTGTCGTCGTCCGGTTATCAAGACAGTATTCAGTAAGTTTCATGGCGAGCTCCTAGTCAGTGAGCTCACTGATTTTCATTCCATCGGCGAGGTGTTGGACACCCGACACAGCAATACGATCGCCTGATGCGAGACCGTCCAGGATGTCGATTTCCGACCCAGACAACTGACCGGCCGTGACGTGCGCAAGGCTGACGGTCATGGTCGCCGCGTCGACTTTCCAGACATAACTGCCGCCATCATCACCGCCGACAATTGCATTGGCTGGAATTTGCAGTGCACTGCCAATCCCGTCGATATCCGCTGGTATGCGCACGGTCAGGCTCGCCGACATTCCCGGCAGGATACTCACGTCCGTGGGTGGATCGAATAAAGCGTGCGCTGCGAATGTCCGGGTCACCGGATCCGCAGAGGCCGCGATTTCCGTGATTGCAGCCGGAAACGACCGGTCGGGCAGTGTCGAAAGGCTGACTTGAAGTTTGGCGCGCTCGTTGCGCTGCGTCAGCGTCAGGCCGGGTTTCGCGCGCAGCCAGTCCTGCTCAGGAATGTTGACGACGACTTCGAGCTGCGTAAGGTCCTGCATGATCAGGATGGGTTGTTTGGCCTGCACGTTATTGAAATTGTCGACGTAGGTTCGTCCGATTCGGCCGGCAAACGGAGCGCGCAGCTGCGTATCGCTCACCGCTTTCTCCGCTGATGCAAGTTGCGCTTTCTCGACGTCAACTTGTCGCTTGGCGTTGTCGAATTCCTGCCTCGAGATGGCGCCGCGCTCAAAGACTTCTGCATAGCGATCGTAGGTATCTTTTGCGGACTTGTACTGCGCCCTCGCGGCATCCAGTGAGGACTGGTAATCGGCCGGGTCTAATCGCGCGAGCAACTGGTTTTGTGTGACGTCGATGCCTTCTTCGGCTGGCAGCTCAATCAGGCGGCCTGCTACCTCGAATGCCAGTTCCGCATTTTGCGCGCCCTGGATTTCACCCGGGTAGCTCAGGGTCGCGCCGGCTTCCAAACCCGCTATCGTCAGAATCCGTATGGGCCGCACAATTTCGGGCGTTTCCACAGCTTCTTTTTCACAGGCCCCCAGAAACAGGGCGCACAGGCCCGCAGCGGCCAGGAAAATCGTCTTCGAAGCAGTCATCGCACTTCCTTCTTGTTTATGTCGTCGATGGGCGGATTGTAACAGCCATTGCTATATTTTTTCACAGGCTTATCCACAATGCGTCAAATGTCCTGACCCGACTTGTTATCGTCCATAAGACTCAATAAACTGCTTACACATTATTATCAAACCGGAGTAAATTCGTCATGTTGATGCGCCAACTCGCATGTTTTTGTGTCCTGCTCGGCTGTTCCACTGCCGTGCTGGCACAGGACATGTTTGTCTATCCGAAAAACGACCAGAGTGCCGAACAGCAGCAGAAAGACAACTCTGAATGTTACGTATGGTCTAAAAACCAGACAGGCTTCGATCCTGCGAATCCACCAAGGGTGCAAACAGCTTCGGTCGATACCAGTGCTGATGGTTCACTTGCTCGCGGTGCCGTCCGTGGGGCCGCGATTGGGGGTATCATCGGCAATTCCGACGATGCCGCGAAGGGCGCGGGAGTGGGACTGGCTGTCGGTGCCATGCGCAGGCGCGATCGAAATCGAAATGCACAGAAGGAGCAGGACGCTTATGAGCAACAGCAAGCAGACCGCCTGGCGGAGCTGCAGTATAATTACAATCGTGCCTTCAAAGGCTGCATGGAAGCCCGCGACTACAGCATCAGCTAGGAGATCAAGATGAAAAATATAAAACTGCTTTGCGCTGCGATTGTATTCGCCCCCGTGGGTTTCGCGACTGCCGCTGACTTTGACGGCTCGAAGCCACTGCTTTGTGCCTCGGTTAGCTTGAATGAATGTTTGCCTGATGCCGATTGCGAATCAGTGACAGCAGACAACATTAACGCGGCTGAATTTTTCCGCATCGACGTGAAGAAAAAAACCATTGTTGTTTCTGCGCGCAATCAAAGCCGGGCGCCGCAAAAAATAGAGAGTTCCTCAAAAACGGATGACCTGTTAGTCATTCAAGGTTCGAACAATGGCATCGAGGGTGTGCGGGAAGACGGTCTGGCCTGGAGTATCGCCATAGACAAGATTAGCGGCAAAATGGTGCTAACCGCGTCCGGAGATGAGGTGGGGTTCGTCGTTTTTGGGGCATGCACAGTCATTTGATCGCGTTGCATTCCCCTTTCGTGCTGGTGGATAACCAGACCAGGGCTCAAAAGCGAAATACCAACCCTGCTCGCGCTTCCCATTGCGAGAGTAGCCTGCCGTCTACCCGTATCAGACAGGCGCCGGCTCCGCCTATGCTGCTGCAGAATATATCGGTGTCGTCGTCGACAAACGTCGTGAATACGCGCGCCTCGAGTCGGACACCCAGCCTTTTGTTGGCATTTAACTGAACGCCGCCGCCGAAAGAAACTGAAAAGAAACTCTCCGAGTCAGAATCGGTGAGTCCCGGGTCAAACCGGGACATACCGAGAGTCAACGCAATAAACGGACGTGTATTGTCGCCGTTAAACAGATACGTGCCGCCGAACTGGAAGTACTCGATGTCGATATCGATCGTCGGGTCGTTGGCCAGAAACCCCCGGGTGTCTGCATCCGTGCTCTGACGTGCATAGATCAACTCATATTGCCCGTTGTGGTTTGCCCTGACGTTGAACATTAAGCCTTGCGCGTTGGAGTCACTCAGATCAACACGTCCGTCACCGTCTTGTTCATCGAAGCTGCCACCCATTCGATATGCGGCATACGGTGTGATCTCGAATTTCAGGGGTTTGCCCTGCGCCGCGACCGGCGCGGAATGGCAGATCGATAGCAGGGCGGCAATCAACAGACTAACGGGCCACACGATATTTTTCTCGGGATTCAACAGGCTCACCTCCGGATCATTTTCATAAAACCATCTACCAGCGACGAACTCGACCCGTGTCGATATGAACGAAGTTCGGACTCGCGTAGTAGCCAACACCGCCGCGTTGCATCGAGATTGCGGTATCACGAAGTTTCGTCAATTCCACACCGGTCAGTCGAAGGTCAATGGCTCTTCCCAGCAAGTGCTGGCTATTCTTCGCAACGCCGCTTGAACGACCGCGCAGCATTTCGTTCGTTTTCGGCGATCGGTAGGCCGAGATCACTTCATACGTTCCCTCGCCACCCAGTTCCTCGCGCATGTCAAAAATAAGGTCGAGGAGGTGCGGGTCTATTTCGATGCTTTCGCCAGTGCGAAAATCCGACAGGAATGCATTTATGTTGCTCAGCGCGTCCGGCACATATTCGCCGTTGTGCTTGTAGGCAACATCCAGCCGCTTGCCCGTATGCGTGTGATAGAAATCAAGCCGGCACTCGTCGATGGCGCTGGCGCTCCGCAGAGGCAGCGTCAGGCTGGCGAACACGCCGCCCAATAACGACTTAAAAAAGCCGCGACGACTATTGTTGTCAATTTGATTCATGAATCGACTATTATACGCGCCGTGGGACCATAAAATCAGGCAGCAATCGGAGTTATTCAACATGTCCACCATTTTACGTGCGGTACTGGTCGTCATTGCCATTTTGTCGACAGGAGCGACGCTTGCAGACGATGTCGCAATCGGCGAGGCGCTTCGCAACGAGATCGAATATCTTCGCGAAACAGGTCGCCTGTCGATGGGTGAAGTGGACATCGCCAGCGGCAACATGCTTGCCGAATTCTATGAGCGCCGCGCCTTTAGTCCCACCTGGACGAATCCCGATCAGGTCGGGGAGCTATTGGAGTTGGTACGCGCAAGCCGTGATGATGGCTTGCAGCCTGAGGACTATCACGCGGAGAAGATCGAACGCGTCTATCGCGAATTGAGTCTCGGCACCACGCCCACGCCGCGTCAGCTGGCCGCGGTCGAGCTCCTGTTGACGGACAGTCTGCTGCGCCTGGGCTACCATCAGCTGTATGGCAGGGTTGATCCCGGCAGCGTGGATTCTCGCTGGAACTTCGATAGCAGGCCCGTCGGGCCCGATCCGTTACGAACTCTGCAGGACGCGATCGATTCACCGTCGCTGACTAAATTTGTTGAAAAGCTGTTTGTTCGCGGGCCGCTATACCTGCAATTGCGCGCAGCCCTGAAGGAGTATCGTCAGATCAAGACCGACGGTGGCTGGTCATTGATTCCTGATGGCCCAACACTTAAAGCGGGCATGAGCGACGAACGTGTGCCTGCGCTCGCGAAGCGGCTCGCGATAACAGGCGACATGGCCGAAGCAACGAACGTCAGCAATGCTTATAGCGACGTACTCGAGCTCGGTATGCGGTCCTTCCAGAAACGACATGGGCTCGAAGCGGATGGTGCGATTGGTCCGGCGACACTCGCAGCGCTCAACGTGCCGGTCGAAACGAGAATCGACCAACTCCGCATTAACCTCGAGCGTGCACGATGGGTAAGTGGCGGTATCAAGAACGATTTCATTATCGTGAACATAGCGGGCTTTCGCGCCTACCTCGTCAATGACAGCAAAGTCACCTGGGAAACCAAGGTGCAAGTGGGCAAACCCTATCATCAGACACCCGTGTTTCGCGATGAATTGACCTACGTCGTCATGAACCCGACCTGGACCGTGCCGTACAGCATTGCCAGCAAGGAGATGTTGCCCCGAATTCAGCGTGACCCGGACTACTTCAAATCACGCACGTTTGATGTGCGAAATCGTGCCGGGGAGAATGTCGACCCGGAGACGATCGACTGGTCTGAACTCTCGCGGGGTAACTTGCCGTATACCTTCGTGCAACGGCCCGGACCGCGTAACGCGCTTGGCCGTATTAAGTTCATATTCCCGAACGAGTACGCGGTCTACCTGCACGACACGCCGAGCAAGAGCCTGTTCGGGCGATCCGAACGGGCCTTCAGTCATGGTTGTATTCGCACGCAAAACCCGTTCGATCTCGCCGAGATTCTGTTGGGTCCGCAGGGCTGGGATCGTGATCGTATCGACGCGCAAATCGAAAGTCTTGAGACCAAGACCGTACATCTTGTCGAGCCGCTGCCGGTTCTGTTGCTGTACTGGACTGCCGACATCGGTGCCAATGGCGAACGCCACTTTTATAAAGACGTTTATGAGCGCGATCAGAAAGTGCTCGCAGCGCTCGATGCACCGTTTGTGTTGGAGTTGCCAATCGATCTTTAGGGGGGTGCATGCTAGCCTGACTGCACGAACAACAAAGGGAGAAAACGATGGAGCTGGATCTCAATAAGGTTCTTTCAGAAAACTGGACCTTACTCGTATTCGTCATCATCGCTTTCGGCTACCTGGTGGCGAAAATTCGCATCGGTGGCGTGGCCCTCGGGACAACGGCGGGTGTGCTTATCGTCGGGCTGTTCTTCGGCCACATGGGATTCCCTGACGCGCCAGGTGCGGCGACTTTCGGTTTCATGATCTTTATCTTCTCCGTCGGTCTGCAGGCGGGCCCCAGCTTCTTCAGCGTGTTTATGCAGGACGGCCCGCGCTGCATAGTGCTTGCCGTGATCGTTGCGGCCACCGGTTTTTTCCTTGCGACGTTTCTGGCGCGCATTTTGGATCTGGACTACGGACTCAGCGCGGGTTTGTTGGCTGGCGCGTTGACAAGCACGCCAACACTAGCCGGCGCCCAGGACGCGTTGGCCTCCGGTATGGCCAACTTGCCGGAGGGTATGAGTACCGCGACGGCCACGAGCAATGTCGGCGTAGGCTACGCCATTACCTACCTGTTCGGCACCATCGGCCTGATCGTCGTCATTCGTCTCATGCCGAAGCTCGTTGGCATCGATCTTCCTGCAGAGGCGCAAAAACTCGCTGAGGAGCGTGGTCTCGTCGCTAAGAAATTCACACGCACCGGCGACACGATTCCTATCATCCGGGCCTATCAGTTGCAGGAAGAAAATGATGCGGTAGGCAGAACGATAGGAGGAGTGGTCGCGGATCATAGGAGAGGACTGAAGGTCCTGAAGATCCGGCGGGGGAGGAAGATTCTCGATGCCGAGCCCAGTCTCGAACTTAAGACTGGCGATGTCGTGGCGATCCTGGCCAGTCTGCAGGATCACGCGGAAGAGCGGGACAGGGTCGGTCAGGAGGTCATGGACCCCGAGTTGCTCAACTACCAGATCGTGACGCGCGAGATCATCGTCACACATCCAAGATTTGCCGGGCAGACGCTCAACCGACAAAATTTGGCGGCGCGCTTCGGTTGTTTGCCGGTCGGTGTCTATCGCGCCGGCATCGAGATGCCGGCGGAAGACGGTCTGGTCATTATGAAGGGCGATCGCGTGACACTAAGCGGCGAGGAATCCGCACTTGAGACGCTGGCCGAGGCAGCCGGTTACATCGAGGAGAACGTCGAGGACACTGACCTGATCACTTTCTCGGGCGGAATTATTGTCGGCGGTATTATTGGTGTACTGGTGATCAAGGTGGGTGGAATCTCGATAGGCCTCGGCAGCGCGGGCGGCTTGCTGCTGAGCGGCATAGTGATCGGCTACCTCCGCAGTCTGCACCCCACGTTTGGGAGACTACCCGCGGGCGCCCGCTGGCTGCTGAAGGAATTCGGTCTTCTGCTGTTCATGGCCTCGGTCGGCCTCGGGGCCGGGGCCGGCATCGTCGAAGCCCTGATGAGCGTCGGTATCGAACTATTTCTCGCCGGTATCGCCGTGACGCTCGTACCCGTATTCGTCGCTTACGCGTTTGGATTGTATGTTCTGAAAATGAATCCGGTTCTCTTGCTTGGCGCGGTGACAGGCGCGATGACCAGTACGCCCGCACTGGGCGCAATCAGTGATGCCGCCAAGAGTTCCGTGCCTGCGCTCGGCTACGCGGGCACCTACACCTTTGCGAACGTTTTTCTGACGTTCGCCGGAACGTTAATGATGGCGCTGTGAACGCAAGGAGCTTGCGAGACTATTCGTCCGGTCCTGATGAGGCTTCTTGCGGTTCGAGCCAGCGTTCCAGCCATTGGACGATTTTGTCTCGCTGGAAGGAAAAGAAAGGGTTGTAGCGCAGCCGGGCGAAGTAGTTAGGATCCAGACTGAGAACCCTTCGCTCGCCCCTTGGCGCGGTTCCACCAAAATTGGGATAGCCCGCAACCCGGGTGGGTCCGTAAATCGGGTCGTTCGGCTCGAAGGGCACAGCGATATGCGACAGGGAAAAAATCGTGTCTTGCCAGCGCATCTGCAGAGCACGTTCGGTGGATACGTCACGCCGACCATCGAAGTGAACCGCGCGAAGTGCCAGCGATTCCGGGCCCTGATTGGTAACCACGGTCACCGCGAACGGGAGCGGCAGTTCCTCGCCAATCGCCTGTAACAAGTCTCGCGGTGGTTGGGTCATCAGGCTTGCCGTCAGGTTGCTGCGATTGACGTCATAGATGACCAGCTCACTGCCATTGGGCGTTAGTCTGCGGAATAAATTGACAACCGCCAGGCTGCTGACTGTGTCGTCGACGGCAGACTGGAATGCCAGCATCGGCGGTAGCGCGCCGGGTCTGCCCGCCATATCCTCACCGACGTCACGTGCTGCCCGGTAGACCTCCAGGGCCGGGTCGTTCGGAAACGACGTGAATTTGTAGGGGTCAACCTCCGGCAGCACGCTCCCCCACTGAAAGCGCTCAAAGTAGCCCATCCAACTCAAAGCTCGATGCCAATGGGCAAATCGGGCAAGACGTGTCACGTCGATGGCGGGCGAGAGCAATACTATGCCGTCAGGGCAGGGCATAGCGTCGTCGTCGCGGCAGTCCAGCGCATAGCGAACCGCCAGCAATCCGCCGTTCGAATAACCCACCATAATCAGCGGTTGGCCAGTCTTCCTTTTCGCATCTGCGGCACGCATGGCGATGCGCACCGCGGCCATCCAGTCCTCCCACGTCGCGTGGCGCAGGTCGCCCACGGCAAATCCATGGCCGGGCATGCGCGGTGCATAGGCCGAAAGTCCGAGTTCCTGCATCAGTTGGGCGGTGGCGCGCATGCTATAGGGCGAGTCGGTCAGGCCGTGGACCAGGACCGCGGTTCCCCGTGGCGACTCGGCCGGCAGCGTGTAGGACCGGTTCCAGTTTGGCGAATGTTCATTCGGGTTAGACAGGCTGCCACGCCCATAGCGGTCGAGAATGGGTGAGCCTGAGTCGCGAAGCCCGATTTTCTCTCGGGTTTCGGCTGCGAGGCGCTCCTCAAGCGCCAGGTAGCCCGCCCAGTCAGTGTCAGACTCCTGCTTGGCCCGAAACTCCCCGATGAATTGAACGCGATGCTCGTCCTTCAGGGGTGGCTTGCTGCGGGAGTCGACGGCCCACACCAGGTACACCGTCGCCAAGACAACAGCGGCACCCACAGCCAGATAGCGCAGCAAGGACAGGAGGATTCGCATCATTCCTTTTCTTCGGCGAGCTCCGCGAGCGTTTCGGCGGCTGATCCCGGATACATCCAGGCGTTCAGGAGTTGGTAGAACAGTGCCAAAATAACAGCCCCGAGAAATAGGCCGATAAAGCCGGCATAGATTGCGCCACCGATCGCGCCGACTAGAATGACCAACGTCGGAATCTCGACGCCGCGTCCCAGCAGCAAGGGCTTCAGGAAATTGTCACTGAGTGAAACAAAAACCATCCAGACTGCGAATATCGTGGCCGGACCGGCATCGGCGATCGAATAGACCCAGACGACCAGCGGGCCGATAACAACCACAGTCGGTATTTGCATCACCGCGAGCAACAGAATGATTGCCAGGATGATTCCTGTGTACGGCACGCCCATGAGGACCAGTCCGACCGCCGCCAATAAGGTCTGGGCGAATGCGACGCCCAGTACGCCCTTGGCGACGCTGCGGATCGTTGCGACACAGAGGTCGGCCAGTGGTGGACCACGATCCCCGGCCAGCTTGGTCGCAAGTTGGCGGGTCCACGCATAGCCGGATTCTGCCGAGAGCAGCAAGAAACCGGCGACGATCAGCGAGACGACAAAGGCCAGGACGCCACCGGCAACGCCGCCGGCGGCCCTGAGCGTCTTGTCTCCGAACGTGATGAGCTGTGGTCTGAACTGATTGATGGTGGCTTCGAGATTCTCGGCAGCGCCGCTCCAAACCCCGTATACCTTTTCACCAATCAGCGGCCAGCTTGCGACCTTGTCCGACGGTGGCGGGATCGAGAGTTCGCCGGCGCGCAGTTCGCCGCCCAGATTTCGCATTGAATCAATACTGGATTCCGCCAACATGGAAACGGGGACGAGCAGGAGCGCAAGACCGACCAGCACTATGATCGTCGCCGACAGTTTCGGTCTGTTACCCAATAGCGCGGCAAACTTCAAATGCATTGGATGAAGGGCAACCGCGATGATAATCGCCCAAAGTGTGAGATTAATAAACGGGCCGGCGATGCGCATACAATAGCTGATCAACAGCAACAGTAATCCAATGCGCAGAAATGCATTCATCGCGTTGCGCATGAATGCCTCGTCAGGTTGGTACCGATCTTCAGTCGTCATCGTTGTACTCCCACTGTTGGCGGGCATTATGCCATTTAATGCAACAGGGCTATGATAAAATCCACGTTGTTCTGGCCGATTGATGATGACTATCTGAAGCCCCTCAACGACGAATGAACCCGGAGTCCTCATGAAACCACACATAACAAACAGACTCATCTTGCTGATTTCGGCTCTGGTGTTTTCAACACCGGTCTTCGGGTCGGAACCCCGAAGTGATTTTTTATACCCTTCAGCAACTGACATACCTGCGGCATGGGCCTGTCTGATTGTTTTTCTGCTTTCTTACGTGCTGGTCATGACCGAAGAGCGGTCTCACCTGCGCAAGTCCAAACCGGTCATACTGGCGGCCGGTATCATCTGGGCGATCATTGGCTGGCAGGCCCCCAAGTACAACGTACCGCACGAGGTCCTGGAAGAGGCACTGACCCACGATCTGGATGAGTACGGTGGCCTGCTACTGTTTCTGCTCACCGCGATGACCTATATCAGTTCAATGCAGGCAGCGGGTGTGTTCGAGAAGCTGCGCGCCTGGCTAGTAGGCCTTGGTTTGGGCTATCGGTCGCTTTTTTGGGTCACAGGTGTTTTCGCTTTCTGCCTCTCACCAATTGCAGACAATATGACCACTGCCCTGGTCATGGGCACGGTGATCATGGCTTTGGGTAAAGACGAGCCAAAGTTTGTTGCCATTGGCTGCGTCAATATAGTGGTGGCCGCCAATGCGGGTGGTGCGTTCAGCCCATTCGGGGACATCACGACGCTGATGGTATGGCAGTCCGGTCAGGTAGAGTTCACACAGTTCTTTGCTCTCGTTCTGCCCTCGATTGCCAGTTTTGTTGTACCCGCCGCTATCATGACCGCGTTCATCCCGTCCGGAAAACCGAAGAAGATTGAAGAGACCGTCAAGCTGCACCGTGGTGCGGGCATCATAGTAATCCTGTTCATCTTGACCATCTCCATGGCCATTACCTTCGAGAATGCGCTGGGATTGCCGTCCTATATGGGCATGATGACGGGATTGTCGCTGTTGATGTTCTTTGCCTACTTCCTGCGCAGGACGCGCCAGGAAAGTGAGGGGGAACTGGATATTTTCAGGGCGGTCGCGGCCTCCGAGTGGGACACGCTGTTGTTCTTCTTCGGCATCATCTTTAGTGTGGGCGGCCTGGCATTCTGCGGCTGGCTGGTACTGGCCTCCGACGTC
>RCNE010002066.1_pt1 | contig 10833 bp, 11 predicted proteins | sample 2041361 | NCBI WGS metagenome assembly RCNE01 (sample SAMN09708229, study PRJNA481090) | Marine sediment metagenome, whole genome shotgun sequencing project.
CATGTTCATGATCGCGGCGACGTTCCTGTTTATCGTGTTGTGCTTCTTTGGGCCCCTGACATGGTGGCATGGCCTCGTGCTTCTGATCGGTCTCGCGCTGGTGTTGGGTGACGCTGTCCGAAAGGCGCATGCGCACCGCAAGGCGGCGAACTCTGTGGAAGACGATGATCTGGACGACCTTGATGAGGCGGACCCGGACATGCCTTGGTGGAAAATTGGCTTCTACCTGCTCTTGGGTATGATTGGTCTGCCACTGGGTGCGAGCCTCTTGATCGATAGTGCCACATCCATCGCTACAGAATACGGCATCAGCGACGCGGTCATCGGCCTGACGTTGGTGGCAGTTGGCACCTCTCTGCCAGAGTTGGCAACGACGGTCGCCGCCGCATTCCGCAGGCAAGCGGATGTGGCGATTGGCAATGTCATCGGCTCGAATGTGTTCAACCTGCTGGCGATTATCGGGGTCGCCGTGTTCGTGGGACCCATCCCGGTTGACCCGGAGATCCTGCGATTTGATCTGTGGGTGATGCTGGCCTCTACGATCTTGATCGCGCCATTTGTCTTTTATCGCTGGCCCATGGGTCGCGCTGTGGGTCTGGGCTTCTCAGCGCTGTATGCGGGCTATATCATACTACTACTGGTCTAGGGGGATACGGGTATGACGGCACTTATCACAGGCGCTGCAAAGCGTTTGGGACGCGCGATGGCGTTGGAACTGGCGGCGCAAGGCCACGACGTGGCGATCCACTATAACGGCAGTGCGGATGCCGCAGATGCCACGGTGGAAGAGGCGCGCGCCTTGGGTGTGCGGGCCGTTGCGCTGCAGGCGAATTTGGTGGACGAGGACGCAGTTCAGGGTCTTATGCCACGTGTGGTGGAGGCGTTGGGGCAGGTGCATGTTTTGATCAACAGCGCCTCAATCTTTGAGTATGACAACATTGAAACCGCGACGCGCCAGACGTGGGATCATCACATGATGACCAACCTGCGTGCGCCGTTTGTGCTGACGCAGGCTCTGGCCGCGCAACTGCCCGATCCCAATATGGACGCCGGTGCGGAGCCCGAGGCGCGCGGCCTTGTGGTCAACATGGTGGACCAGCGCGTGCGCAAACTGACGCCAGAGTTCATGACCTACACGATTGCGAAAATGGGCTTGTGGGCCTTCACGCAGACTGCAGCACAGGCGCTTGCGCCAAAGTGTCGGGTGAACGCCATCGGTCCCGGACCCACGATGCAAGGTGGGCGGCAAACGGCAGAACATTTCGCGCAGCAACGTAGCGCCACCATATTGGAGCGCGGTGCCGGGCCTGCGGAAATTTGCGAAGCGCTGCGATATTTTCTGACCGCAAAAGCGGTGACCGGGCAACTTATTTGCGTGGATGGTGGGCAGCATCTGGGATGGAAAACGCCGGACGTTGTGGGCGTGGAGTGATCTGAGGCGACTTCAGTTGTCCACTGCACGCGTCGATTATGTAACCTTTATGAATATTTCCCTAATTTTAGGAACTTCTTGAGAAATGCAGATAATTTATCTATTAAAAACAATAGCTTAAATAACTGCCTAAAAATTAGGCAAACCGCAGAAGCCTGCCAAATGTAAGGAAAAAATCGGGATGCCAAAGACTTCTCCTCAAGGTTATCCACAGATTTTGTGTACAGGTCTGGGCTTGATCCGTTCGCTCAACCGTTGCAGCGGCCAAGAGAATCAACAATGTGTGGTTCCACATGGAAACTGACACCGAAAAACCCCTGAAGCCGGGTCACGAGATCATCGCGGATTACGTTCGTACGCTGGATATGAGCCCGGGCGTGTACCGGATGCTCGATAACCAGAGTCGCGTTCTTTACGTGGGTAAAGCGCGCGCCTTGAAGCGCCGTGTGGCCAATTACGCGAAGCCCACCGGGCACTCACCGCGCATTGCTCGGATGATCCGCGACACCGCCTCAATGATGTTTTTGACCACGCGGACAGAGACGGAGGCACTGCTGCTAGAGCAGAACCTGATCAAGCAGTTAAAGCCCAAGTTCAACGTTCTGCTACGCGATGATAAGTCGTTCCCGAATATTCTGGTCAGCGATGTGCACGCCTTCCCGCAGATCAAAAAGCACCGGGGTGCCAAGAAGGAGAAGGGCAGCTACTTTGGGCCCTTCGCGTCAGCGGGCGCTGTGAACCGGACGCTGAACCAATTGCAGCGTGTGTTCCTGCTGCGCAACTGCACCGACGCGGTGTTCGAGTCGCGGACACGTCCGTGCCTGTTGTATCAGATCAAGCGGTGCAGCGGGCCGTGCGTTGGCCATATCTCTACCGAGGATTACAGCGCGTCTGTCACGGATGCGGTGCGGTTTCTGAAGGGCGATAGCACCGAGTTGCAGCGCAAGCTGGCGGACGGCATGGCGAAGGCGTCGGAAGAGATGGAGTTTGAGCGTGCAGCCGCGTTGCGCGACCGGATAAAAGCGTTAACGAACGTGCAATCTGCCCAAGGGATCAATCCGGCGGGCGTCAATGAAGCCGACGTCATCGCGCTGCACATGGAAGGCGGGCAGGCCTGCGTGCAGGTGTTCTTCATCCGCGCCAACCAAAACTGGGGCAACCGCGATTTTTACCCCCGCGTTGGGCCGGATATTGAGGAGCCTGAGGTGCTGGAGGCCTTCCTCGGTCAGTTCTACGATCAGAAGGAGCCACCTCGTCAGCTAATCCTGTCCCATACGATTGAGAATATGGATTTGATGGTGGATGCGATGTCCCAAAGCCGGGGCGGCAAGGTTGAGATTCTGGTCCCACAACGCGGTGAAAAGGCGGAGCTTGTGGACGGCGCGCGGCGCAACGCGCGCGAAAGTCTGGGCCGTAAGATGGCGGAGACGCAGGCGCAGGGCAAACTGCTGGACGGGCTGTCAGAGGCGTTTGGCCTAGATGGTGCACCCAAACGGGTTGAGGTCTACGACAACTCTCACATCCAAGGTGCGCATGCCGTGGGCGCGATGATCGTGGCGGGGCCTGAGGGGTTCCTGAAATCCCAGTACCGCAAGTTCAACATCAAGGGTGAGAACCTGACACCCGGCGATGACTTTGGGATGATGAAAGAGGTCCTGACGCGTCGCTTTGCGCGGCTGTTAAAGGAGGACCCAGAGCGCAAGACGGAGGCTTGGCCAGACCTGCTATTGATCGACGGCGGTGCCGGGCAGATCAGCGCGGTGCGCGAGATTATGGACGAATTGGGCGTCAAGGGCGTGCCGTATATCGGTGTTGCTAAAGGCGTGGATCGCGATCAGGGCAAGGAAGAATTCTACCGTCCCGGCAAGTCCGTCTTCGCATTGAAGCGTAACGACCCGGTGCTGTATTTCGTCCAACGCATGCGCGACGAGGCCCATAGGTTCGCCATCGGGGCGCACCGCGCGAAACGCTCCAAGGCGGTCTCTGCCACGCCGCTCGATGATGTGCCGGGCGTGGGAGCCACGCGCAAACGCGCGCTGTTGGCGCATTTTGGCAGCGCGAAAGCCGTGGGACGGGCGAACCTGACGGACCTAACTGCGGTGGACGGGGTAAGCGACGCGCTGGCCCATACGATCTACGACTACTTCCATGATCAGGCATGATGGCGCCACAGTGACGTCGTTGGCCCTTCCGCCCCGTGCTGATCCGCGATACTTCTGATCCATGCGGTTCAATCTTCCAAATACGCTTACGATCGTACGCCTGTTCGCAGCGCCCATGGTGGGGTTTGTATTCCTCCTGCTGCCGCGCCCGTTCTCGGACTGGATCGCTTTGTTCTTGTTCGTTGGCGCGTCGATGACTGACTACTTGGACGGACTGCTTGCCCGCAAATGGGGGCAGGAATCCCGGTTCGGGACGATGCTGGACCCGATCGCGGATAAAGCGATGGTGGTGATGGCACTGGCCGTGCTGCTGGCGCTGTACGGAGTGGATTTCGCGGCGGGCAGCTTGGCCTTGAAGGCGACGTTCCTGATCCCGATCACGGTGATCTTGTTCCGGGAGATTTTCGTGTCCGGCCTGAGGGAATTCCTAGGCGCGGATGCGGGCAAACTGGCGGTCACGAAACTGGCGAAATGGAAGACGACGGTGCAGATGGTTGCGATCTCGCTGCTATTTGCGTGGGGACTGTTTAGCCACTACCTTTGGGCGCTGAGCGTCGGCATGGATGAGGCGCTGGTCGGCCAGATCTTAGCGGGCGACGTGCCCGATGAATTCAACCTTGGCTGGATATTGTTTGGCTATCAATGGACTGAGATCCTCGGCATCGGCCTGCTCTGGGTCGCGGCGATTTTAACGGCGGTGACAGGATGGGACTACTTCCGTAAAGCGCTGCCGTATCTGCAGGAGGACCCGTGATGGACCTGCGCTATTTCGCATGGTTGAGAGAGCGGATCGGAACCGGTCACGAGGTGGTTGAGACGCAGGCCGCAACAGTGGCAGAGCTGATCGAGGAGCTGAAGACGCGGTCTGAAGCACACGCGTTCGCGTTGTCGGATTTAGGCGCGGTACGCGCAGCGGTGGACCAAGAGTTGGTAGATTTTGACGCCCCGCTGAAAGGCGCCAAAGAAGTTGCCCTGTTCCCGCCCATGACCGGAGGCTGAGCGCCTTGAACGACATCCGCGTGCAAGAAGAAGCGTTCGATGCAGGCGCAGAACTGAACGCGTTCAGCGACCGGATGAAGGGTGCGGGGGCAGTGGTGAGCTTCACAGGCATCACCCGCGATGTGGCGGACGGATCGCTGTCGGCCATGTTGATCGAGCACTATCCGGGTATGACGGAAAAATCCCTTGCATCGATCCGAGACGAGGCGATGTCGCGGTTCAGCCTACAAGGTGCAAGCGTGATCCACCGCTACGGTAGGCTGGAGGCTGGGGATATGATCATGATGGTCGTCACTGCCGCCCGCCACCGTGGCGATGCGTTTGCCGCGGCGGAATTCTTGATGGATTACCTCAAGTCCCGAGCGCCGTTCTGGAAACAGGAAATCACCGGCGAAGGGGCAGAGTGGGTCGCCTCCAAAGATGAAGACGAGACTGCCCTCAAGCGCTGGTGACCTTAACAAAATTGTGCGCCGAAGGCGCATTGCTTTCGCCTCACTCAACCGCCTTCGGTGTCTGAGTTCAGGTTGGTGCCCGGGGCTTGTAGCCAGACGTCCTCGCAAGCGGTGTGCCGATCATCGAAGATGCCCCCGATACATGTCACCGGAAGTTGGATATTTTAAGAACAAGGAAGGTGCAGAGTACTCCTACGTCCCTTGGTCATTAAACTTCCCTGAGAGTCCGAAGGACGGGGCAGCGATCCATTCAACGCCAGCCAAGTGAAAAGCCAGTAGTGGTGCGCGCCGATAAGTGGCGCAAACGCTAGAGCGTAACTGTGTGCCTTTAGGAGCCTTGGTTTACCGACTCCACGTAGACGCGCAATTCCTCAGACTCGGTCCGAGCCTCTCGCAGGCCTTCCATCGCGGCGCGCAATTCGGCCTCTGTCTGGCTCAACTGATTGGTCAACTCGCCTTCGCGCTGTTGTAGGTACGCAATCGCTTGGTCCCTTGTCTCTTCTGCGTCGTGCAATGCTCGGGCAAGGTTTTCCATCTCTCCCAGATCAGCGGAAGACACTTGATTAAACCGAGTGACAAGCCAGTGGGCCAGCCATCCGAAGGCGAAAGCTACAAATAAAATAATGGCGATAGCGATAATGAATTCTAGGCGGTTCATGGGGCCGTAGCTTTCTGTTTAATCTGACTCTGGCGCTGCGGGGCGCGGCAGGGGGCGAATTTCAAAGGGCCAATCGTCCAGCGTGCCTTGAGCGAGAATTCCGGCGCGTGTGCGGGGTATGCCATCTTCTGCAGCGGCAGCAATACCATCGCCTGCGCTGTCGAGCAGGCGGAACTCGATGCGGCGGTTTTGCTCTCGGCCGTCGTCGGTATCATTCGTCTCAATCGGTTCGCTTTCGCCGTACCCCAGAGCCGTCAGGTTGCTGATCAACACACCGCGCGACAAAAGGCCGTTGAGAACTGCATCAGCGCGCGCTTGGCTGAGGTTCAGGTTCATCCCCTCGCCGCCTTGCGCATCCGTATGTCCGCCGATTTCCATGCGCACGTGCAGGCAATCGGGCAGCACTTCTGCGATGGCATCCAGCACTTCGCCTGTTGCGAAATTGATATCCGTGGAGCCAGGATCAAACGTGATCTTAGTCTCGGCTTGAATCTCCTGGATGCGGGCTTGGCATTGCTCAGGCGTGGGTTGTGAGGCGATCGGATCGAGCGTCTCATCATAGGTCACATTCAGATCGAAGATTGCACCTGTGCCCAAGTCTTCCGACAGCATCCGGGTCAATTGCGATACCATTTCCGTATCACCCGTGCGCCCCGACAGGCGCAGTATGTCCGGCTCTACTGTAAGAGTTCCGTCCTCAAGCTCAGACAGAGCGGTCAGCCCGGCCATGACGCGCACCGACCAGCCGGGGGGTAAATCGCTGACCTCACGGGTGGCAATGTCTGTGCGTTCTGCGCCAAAGGTGGCAGAGGCGAAGGCCTGAACTGAAGCACCGATCGCGCCGCCCGGTAAGCGGCCCCGGATACGCGCGCCTGCGTCGGTATCCAGCGTTGCAGTGAAGCGGGCAGGGCCGGTTCCTGCCTCAAGATCGGGCTCTGGCAGGACGGCTTGCAGGGAGAAGACATCCGGCAGGTCAGCGCCAAGTTCGCCCACGACGGTATCGAACAAATCCTGCTCAGTACCTTGGGCTGCGATCAAAGAGATATCCGCGTCTGAGATTGTGACGCTTCCGCTGCCAAGCTGGGTCAGTGCGGCCAGCGATATTTCAACCGCGTCGCCCCAAGATGGCGAGGGGACGCCGAGGCCGATGGTGCATGGGAGCAAGCCCGTGGCTCCGGCAGCCCGGCCTGCGGTGACGATTTGATCACGCGCCTCAGTCGTGTCGGCCGTGCAGGTTTCAAACCGGCCACTGTCTGCGGTTCGCACGAAGCGTAGGGTGAAGGGTGTAATGACGGGCCTGGGGGCGGAGATATCGAGGAAAATCTCAACGCCTTGGGGTGTGTTTTGCTGCAGGCGCGCGATGAACTCTGCGCGCTCCTCGCGGCTTTCACCGACGGCTTCCACTTCCACACGGTCGGCAAACACTGTGACCTTGGAGCGCGGTAGGGTCTGCAAGGCGCGCAACCCGTATTCCAGTGCGGCGTCCCAAGTACTTGGGGCTGCAAGCTCAACCGTCTCTATCATGTTCACGACTTGATCCGCGCCCGCTATGTCGGCAATTGCTTCAGCCACGGCGAAGGCTTCGTCGCCTTGTGGCGCAGGGATCAGTCCGATCAGCTGGATGCCGTCGCCGTTTCGCAGCATATCGAGCGAGAAGCGCGGTGGCGTTGTGGTATCCACGGCCGCCACGTCAAGGCGGTTGATCACGCGGTCTGCGTCAACAAGTGCCGTGGCGCGGGTTTCGGCCCGGAACCTGGACGCTTCATCCGGCGCGGTCCCGTCGAGGAAGATCTGCAAGCCGTTCGCGGAAACCTCGGCCCAAGTGATGCCGTCAGCTTCTAGTGCAATGTTAATGTCTGCGGTTGAGCGTTCTTCAATCGTGAGAGCTGCAAAAATAGCAACGCCCACAGCCATTGCGCCTGCCACTACGAAAGAAGCGGGGCCAACGAGGGCAGAGATACGGTCAGAATTTGACATGGGCGGTGTTCCGCGAAGTCCCAGCACTAGGTTAGAATAGATATGGCCTATCCTGTCGCGCAGGGGCTTTCAATCAAACGAGTGCGGCGACGGCGAAAAACAGCACGGGGATCAGGCCCGCGTTTCGGTTTGAGCGGAACAGCGCCATACATTTATCGCTGTCGTCGATGTCCAACTGGATGAGTTGCCAGGCCAAGTGCCAGCCCATGGCCCACACTCCCGCCAACGCGATCACCATGGCGAGAACGTTTCCACTGGGCACAAGCGCCACAAGCGCGCCCGCGCCGATCAGGCACAGGGTGGCGACCATGAACCCGCGCAGCCAAGCCTTGGTGTTGTCGCCAAACAGGCGCGCGGTGGACTTGATACCAATCAGCGCGTCATCCTCTCGGTCTTGGTGGGCGTAGATAGTGTCGTAGAACAGCGTCCAAGAGATGCCGCCGAGGTAGAGCAGCACAGGCGCAAGCGACAGGCTTCCGGTGTGCGCTGTCCAGACCAGCAAAGCGCCCCAGTTGAACGCAAGGCCCAGGAAGATTTGCGGCCACCACGTGAAGCGTTTGGCAAACGGGTAGATGCACACCAGCGCACAGGAGGCGATGCCAAGGGCTATGGCCATCCAGTTGAAGGTCAAAAGGATTGCGAGGGCGAGGAGGGCTTGAACGACCATCCATGCGATGGCCCCTTTGACAGAGACTTGGCCCGATGGAATAGGACGCGACGCAGTTCGGGCTACCGATCCATCAAGATCTCGGTCCGTGATGTCGTTCCAAGTGCAGCCCGCGCCACGCATCAGAAAGGCACCAAGCGCGCAGGAGGCAAAGAGCCAGACGTCGTAAAGCGTGAAGGTGGAAGGGTCAGAGGCCACGGCCAGCGTCAGGCCCCACCAGCAAGGTAGAAGTAGCAGCCATGTCCCGATGGGGCGATCTGCCCGCGACAGGCGCAGGTAGGGGCGGGTGGCTTTGGGAGCGATCGTGTCGACCCAATTGTCCGTCACGGCATCAGCTACTTGTCCATCGCTCTGCGTGCTCATACGTTAATGTCCATGAATAACCGCCCCAAAATACGCCTCTATGTAGATCATCCCTTGGGGGAGGCGCAAAGCGTTCCCGTGTCGCGGGACCACGCAAATTATCTGTTCAATGTAATGCGCCTGAAGGTGGGCGCGGAAGTCGCGCTGTTCAATGGCTCGGATGGAGAGTGGCGGGCTGAAGTGGTTGTCGCGGGCAAACGCGGTGGCGTGCTGATGTGTGTGGATCAAAGCGCACTCCAAATGATGCCGCCGGACGTGTGGCTGCTGTTTGCGCCGATCAAGAAGGCGCGCACGGATTTCATTGTGGAGAAGGCGGCTGAGTTGGGGGCGGCAAGGATATGCCCTGTGCAGACGGCACGCACGAACGCAGACCGGATCCGACAAGACAAGTTGCAAGCCCACGCGATGGAAGCGGCAGAGCAATGTGGGGGGACCTTTGTGCCTCTGGTGGATGAGATACAGCCTTTGACTAAGGTGCTGGACGGTTGGAACGCTTCGCGTTCGTTGGTGTTTGCGGATGAGGCAGAAGTCGGCCCCTCATCGGGCAGAGATGCCCTCCTCGCAGCGGTCCCTGCGCCTGCGGCGATCTTAATTGGACCCGAAGGCGGGTTTTCGGACGCAGAGCGCGCGATGTTGCGCGGGTTGCCGTTCGTGACCACGATCTCCCTCGGGCCACGTATTCTGCGCGCGGATACTGCGGCGGTAGCGGCACTGACCCTGTGGCAGATGGCGCAGGGGGATTGGGTATGAGCGGGTTTTTCCGGCCAGAGGCTACGGCAGCGGTCGTGCGGTGGCGCGAAGTCGGATTTGCCGCGTTGATCATGGGGATTGGTGTATGGATCGCGTGGCCGCCGGGAGGGCTGTTTGCCACCGGTTTTGGATATGTCTTGGTGCTCGTTGGCGCGTTCTACATGGTGCCAGCCCTGCGGCGCGCTCGCTTTATCAACGGTGGCCATGGGCCGGGCATCGTACAGATCGACGAGGGGCGCATCCTGTTTATGGGGCCGGAAACTGGCGGAACGATGGCGTTGGACGATCTTGCCGTGCTGTCCGTGCGGCGCGACAGCATTGGGGCAACGGCTTGGGTGCTGGCGGATGCCAAGCAACTTCTTGTGATCCCCGTCGATGCCTCAGGTGCTGATTTGCTGTTTGATGCTTTCTCGGCGCTGCCCGGCGTGCATATCGACAAGCTAATCGCGGCCGTGCAAAGCCGCACACCGGGATCGACGCGGTTGTGGGTCCGCGACAACCCGCTGGCCTTGACAAGCATTACCCGCACAGGCGACGCCTAGCTTAGTATACAGCGCCCCGCTGGGGCGACGGCTTCAGGAGACGATCCCATGTCCATTCCCCAAACCGGTGGCGGCCCCATCGAGCACTATTCTCAGATGGCCGAATATCTGGCTGATGGCTGCAAACCCAAGGCGGACTGGCGTATCGGGACGGAGCATGAGAAGTTTGGCTATTGCCGAGATACGCATGCGCCGATCCCCTATGAGGGTGACCGCTCGGTGCGTGCCGTGTTGGAAGGCCTGCGCGATCGCTTCGATTGGACTCCTGTGATGGAGGGTGGCCATATCATTGGCCTCGTGAAGGATGGCGCGAACGTCTCGCTTGAGCCCGGTGGCCAGCTGGAGCTGTCCGGCGCGCCTTTGGAGAGCGTTCACCAGACATGCGATGAGGTGAATGACCACCTGCGCCAAGTGCGCGAAGTGGCGGATATCATCGGGGTGGAATTCATCGGTCTGGGTGCTGCGCCGATCTGGTCGCATGAAGATATGCCGCTGATGCCCAAGGGCCGCTATAAGCTGATGGACGGATATATGCAGAAGGTAGGCACCATGGGGCGGACCATGATGCGGCGGACCTGTACGGTGCAGGTGAACCTCGATTTCGGGTCCGAGGCGGACATGATCAAAAAGATGCGCGTGGCATTGGCCCTACAGCCGGTCGCGACGGCGCCTGACGCCGAGCTGCCAGAGCTCACCCCCGAAATTATTGAGACAGACAGCGGTCTGCCGAGAGCCATTTCGGCAGAGCAAAGCGCTGCACTACTGAAAACGCTCGACGAACTCGCCGGCTCCCAGAGGAACAGCACGTAGCTTGCGATCATCGCGAACGAG
>RCNE010002067.1_pt1 | contig 10833 bp, 8 predicted proteins | sample 2041361 | NCBI WGS metagenome assembly RCNE01 (sample SAMN09708229, study PRJNA481090) | Marine sediment metagenome, whole genome shotgun sequencing project.
TCGAAACTGGTTTTGGGTTGTTTGGATGACAGAAATCAGCCGCTGCTAATTTGGAAAGTTCCTCGATATGCTCCCCCTTAACATCAATTTCAGAGAGCCTGGTTGGCATTCCGAGTTTATCGTTCATTTCAAAAATATGGTCCACTACCCTATTTCCTGCTGCACTTCCCATGCCAAAGGCATTGCCCATGTTATTGAATCGATTTTCAAAACCTTCATAATTGAATTGCATTCCATACGGAAGATTTACGGCATTTGCCAACCCGTGATGTGTATCTAGCAAACTTGATAATGGATGCGCTAAACTATGCACCACACCCAAACCTTTTTGAAAAGCCACTGCGCCCATTAATGAGGCGAGCAACATTTTTGACCGTGATTCTACATCCGGTTTATGCGTTGCGGTTTCCAATGAATCAGCAATCAAGGCTATTCCTTCAAGTGCAATTCCATCGCACATGGGATGGTAATTTTTTGCCAAATAGGCTTCCATATTGTGCGTCAAAGCGTCCATACCCGTCGCAGCTGTTATAAAAGGAGGTAATTCCATGGTCAGCAATGGATCGGCAAAAACAATTTTCGCGATCAATTTTGGGCTAAAAAGAATTCGTTTTTTCTTTGATTCATCCTCCGAAATAATAGCACTACGACCTACCTCACTTCCGGTACCCGCCGTAGTAGGAATCGCTATAAAATGCGGTACTTCTTCAGTCACATATTTATCACCACCGATTAAATCATCGTAGTCGAACAAATCTCGTTTATGATTAATTCGAAGTGTGATTGCGCGCGCCACGTCAAGGGCAACTCCACCACCAATTCCAATAATACAATCGCGGTCGGTCTCATGAAAAATAGCGCCGCCTTTCAATACATCCGACTTCACCGGATTCTTATGCATTTCGCTAAAAACCTTAGTACTTATTCCTTTTTGTTCAAGACTATTTTTGATTTCCTTGAAAAAAGTGAGTTCGGCCACCGTGGCATCCGTAACCAATAGCGGTTTTGAAAGATTGTTGCTTTTTAAATAATTGGCTAATTCTTTACTCGCGCCTGCCCCAAATCTAATTGGGCATGGGAAATTGAAGCCTTGAATTTTAGTTATGTCCATTCGCTAAATAATTTCAAAATATCTTTTGGTCTCCCAATCGGTTACTTCCGCGGAAAATTGCTTCCATTCCCAATCTCGTGTCTTGGTAAAATGGTCTACAAATTCGTTTCCAAAAAGTTTCTTAGCGATTGTAGAATTTTTCATTTTTTGAGAGGCATCCCATAAATTGGAGGGTAGTATTCCTTTTTTGACTTCATAGCCATTACCCTTTGTCTCAGGAGTATTCAGTTTCAATTTATTCTTGATTCCATAAAGTCCACTTGCCAAACAAGCCGCCATTGCCAAATACGGATTTACATCAGACCCAACCACGCGGTGTTCGATTCGGGTCGATTTTTTACCTGACGCCAATACGCGCAACGAACAGGTGCGATTATCATGCCCCCAAGTTTGATTGATGGGTGCCCAGGCCCCAACGACCAATCTTTTATAACTATTTATTGTCGGCGCAAACATGGGCAATATCTCCGGAAGACATATTAGTTGACCTGCCAAAAAACTCTTCATGATTTCACTCATATTGTCTTCCGATTTTCCATCGTAGAAAAGATTTTCCTTCTTTTTTGAATCCCAAAGACTTTGATGAATGTGTCCGCCACAACCGGGAAGCGCACTGGTTTGCTTCGCCATAAAACTCGCAATGATTCCGTGGCGATAGGCAATTTCTTTAACGGCTGTTTTAAAAAGCACGGCTCGATCCGCAGCTTCCAAAATACCGCTGTATTGAATGGCTGCCTCCGTTACTCCAGGCCCGGTTTCGGTATGCAATCCTTCCAAAGGCACTCCAAAGGAATCCAAGAGACCGAAAAGGTCATCGAAATAATCCGAGTTCTCAGACATTCGTAAAATAGAATACCCGAACATTCCGGGTGTCAAGGGTTGTGGGTTTTGGTGGTTTTTTTCCTTTAGGGAATCGGGCGTCTCCCGATAATTGAACCATTCGAACTCTTGGGAGAACATGGGGGTATAGTCCATATCTTGCGCCTCTGCTATTATTTTTCGAAGAAGACTTCTGGGGCAAACCGCTAAATCTTCCGTTTTTTCTTTCGCAAAATCCACTAGAAAAAAAGGAACATCATCTTCCCAAGGGATGGTACGAAATGTATCCAAATCAACCTGTGCCTCAAAATCGCCAAAGCCGGTGTGCCAGCCCGTAACCTTGATATCGTTAGCATAGGAAACATCGCCCATATCCCAGCCGAAGACCACTGAGCAAAATCCAAATCCACCTTCAAGAGCGGATAAAAATTTATCCCTGTGCATGAACTTGCCACGTAAAACCCCATCAATATCAACAATGGCGACCTTTATTTTGGAATGCTTGCTCTCCCTTATCTTTTTTATGATTTCATTCTTATTCATACCGAAAGTTACTTCATTTTTTTATTAAGGAATACTATAAAATACAAATAGGAAACCGCTACAATACCGAAAAATACGGCGGCCAACATCGGATTGTAATATGCCATTGCAATCATAGCGACCGAGGCAATGATTAATGCTACCGCCGGAAATAGCGGAAACATAGGCACCCTGAAAGGTCTTTCCATATCAGGTTCCTTTTTACGCAACGCAAAAAAGGAAAACATCGAGACAATATATAATCCTAATGCACCAAAACATGCAATTGTTATAATTTCGCCGGTAGCACCAGTAAACAATGCTACAATTCCAACGAGAGTGTTCGCAATGAGTGCATTGGCAGGAGTTCTAAACTTAGCATGAACCTTACCCAAATATTTGGGGGCGTAACCCTTTCTGCCGAATTCAAAAGTTGCTCGTCCACCAGCCAAAATAATACCATGAAAGGAAGCAATCAAACCTAGAAGTCCGATTCCAATTAGTAATTTGTAGAGTACATGGCCGCTATCCATAATTTGTGATAAGGCTAGTGGCAAAGGAGAGTCGGATGCAATGGCACTGCCCTCAGGATAAACAACAGCTTCCCAGCCCGCAACCCCTACTGCAGATGTAAACGTTAAGACACACAAGATCACCAAAGTCAAAATAGCAGACCCAAAACCAATTAAAATACTGCGTTGCGGATTTATGGCCTCCTCTGCAACATTAGCCACCCCTTCAATGGCCAGAAAAAACCAAATAGCAAAAGGAATAGCTGCAAATATGCCCTCATAACCATTTGGCAATGGGTTTATCTGTAAATTACTCAGTTCAAATTCTGGCAAAGTAACCCCTGCAAAAATCAGTAACTCAATAACAGCCAAGACAGTAATGACCAATTCAAAAGAAGCTGCGAGTTTTACACCGAGAATATTGATTAGCGTAAATATCAAGTAGGCGCTAATGGCGAACACCATTAAATCAACCGAAGGATATATCAGATTCAAATAAGCTCCAATAGCCGCCGCAATAGCCGGCGGAGCAAATATAAATTCTATATTTTGGGCAATACCAGCTACAAAACCTAAATGTTTACCCAGGCCCCTGTTTGCATATTCAAATGCACCACCTGCCTTTGGAATGGCACAAGCCATCTCCGTATAACTAAACGTAAAGGTCACATACATAATAATGATGAAAACCGTCGCGATTGCAAGGCCATAAGTACCACCTTCGGCAAGGCCAAGGTTCCACCCGAAATACATTCCAGAAATAACGTAGCCTACACCCAAGCCCCAAAGCATTAATGGACTTAGGGCTTTTTTTAACACGACTTCACTCATTATATTGGTTCTTAGTTGGCTCTGAAAAAAACTAAAATGATTCCCTTACTTCAAAAATAGTATAAATTAGTTTGCAATAACCAGAGAAAATTAAAAGTAAAAATCCTATTGCAACGAACCCAACTATACCCGTAATTTCTTAGCATATTTACGCTGTACACCTAGGTGGTTTCTGGGTAAGCGTTAATTTATTTCCATTTTCATCAAAACGTACAAAATATGTGCAGTGAAAGCGGTATCGAAGTTTTATCTCATGCTAGGCTAAAATCCAACAAAGAAAAGATAGTATATTTTACCTTTTGGAAAGGACACAGGCTCAGAAATGTGCCCTAAATAAATTCCTTGTAAAAAGAAGGATAAGAAATACGTACATCATTATTTTTTTTTAAAAAGTATTATCTTTATCGGATATTATATTAAAACTGTTTATGAAAATTCTTAAGCTAATTGCTGCAACTGTTCTTTTACTTAGTATTTCATCATGTGGATCCACGATGAAAAACACCTGGACCAAGGAAGGGTATTCCGGTAAGAACTTTGAAAAAATACTAGTAATTGGTATTTCCAGAAATGTTGATAGTCGTACCGTTTTTGAAAATACGGTGGTTAAATTGTTAGGGAATAAAGGTATTACCGCTCACAATAGTTTAGAAGCTATTCCGCCAGTTAAAGATATTACACAAATGTCTAAAGAAAGGATAGTAGCAGCCGTAAGAGACGGAAACTATGATGGTGTAATCGTAAGTACTCTTTTAATTGTAAACTCTGAAGATATTTTACAATCCACCTCTATGGGCAAGATGAATTACGGGTTTGGCGGATACATATACGCAGGTTACAATACTATGTATACTCCTGATTACTATAGAGAACAAAAGAGCTATGTGTTAGAAACACGCCTATTTGACGCTAATGAAGAATCAGCTGAAAAAGCGTTAGTTTGGTCTGGAGAGTCTAAACTTACAGACCCAGGTACTTTTGAAGCAGCTGCAGCCCTATATGCAGAAAACGTGGTAGAGATACTCGTAAATTCAGCTTTAGTAAAGTAGTGGTAGCAACTTAGAATTGAGACGTAATCTAACTGGTGATTTCGTTTTACGGAATCAATTGAGGTATTTTAGTAATACAGCATACCAAGTAAACCGTATCGGGAATAAAACAACAACACGTTTAATTTAGAAAATGAAAAAATTAATCCTTATCGCCTTTATTCTTTTTACACAATATACCAACGCCCAAGCTGCCCTTTTTGCCTTAATTTTTGGGGATAAAGTGGCTACCGAAAATTTTAATGTAGGTTTGGAATTTGGTATACCCTACGCGACCATCTCAAATGCGGAAAATACCAGCTATAAAGCTGGAATTACCTTTGGGATTGGGGCAAATATCAAGTTCAATGACAATTGGTCTTTGCATCCCACTGCCTATTTTTTGAGCAGAAGAGGTGGCAAATTTGATCAGCTTTCTTTGATTTCAGACGATTTGGAATTGAATTCCCTATTTGAGAATGTTCCTACAGAATTGAACGTTAGCTATATAGACGTCCCTGTATTCCTGAATTATCAGTTCACTGATAGCCCTTTTAAAGTTGGGGTTGCACCGCAGATTTCATTCAGAACGGGGAGTCAGGCAATTTTCAGCAATGACCAAGGCGATTTAGACGTTTCGGTGGAAGATGTTACCAATGCAACCGATATTGGAATGATTATTCAAGCAGGGTACGTGTATTACAATAAAAAGTTTGATAAAGAAATACACATTCAATTACGATATTTCCAGGGGTTCAATGATATTTATGATGAAAGTTTTGTGGCTGGATCTAACCGAAGTAATTATATTGGTTTGGCCTTTAGCTTACCGTTCGTTGCAAAACCAGAAAACAAATAGGGGTAAAGTTTTAATTTAAGCATCATGAAGTCACCTATTTAAATTATATTATAAATGAAAATTTTAAAAATAAAACTTGCACGAATACCAGCCGTGATATTAACCGTGCTGTTATTACTTTTCACGAAAGGCCTATGTGCTCAAGAAACTAGTCGCAACGACTGGCCCAAGAATATTGAATCAGGCGATTATACGATAGCAATATACCAACCGGAAAACTCCAGTTATATTGATAACCAGTTGAAATCCAATATGGCATTCGCCGTTAAACAAGAAGGTAAAGATCCTGTTTTTGGTATGCTTTGGACAACTTCACTAATAGATGTGGACCGGGAAAGTAGGGCGGCCATGCTGACTTCCGTGCAGGTTGATGAAGTGAGGCTTTCAGAAGAAGTAACAGATTCACAAAAACAAAAACTCCAAGGGTTAATCAATAAAGAAATCCCCAATTGGAATATAGAATTTTCATTGGATGAGCTTTTGGCGAGCATCGAAGAGGTCAGTGTCATTCCAGCTAATTTAAAAAACGACCCACCAAACATACGTTTCGCTAATGAACCTACGGCCCTTATAATGATTGACGGTGAGCCAGTGCTTAAAGAGGCTGAAAAAGGCTATGCCTTGGTAGAAAATACAGGCGCTTTAATCATTAAAAAATCTAATAATGACACCTACTATTTAAAAGGTGGCCAATTCTGGTACCAGTCCAAATCCGCTACCGGTCCGTGGGAAACTGCGGAAAAAGTACCTTCAAAAGTGAGAGCCATTGCCAAGAAAGCTGAACCAGAAAAAAAAGAAGAAAGCGAAGAAGCTGCGGCTGAAGATTATGATGGTAAAGCACCAAAAATTGAATTGGCCACCGAACCTACGGAGCTTATTGTTTTTGATGGTGAGCCAAAGTATAGTCCCATACAGAACACCAACCTCCTTTTTGTAGAGAATACCAAAAGTGACATTTTTATGAATGTATCCAGTCAAACCTATTTTGTATTGGTTTCTGGTCGTTGGTTCACTACAAAAGACCTAAAGTCAAATTGGGAATATATCGCTTCTGAAGCGTTACCCGAGGATTTCAAAAAAATTCCTTCAGATAGCAAAAAAGCAGGGGTTTTAAGCAATGTAGCAGGGACAACAGAAGCAAAAAGTGCCGTTTATGATGCGCAGATTCCCCAGACTGCAGCGGTTAGTAGGGACACCAAAGCATCCACCGTGGAATATAATGGCAAACCGGAATTTAAAAGTGTGGAAGGCTTAAAATTACAATATGCCGTAAACACCGAAAGTTCGGTATTCAAAGACAAAAACACCTTTTTCCTATGTGATAACGCCGTTTGGTTTAGGGCAACTACGCCCAATGGGCCATGGCAGGTAGCAGATGAGCGACCCGATGAGATAGAGAAGATACCTGCAGAAAACCCACAATACAATACTAAATATGTATATATCTACGAGACATCGCCCACCGTGGTCTATGTAGGGTATACGCCAGGTTACTATGGTTCTTACGTGTATGGGCCTACCGTAATTTACGGTACAGGCTACTATTATAATCCATGGTACGGGGGGCACTATTACCATCATCACTACACCTACGGATTTTCTGTACGCTACAATCCATGGTACGGATGGAGCGTAGGCTTTGGTTTTGGCTCGCCTTACGGCTGGTACGGTCACGCCTATTGGGGTCCAGGATATCACCATTGGGGCCCTCCCTATTACAGACCCCCTTACTATTATGGCAATAGATATCGCAGGCCGGCACATCCCATTTATAATGGACGAAGAGGAATTAGCCATTACAATAGACCGGTAACAAGACCAAACACGCGACCCGGATTGGGCACAAATAGACCCGTAAACCGACCTGCTACAAGACCGGCAAACAGACCTACTACACGACCAACAACAAGACCGGCAAACAGGCCTACAACACTACCGTCTTCTAGACCTAGTACAAGACCTGCAAGCAGACCCACAACACAACCCTCAACTCGCCCTAGCACAAGACCAACATACACACCTAACACTAGGCCTCAAACTAGGCCCAGCACGCCCAGAAGTAGGCCAGCAGCTCGCCCCAGTAGTAGGCCTATGGCAAGACCCGCAGGAAGAGCTGGTGGAGGCATGAGAAGATTTTAAACAATACTAAATTAAACGTAGCACCTAAATATTAATATTAAAAATAAACTTATGAAATCAACACTTAGAGTAGCACTAGTACTTTCGCTACTATTTGCCTATGTTAACGGGCAATCACAAAGCCTTGAAATTATTCCTAGTTATGGGTACCAATTCGGAACAAAACTAAATTACGGACCTAATTATTTAAAGGCCACGGACAGTGACCAATTTGGTCTTTCCGTCGCTTACGGTTTGGATGATAACATGAAAATTGGATTGTCCTATACCCGTATGGGAACTGAATTGAGAATTAGGGATAGAATTGTAAGTCCGGCTGAAAACCGACTTTCTGATTTGAATTTCGACTGGTTTCAATTGGGTGCGACACGGTACTTCCAGACCGGCAAAGTAAGACCATTTGCGGGCGGTGGCCTTGGGTTTGTGGTCATAAGTCCACAAGACGTAAATAGATTAATTGCAACTAGGGGACTAGATTCAACAACCCGCTTCGCCTTTAGTTTTAAAGGAGGTGTCAATATCATGTTCAGTGAACGCGTTGGACTTAATCTTCAAGGGAACTTGTTTTTGCCAATAGAATGGGGTGGTGTTTATGTTGGAGGAGGACCAGGAGGAATCTCAACCGGAGTAAGTGCAGGGACGACCACCATAATGGGTGGTTTTAGCGCCGGTTTGGTGTTTTTGTTAGGAGATTAGTAGCCATTAATTAATAACACACCGGACTAAATAATAATTTTATTCAAGTGTTCTTAAGACAATAAGTACGTATACCATGAGCCTAAAACGAACAGTACATACCGTAGTGCTTTGCGTATTCTTTGCACACTTTATAAGTTGTAAAGAAAAAGCCAAGGAAGTTACAGAAATAGAAAATCATGAAACGCAGGACTGTAGCTCAGTTTCTAGAGCAAGTCTTCTAGGGGCCGATACAAGTGCTACGCTAGAAACCAATGTAGATTCACTTCCTGCTGCCAATGGCGCCTTGGACAACTATTCCGGAATGGTAAAAATTCCAGGTGGTGTCTTTGAGATGGGAGGAGATATACCCCCTGGATTTGAAAATTTGCCCAAGACAGCCCTACCACAGGGAGATGAACTTCCAAAGCATACCGTACAAATCAACGATTTTTGGATAGATGCACACGAAGTTACCAATGCCCAATTCAAGGCTTTTGTAGCGGCTACCGGCTATGTAACCACAGCAGAAAAACCTATTGACTGGGAGGAACTTAAAAAACAACTTCCACCAGGAACCCCAAAGCCTAATGCCGAAAATTTATTACCAGCCTCCCTGGTCTTCAATTATGCTCCAGCCAATGCGTCACGAGACAATTTAGGGAATTGGTGGACTTTTATGAAGCAGGCCAATTGGCGACAGCCAAAAGGCCCTGGAAGTTCCATAGAAGGTAAGGAAGAGTATCCTGTAGTTCATGTAAGTTGGTACGATACACAAGCCTATGCGCAATGGGCAGGAAAACGCTTACCAACGGAAGCCGAATGGGAATATGCGATGCGGGGTGGCAAGCAGAATATGATGTATCCTTGGGGAAATGACAGAACAGAACAGGGAACCAGTTATGCCAACCACCTGCAAGGTAATTTTCCGTATACCAATACTATCGAAGATGGGTTTGAAGGTGCGGCACCGATACAATCATTTCCGCCCAATGCCTATGGCCTTTATGACATGGCGGGCAATGTCTGGGAATGGACCAGTGACTGGTACAGTGCCAAGTATTATTATGAATTGGCCGAAAAAGGGGGTATTGCCAACAATCCTCAAGGCCCAGAAGAAGGCTTTGAAGTATATGGTAATTTAGATAAAAAGAAGTCGATAAGAGGCGGGTCTTTTTTGTGTAACGACGATTGGTGTTCCGGTTATCGAAATGCAAGGCGCATGCGAAATACCCCGGATACCTCCATGGAGCACATTGGTTTTAGATGTGTACGGGATGTCACCAAGTAAGAACGATTATTTTAAACGATGATGTACAAAACCATACTATTTTTAGGATTTTTCATACTTTTCTGCACGAGCAGCTATTCGCAAGAAACCGAAGAGGAAGAGGAGCAAAATGGTAAGATTCATAAAGTGGCCTTTGTTTTTGGATATACCCACATTCCATCGGCTTTTGAAGAGGGCGAGACCAGTGAATCGGTATTTGTGCCAACAATTGGTTTGGATTACTTTATGCAATTCAACGAAAAGTGGAAAATAGGGGCGGTTTTCGATTTGGAATTGAACAACTACTTGGTCAATTTCAAAAGGGAAGAGCTAAAACGTGAGAAAGCTTTGGTTACTGGTATATTGGTAGGGTATGAATTTGCTGACCGCTGGAGTTTTTTACTGGGTCCAGGAATAGAATTTGAGAAAAATCAAAATTTATTCATTCTAAGAGCGAGCGCAGAATACGAATTTGAACTGGGCAAAAATTGGGGTCTTTTTCCTTCAATTAATTACGATTTTAAAGAAGAGTACAGCTCATGGTCAATAAATATTGGAATCAGTAAGCGCTTATAATTTGTTTGGAAAATATTATTCAATGGTCATATATGATTAATTGTCTTTACATCTAATTAGTATTATTATACTTTTAGTGCCGGTTTTTTTGCTTTTTGACATTCTTAGTAAGCTTTTTAAATAATCTAGATTAATAACCGCTGTACTTTTACCAAAGATTTATAATTCTGATAATTGTTGTTGTGCGTATTGCAATGGTAAATGCAACCTTTCTTAATCAAGATAATTTTATCTCGACAAAACTTTAAAAACCCAGCTGAAGCTAAAAGAGCTGTGAAAAATACAAGCAAATATTATACTTAGATTATAGCTGATTAGTGTCATCTTAACAACAAATATGAGATACCTGCCCGTCCGATAGGTGGGTACATTAAATATTAAACTACTCTTGTATTTCAGGACTACATATACCTTTAAGAAGAATTTTATATAATTAAACAACCTTTGACCATAGCCGATACTCTTAGTAAAGTGTTCTTACCGTTATCTCT
>RCNE010002539.1_pt1 | contig 10830 bp, 9 predicted proteins | sample 2041361 | NCBI WGS metagenome assembly RCNE01 (sample SAMN09708229, study PRJNA481090) | Marine sediment metagenome, whole genome shotgun sequencing project.
GCTATCAAACGCCCGCTGAGGTTTTTCGCGCAAAACTGATGGAAGAAGAGACATCATGGCTGCTAAACTGAGCCTACAGAAATTGCGCTTCAGCGTGAGTTCACACTATTTTGCCACAGAATCGCCTTTTTTCGCTAGGTCGATAAAGAGGAATCAGATTAACGTAATTTGTATTCTTCGCTGATTTTGGGAATCACGATGGTGCCCATTTTAGCCGTCGAGACAATACATGGTAATCTTTTAGGAGGACAAAATGTTCAAAAGTATTCTCTCCGCCGCAGCAGTAGCGGTTGCGCTGTTTGGCGCACCGTCCGCTTCACAGGCGGCAACACTCACCGGGGCAACCGTCGATGTTGAGTTCTTTTTTCCGAATCTGGCAACCTCGCACTGCTCACTTGGCTCCGCAGTTGTTGGCGCTGGCGTCGAATATCCATCCGAGTGCGGGGGGTATGCTCCTAATTCGATTGATGTAACCGCAACGCAGGTTATATTCAGTTCCGTAATAGGGTTTTCCCCGGGTGACTTTAACGGGTTCGTGATGAGTATTCTGTCCGGACCTACGGTTACGTCTGCGTCTTATAACGCCGCTTTGAGCACGATGAGTTCTACTTCGCTTACGTTTGATGCGTCGTCGATTTCGTTCAACTTCGCGGGCAACATTGGCCAAGGTGGGGGGACTGCGGTGTTCGACATCGGTGTTGCCGCCGTACCGCTTCCGGCGGCTCTTCCGCTGCTTGCGGCTGGACTTGGCATATTAGGATTTGCTGGCCGCCGCAGGAAAACCAAAACCGCAGCCTGACCTGCATTCAAAATCTGAGACAAAGGGCGTTCCAACCGGAGCGCCTTTTATTCTATAGGATCGAACGTATCACCCAATCATTCGGGCCGCGTCAAAGGCTTGATGGCCGTGTTCGTCCACAAGCTGCACCACGTTTATCGCGGAAATAAGTTCGTCAATTTTCGCAAACCCTTGGCCGCTGAGTCGGTTGTCTCTTTTTTTCAGCCGTCGGTTGCCGCTGGGGAAATCTTCAATCAGCAAATTTGCGACATTCACCGCCACTGGCGATTTGTGCAACTAAGCCGTCTCTGGCCTTAAAAAACCATCAGTTTTAAGTTAAACTAAGACTAAATTAAGACCTAATTAAGACCTTTTTGGGGATTACAGGCGAAAATGCTTAGGAAATGGTAAATAACGTGTTAATAAAATCGTTAAGATAAGATTCGTTCACCATTAACCATTAAAAAGAGGTAGATATGAAGTATCAACACATAACAGCGGGCGCCGCGGCGCTGATTTTATCATCAACATCAGCTTTTGCGTTGACGGTCACAAACACCACAGACGCGGCTGCGTTGGCTGCCGCGACACTGTCTGGAACAAGTGGCGTCACAATTGTTGGTGGAACAGAGTCACTGATCGGCGGCGCGACCCAGCAGGGAACATATTCGGGCTTTAATCTTACGTCCAATACGTCCGATCCCGATCTGAGCCTGACCGATGGGGTTGTTCTGACCTCCGGAGGAGGAAACTTCAGCACGACCGAAAACACACAGAACTCGTTTGATGCTTCCACAGGAACCGGCCCCTATCAGCCTCTGGTCGATCTGGCAACAGCCGGCGGGCTTAGCACTTCACAGAACGATTCGAACGTTTTGTCCTTCGACTTCACGCTGGATGATCCGACCGAAAACTCTGTGACAGCGCAGTTCATCTTCGGTACAGATGAATTCCCGACGCAAAGCGTTACTGACATCATGGGCATTTTTGTGAATGGCGTGAACTTTGCCTTCTTTCCGAACGGTGACCTTGTGTCCAACCAGTCGGGTGATCCCAGCGGCTTCTTCAATGACAATCCCGTCGGATCGGATGCTTCAACCGGCTACGGTATCGAATGGAATGGTCTGACAGATGTGTTCAGCGTGACAATGCTCGCGAACGGCGGCGGCGCGACCAACACAATCGAGATCGCAATTGCTGACACAAGCGACACAATATATGATTCCGCAGTGTTCTTTACGGGCATCACGGCGGGCACAACCGATGGCGGCGGCGGTATCGAGGTGCCTTCGGTTCCACTGCCAGCGGGTCTGCCTTTGTTGCTGAGTGGCTTAGGCGGCATCTTTATGATGCGTCGCAAGAAGAAGTCTGCTTAATCAGCAACTCCCTTGCGTCTAAAAAAAATGGCGGCCTTGCAAGGCCGCCATCGTTTTTTTGAGTGCCGCAATTTGTGATGAAAATCTGTGTTTTGAAGGAAATCCCAGTGTTCTTTATACGTGCTGCAGTACTGTCGGTTGTTATTTGTGGTGCGCCGGCAGTGGCCATTGCCAATCCAGAAACGACGTCTTGCAAAATGCTGGAAGTCTTGTCGCAAAATAAAATTGAAGAGATTGAGCCCACATTGAATGACTTTGCCGCGCGTTGGCTCCCGCAGAGCCGAAACGGTGCAATTTCTCAGTTGACTGAGTTACTAAAGACCGAACCATTTGTGGGCGGCTCGGTGCACCGCATTACAAAGCTTGGGAATGATCTTGAAGAGCATATTGTCCTGCTGCGCTTGCGTATGGGCGAAGTGGCCGCGATGCGTTTACGTTATGAATGGTCGCCAGATGGTCTGACTTTGGCGGGTATGGATTTCAAGCGTCAGGTGGCTGACCTGACCACATTGTCCTTCGTAAGCGTCCCCGAGGAAGTTATCTGTTCGTAATAGCCAGAGAGGCTATTATAGCGGGAGTATCCGAAACTCTGTGTATGAGGTTTAGCCCATGCGCCGTATCCCCAGCCAGGTTATCTCAGATGAATCTGGCAGCGTTTCATGCCGATGCCGTAACTGGCAGCCAATAGTCCTCCTTGTTGGTCAACAGTGGAGAGTACGAAAAAGTGTGGGGCAATTGCGTTGAGGCGAGAGCGGTGCCATGACTTTTGAATGGCGGCACCGACGGAAATCATACGGCTGAAAGTTCGTCTTTTGGGGATCAGCCCAATGATCTGGCGGCGGGTTTTGATCCCTTCAACAACCGCCCTACGGGAACTGCATGGCGTCCTGCAGCTGGCGATGGGTTGGGACGGCATTCACCTGTTTCAGTTTGATATTCGGGCTGTTCAATACGGCTCGTTTGAGTTGTTTGCGGAAAGCCCGGATATTTCTCTCGGTGAGTTTGGCTTCCGGACAGGTGATCGGTTTTCCTATATTTACGACATGGTCGATCATTGGGAACATGAAATCCGTGTTGAGGGCTTCAACCATGCCCAGACGAGAAAAACATACCCTCTTTGCACCGGTGGTTCCGGGGTTTGCCCACCGGAGGATTGCGGCGGGCCTCACGGATACCTTGAACGCAAAGATGAGGCGAAAGGCTATGATGCCTGGATGGATTTGGACATAATGTCCGGTTTTGCCAAGGAACTGCTTGAGACCCATAACGCTGGAAAGAAGGTCAGTGATTTCCTGACGGAGGAGATTGAGGCTGTCATGGAGCGAATGACGTCCCGCGAACCGTTTTTGGAGGGCAGTTTTTCCCGCCGGACTGTGAACCAGGGCTTTTGCGAAGGACGGCATCTTCAACTGATGCATCAACAGATTATGTGATTGCGCGACGTGGGGCAGCCAGAAGGTCAGCCGCGTATGCTCCGACAATCTCACCCTGATCTTCCGAAATGCGGCGGATCAGCTTTTGCCCCTCTAGTTCGGTTACCTGATCAAATTTGCGTCTGAGCATGGCGACACTGGTTTCCGCATAAATGCGGGTTGAAGAGATGTCCTCATGGCCCAGAAATTTCTGAACATCCGTAATGTCCATACCAATCGCCAGCAGTCGGGTTGCCATCGTGTGGCGCAGCAAGTGTGGATAGAGCCGTTTGCTGATCGCGGCATCATTCGCAATCCCACGCACAATCTGACCAATCCGCTGACGCGTGAACGCGGGCGGCTTACCATCGCTGCGCCTTTGACGACTGACAAACAAGGGACCGGATTTGCGTGGGCCAATGTGTAGCGCTAAAAGCCGGGCCAGTTCAGGGCGGATTGGGACCTCACGGCGTTTGCCCCCTTTGCCTCGCTCAACGGTGATGACGCGTTCCGCGGGACTGATATTTTCAATTCGTAACGCCACAAATTCAGACACCCGAGTTCCGGTTTCCAGAAGAACCTGCATCATCAACCCGACCTGACCACTCTGGGCATAGGCGTGATCAATAAAACGAAGCTCCTCTTCGAGGGTCAGCCTTGCCGGGGATCCGCGCTTTTCCTTTGGCGCACGCAGTTCGGCTTTTATGCGTGCCTCCTTAAACACCGTTTTGGTCTGGGTATAATCCAGCCCTTCGCGCATGAGGATATCCGCAATCTGGTTGGAGGCACGTTCAATATAGCCGGGCATATCTTTTCCACAGTAAAATCGGAAAGCAAAGATGATTGCCAAGTATCTAAATTTTCGTCAGATTCATAGCCAAAACAACAACAAACAAACCTTGAGTTTTCCTCTCTCGTCAAAGTGGAAAACTCACTTGAGCAGGAGAGCAGGCATGAAATTTGAAATCAAACTGCAGATCACAGCCCCTGATGGGGAGACGCAGGATGGGGAGGTCATTACCCTGTGCAAGGGCCATGACCACCAGGAGGAGATCGGACTATCGATCGATGAGGGCAAGGATCTTCTTCTGCGGATCCAGCACCAGATTGTCGCAGCGCAGGCCAAGGTTTTCTGTACGGAAAAATCTGCTTGTCTCTGCTGCGATAAAGGCCTGCGCCCGAAAGGCAGTTCGTCAATCCGATATCGCACCGTCTTTGGTGACGTCCCTGTCACAAGCCCGCGGTATTATCATTGTACCTGCCATACTGGGCCGGCAAAAACATTCAGCCCACTAACATCCCTGTTGCCGGATCATGTAGCACCGGAACTGCTCTGGCTAGAAAGCAAATGGGCCTCACTGGTTTCGTTTGGGGTTACTGTTGATCTGATCAAGGATGTCTTACCGGTCGGCGGCAGATTGAATGCTAAGACAGTATGCAACCATCTGCACAGGACCGCAAAGCGACTGGAAAACGAACTCGCTGATGAGCAGTTGTTCTTCGTCGAGACAAGCCAGCGTGATCGGGCAGCCATGCCGATCCCGGAAGGACCGATTACGGTTGGCATAGATGGTGGCTATGTGCGCTCCCGCGAAAAGGGCCAGTCTCATTTTGAGGTCACGGTTGGAAAATCAATCCCGACAGATCGCCCCGACCGTTATCTAGGCCTTGTTCAAAGCCATGACATCAAACCACGCAGGCGACTGCATGAGGTGCTAAAAGATCAGGGGTGGCAGGAAAACCAGCCGGTCACCTTCATGACGGATGGTGGTGATACCGTCCAAAACATCGCCCGCGATATGGCTCCGGCGTCCGAACATATTCTTGACTGGTTCCACATCACAATGCGCATCACTGTCATGCAGCAGTATGTGAAGGGGGTCAGCCACCCAAATCCGGATGAAGGCTTCGATCTGGCCCGTTTGCTGCGACAAATCAAAGGATATTTGTGGAACGGGAACCTGCATGACGGTCAGGTTTCTATTGACGACCTAGTCATGGATCTCGACGAGATAGAGACAGATTACGCCAGCATCAAAGCCTTGCGCAAAGCGGCGGCCGAGTTCCAAACTTACATCGACAATAACGCAGGCATGATCCCCAACTACGCGGAACGCCGCCGCCAAGGTGAGCGCGTTTCCACAGGGTTCGTCGAAAGCACGGTCAACACCGTCGTCGGCAAACGCTTCTGCAAACGTCAGCAAATGCGGTGGTCAAAACCCGGTGCCCATCTCATGCTGCAGACCCGCACGCGGACCCTCGATGGCACCCTGCGTCAAAAATTCGAGCAGTGGTATCCAGGGTTGAAATCCAAACCCATAGACCGGAAAGCAGCCTAATTGCCCCACACTTTTTCGTACTCTCCACAGTGCCCAGATCATCCGCGCCATCTTGTTGGCGAGTGCAACAGCGACGAGCATGCGCGGCTTAGAGATGGCGTTTTCCAAGCTCAAGGCGCATCTGCGCAAGATCCGAGCAAGGACATTCGACCAACTCTTCAACGCCATCGGTGATATCTGTGACATGTTCAGCCCCAAGAATGCTGGAACTACCTTCAGGCTGCAGGATATGCCTCAAATTGAACGCTAAACGCTTTAATGCCCCAATGGTCATCTCACCGGTTTTTACGTTTACGTTTCCGATAACCCCAATTTGGCTCTTCGATCAAAGAAGTCCTGGCACGCTTCGATACGGGCGCCTATTTCATCTGAGGAAAGGCCGTCGACACGTATCACGCCAAAATTTTCTACCCCGATACCCGCAGCCACAAACAGAGAATTGTTGACCCACCAGTCGTCGACGACTAATTCGATCACGGTTTTTGGATTCCAAAACAATATGTTGAGCAATCCTGAGCCATGATCTCCTATGACGGTTTCCGTGTGTTTAGCGTACATGAGAGAGGATGATGTGTTCAAATCAGATTGACGAACCACTGTCCCGTTGATCCCACGTATATAGTCAGCGACCCTATCGCTGGGAAAAGTGCGGTTAACAGTTTCGCCTTTCAGATCGAACCGCCCCAGATAGGAGACCGACCCAGACACTGGCGGGGCGGGGTCTATGGAAAAGGCTTTGCGAAACGCGGCAACATTTTGCGCGGACCAATAAAAATTGGGGTTTGGTTTGCGCAGAACAATGGCGCGCTCGATGGTGCTCCATCCGTCTGCAACCACCCAGTTTACGTTTGCCCTGCCCAGATCACGTCGGACATAACCTTTTTCTGCCAGATACTTAGGGACAAGAACTGGAACATCCGGAAAACTGGATGCCAGAATGGTACCCAGATAGCAGTGTACCCAATCCCCGTAGGAATAGGTGTAGTCACATTCTACAACGGCACACGTGTCAATTTTTCTGACACCGCTGGCCGGACGCCGTGCCAGATCGCTCATCCGGATGGGTTGCACACTGAACTTCTCAATCAGACACCCGTTGACCCAAGCCATGCCACTTTCGGAGTACGTCAGATCGGCGACTTCTTGGTAAGGGGGCCGCGTCTGCTGGAATGCGAGGCGTGTTTCGCGCTGGGGGCCCATTTCCGTCGCCCCGCCAACGCGATGGCCAAAGAATTCAACCGTTTCACAGGGAAGTGTCAGGAGTTCGTCTTTGGATACTTGCTGGAATTGCCCCGCCAGTGAAAACCCCCTAAACACAGCGCTTCTGATCAGGTGCTTTATCTTTGCCTTGGGGCTTCTCCAGTCGTCCATATTGCTTTCGTGATGTTTGTCGCGTTCTCAGGAACGGAGGGGTAGCCCAATCAATGATAAACCACGTTTGAGCAGCCGCTTGCGCGAGTCAAGAGGACGGGCGTGCTCAGTCGCCCGTGCATGAGATATTGGGGCGTCTTATATCTTTCGATATCACACAAAAATCAGCTCATCGAAGGTGCCATTTGCACCGACGCGTGCGTCATCATCCATGATGAAGACGATGCTGTCGAACTCGCCAGTGAAGTAGTCCCCGACGTTGATGTCATAGGATTTTACACCGCTGCCAGTGGTGTATTGATCATCGTAGTCCTGGATACCCCAATTCTGGCTTCCGTCCAGCTGGAAGATGGTGTTCGCGCTCAATTGCCCGTTCTTCTGAAAGCCGATGGCGTGAACCTCGCCTTCTTTAGTGGAGGAGAAATCAAAGCTGAGGACGGAGTCTTTGGTCACAGTGACGTCTTCCATCAGCTGTTTCCAGGCGTTTTTTTCCAGGGTTACGGCGGTGCCATCCGCCGACACGGTGGCAGTGCCCTTGTCCTGGCTGCCCCAGAAGCTGGAGAAATCGGACGCCGCAAAGGTCAACGCAGAACCCGGCGCAGGTGTCGGTTCAGGTGTCGGTGTCGGTTCAGGTGTGGGAGCCACAATGTCCCCGATGTGATCGGCCAATGATGTGATGATGGCAGATGCGCCACTTAAGATGCTACCAAAACTGTTCACGACAGAACTCAGGATTGAGCTGATGCTGAAGCTTTCTGACCCGACGCTGAGCCATTCTACGTCAAACAGGCTATCGATTGCGCCGGCGGAATCCTTTAACCGGAACTTATCCCCAATGTAAGCGCTGTAATCATAGACAATATTGTAGCTGCTGGCCGCGCCTGAAATAATGAAGGTATCGCTCCCGGCGTCCCCTTTTACAACGTCACTTCCCGCGCCTGCGTCGATGATATCATTCCCACCACCGGCATATACGGTATCGTTTCCTGCACCAGTGGTGATGACGTTTTTGGCATTGTTCCCAATGACCGTATCATTTCCGCTCCCGGTCACAGCATTTTCGATCATCGTGCCGCGCGCAATGGCCAAGTTGCCGACTTGACCGTTGGTGTCCGAGAAGCTTTCGGCGTTCAGGTCAAGCCGCTGGTTGTTGGACTTGCTGCTCAGGTCGATCGTATCATTACCGCCGCCATCGTAAATGGTGGCAGCAGTACTGCCCAGGATGTTTACATTGGCGTCTCCGGTGGCATTGTCACCATAGACTGTGTTGCCCGCCCGGGTGTTTGGATTTGAACCATAAAGGTTCTGAATGGCTAGAATATCCGCCATTTGTGGTGTCACGACATAGGCAAACTTAGCATCTACAAAGCTGTTCTGTGTCTCACTGAAATAAGACATGATGGAGGCCTGCCAGCTGTCGTTGGCATAATGCGCACCCGCACTGTAAGAGGTACTGCCGTTGTAGTTGCCCGCATGACCAAGACCCAAGGCGTGGCCGATTTCGTGAATATACGTCTGATACGTATAGCTTGTTAACGAGCTGCCGAAGCTGTTCACCCAGTTGGTCGACACATTTACAGTGGATGAGTAAATTTCGCCCCCAAAATTGTAGGAATTCGAGGAAGCGCCGTTCTTGTTGTCGTCAAAGGTGATCTGAGCACCGGATGCTGTTGTCTCAACAAAATTGATCCCGCTCACGTCTTCCCAGGTTTCCAGTGCGTTACGTGCGAGGAACTTGCCTTCACTCGTCAACCCGGTGAGGTTAACTGTCAGCATCTTGGAGCTGTCGAGCTTGAAACTGTGCTCAGTAGCGCTCTTGCTTTCCCAATATCCGCTTGTCAGCTGATCGGCGATTTGGTCAAGGCTGTACACCGGCTTGCCGCCAGTATTACCACCATCGTCCACACCAACACTTGTGTCTGCCGCATATTCATTCGACTGAGAGGCTCTAATGACATCCTTATCTGAATCGAGAGTCTCCCGAGCAGTCCCGCGAAAGGCCTTTTCAGCTGCTTCCGGAAGCTCAAACACCGGGTCGGCAGCTTGGTCCGAGCGCGCGGCCTGTTCAAGGCCCAGTATGTCTGATCGATGGAGTTGTCCGGCTGCTTCTGTCGAGCTTTCATCGACCACGCTCTCGCGTTGCGCCTTATCGGCAAAGCGGTCGCGCGGGCTTTCCCAATGATCCAGGCCCCTCAGGGAGGCGGGCGTTTGGTGAAAATCAAACTCTGATTTTGATACAAGCAAATCATTCAACGGCCCGCTAAGCGGGTGTTGTGGCAGCACTTCAAATTTCATAGTCTGTCCCGTTCAATATTAAGCGTTTGGCAGAGTGTGCACATTTTTGTTCTCTTCCCCGGTTTGGCTCAAGCGAGAGAGCCAAGGCATCTAAGCAGCTGCTTCCTTCGATGTGAGCGTCCCCGGCAATAGTGCCGACTCTCATGAAGCATGTGATTTCGCGGTTTTTGGAAGGCTTTGCAGAGGTGGCTTTTGAAACAGCTGATTTGCAGTTCCACGGATAAACTTAAGGCAAAAAGGTAAAGTTATGGTCGCCTGTCTCGATAGCCGTCCCCGATGTCATCTCCCATTTTTCAAGTCATGGTTGCAATGCTTACCACTTCACTCACCACAGGATTGTGGAGCCAAAATGGTTTAAATTAGGCAATTTGAAGACCGGGGCGGTTTTGAGTGGCACAAAACCCTGTGCCAAACAGCAAACCATACTGAGAACCACCCCTTTTCCACCCATGCACTCTGCTCGCCTCACGCCTCTTTGAAAGAGGGCATTTTTGTTTCCTGTGCAGATTGCATAGCTCTGAAAAGGATCCGGGTGCAAACCCAATTGCTACAGCAGGCAAGGTTTACGCAGATTTCTGCTGAAAAGAGTGTTTCATTGGCGAAAACATGCTGGTAGGCGATGTTTCCCTTACGCAAAGAAAAAGGGCCGGAAAATCCGGCCCTCGATCTTAAAGATATAAGAGTAGTGCTTACTTGCGACGACGGCGGGCAATGCCCAGACCAGCCAGACCGCTCAGGAGCAGAAGACCACCCGCTGGCAGCGGAACGGAAGGAACAACGTTGTTGTCGCCACCATCATCAACGCTAGCTGCGGCGACGTAGAACTCGTATGTGTCTGTTGCCAGAAAGATCAGGCCGTTTCCGAGGGCCAGAGCACCTGCATTCCAGACACCCGATCCATCTGTGGTACCTTGGGCGAAGGTGCCAGCTCCACCGGATAGTGACCAAAGGAATGAACCGTTAGCCAGAATGCCATGCGTGTTGCCTGGAGCCACCAAAGTGCTGCCAAGGAATGACAGCGAGTTCAGTGTTGAACCCTGACCGAAGGACAAGGCCAGCGCTTCACCAGCTATGACGTTGTCGTCGCTACTGGGATTACACTGCAGGGACGCCGTAACGGTCCCACACACGCCTAAACCACCCGCACCACTCGAAGGGCCGTCAAGATAGGCAAGATTACTGGATGCGAGTGCTGCGCCACCGGCAAATGCAAAACCGCCAACCAAGACAGGTGTCGGAATTTTGCCTGCACCCAGAAT
>RCNE010002068.1_pt1 | contig 10829 bp, 8 predicted proteins | sample 2041361 | NCBI WGS metagenome assembly RCNE01 (sample SAMN09708229, study PRJNA481090) | Marine sediment metagenome, whole genome shotgun sequencing project.
TGCGTTGCCATCCAGCGAAACAAAGAGCTGTCGCCCATCGCCGTTTCGGATCGCACCACGGTTGATCAATGTCCCCTTGAATGACAGAGCGTCCACAAACAAACCGCCCGGGTGACTTTCAATGATACCTTCATTTGTGATTGTCCCATCCATCTTCAGGTCATTCAAAAGGATCTGGAAAATACCATCCGTCGAAAACGTGCCAGCAAGCGTACCTTTACTGATCACTGCGGTCTCATCCATTGTCAGTACAACGCCGTTTAACTCGAACGTTCGACCTTCCAGTAGCATCGACCCGTTGCTGAAGGCAATGTCAGATCCTGCGAACACAGGGCCGGCGTCGTTACGATGCACCAGTACTCCACCGTAGGCGGCACCATTTTCGGCCGAAAGGGATTGCGCTCCGTCACCGTCGAAGAATGTCCGTTCGGCCTCCCACGTGCCGGCGTTAACGAGGTTGGAAAACGTGTGAAGGTTTAGTCGGCCGGAAATGACACCTTCGTTACGGATAACGTCGCGAAACTCCACGCTTTCGACAAACAACCCGCCGGGAGCATCGCGTAACGAATCGACAACGGTAACAGGGCCGTCAAACACGGTGCCAGCAAACGCTTGAACGACACCTCGGAGGGATATTGGGCCGGTGAAGCGAAGCGTTCCGCCCATAGTAGCGCCTGTATTCATTAACAGCTCGCGGGTGTCCACGACGGAATTCTTCATGTTGGACGAATTGTTTAGCGTCAGTGTGTTACCCATCATCTGCAAGGCGCCTTGACTCAGATCAACATTGGCACCGTCAAAAACAAGGGGACTCGATGCTGCAATTTCCACCGTATCTGTCGCCCTCCAGCCACCGCGTAGCGGATGGCCCGCAGTGTGCGAAAGAGACTGTCCCGCGACACCTACCATTCGGGTTATATAGATATCCCAGTCGCCTTCGTTGATCGCGGCTCCATCTATTGTGATCGCCAACTGTCGACTACTACCATCGCGAATAACACTACGGTTGATAAGCGTGCCATTTACACTCAACCCGTCGACGAACAAACCGCCAGGATGGCTTTCGATGATTCCGAGATTCGTGATCGTTCCAGCAATGGTGAGATCGTTCAAAAGTACCTGCAGGGTTCCGTCGATCGAGAAGGAACCATCCAAACCCCCGTTGTTGATCGTCGCTGTCTCATCAACTGTAAGCGTAGCGCCCGTTAGAACAAGCGAGTGCCCTTGCAAATCAAGCGAGAAGTTTGTGACCGAAAGATCTGAACCTGCCGCGACCGTGCCGGCTGCGTTTGCGTGTCTCCATACGCCGGAGAAACTGGCAGCGTTGCCGAGGGACAAGCTTTGAGCACCCGTTCCATCGAGTGTCGTAAACGTATGCAACCATTGACCGTCGCTAAAAACGTCGCCTTGTAACCGAAGCGATAGCTGTCCGCTGGAATTACTATCCTCAAGCGTGCCGTGGTTGACAAAGCTCCCAGTGACGACAAGTGTTTCTACGAATAGGTTGCCGACGAAGTCTCGGAGGCTTGCGCCTGCGTTAACTGTGAGATCGCGGCACGTATCGCCTCCGCGTATCAGCACTGGTCCGTTGACAATCACATCGTCTGCGGCTGACGGCACTTGACCACCAACCCAGGTAGAGGTTTCGGCCCAAACACCGCCGCCGCTTGTCGAGATGATCTGTGCATCCGAGAATATAGCGGTGTTGCTGGACGCGAAAACGAGAACGAAGAGGATGGACAGACGTCGAAACATGACAGTACCTCATTCCTTGTGCTGGACGTTGCGCCGACGCACGGAAGAGAACACTCGATCTCCGGCGTGAGATGCATCACCTGCGGCCGGACTAGACGACGTGCTCATCAACAGAGTTGCCGACTGTGTAGCTTGTATTGCTGTATCTACTAATAACGAACAAAAAGCCGAAATGGCAAGCCCGCATTACATTGAGGAAGCCACAGAATCAGATTTTCTCGACGACTGTCGCACAAGCCATCAATGCGGCCGTTTGCGAACATATGAAACAAGTGCAGGTAAAAAGCCAGGCTTCTACAAATGTCACGCGAAATGAGGACTTAGTTCGCGGGTCTGCGCTAACGAGCAAAAGACCGGTTCAACCCCAATGCCTCTCGGGCCAGTCGCGAGTCACGCTTTGTCTGCAACGTGACTCGCCAGCATGACTCGAGACGTACATTTTTTAATCAGACGCGTTAGCGTCATGCGATCCTTGAAGACCAATGTCCGTCGATTCACCGTTCGATCTTCCCTTTCAAAAAAGCACTCGCCGATCACACGCGATTGAGTGCTCGCTCGCAGGCATTTCGACGTCCATTCCGGTCATCCGAATCGACGGATTTGCGGAAGGGCCTGCATTGCTGATTACCGCAGGCATTCATGGTGCCGAGTATCCGGGTATTGAAGCGCTAGTGCGCCTTGGACAAACCATTAGTCCAGAGACCTTTCGCGGCACACTTGTATTGGTTCCAATTGCAAACGGTTCAGCATTCAGGGAACGATGTGCGTTCATAACGCCACCCGATGGCAAGAATCTGAACAGAACGTTTCCTGGAGACCCTAATGGATCCTACACGCAACAACTGGCACATGTCCTGATCGAACGACTGATGTCTCCTGCCGATGCGTACGTTGACCTTCACAGCGGAGACCTGGTCGAGTCGCTTCATCCGTTTACTAGCTATGTCCTCACTGACAACGAAATCGTCGACAAACGCTCAGAAGAAATGGCGCGGGCATTTGGATTCGAGACAGTGATTCGCTTCTCGGCGAAAGATCGGGAATCAATGAGTCACGTGGCTGCCGCAACTCGGGGAACGCCATCACTCCTTGCAGAGATTGGCGGACAGGGCGTTTGGCATGACGGAGAGGTATTGAGCTTCCTGGCCGGAATCGCATCCTTGATGAACTGCCTGGAGATGACCACGCCGCCTATAGGATCGGAAGTCCAACCGATATTCTACGACCGATTCGACTGGCACCATTCGAAAGTCGAAGGACTCTGGTACCCTGCCGTTCATACAGGTGAGCGGGTAAAAGCCGGGGAAACACTTGGCGAAGTGAAAACGATTTTCGGCGAACGACTACAGGAAATTGTTGCTGATGACGATGGCCTGAATGTGTTCATGCTAAGTGCACTTTCAACGCGGCCGGGCGATCCGCTGATTGGCCTTGCCGCTGAAAGAGAAGTCAGTTGAAGTACCCGATAAGATCTTCTTGCTGATTGACCATAGATGTTGAATACGGAGTCGTCAGGCGATGAGCATTGGCAGAGCCGTCTGGGCGGATAAATGAGATACGGACCACTACTCTAGCCTGACCGTCGCCAGGAGTAGTGACGTTGGCCGTCGTAACAGTCCGGATGTCGAGATGTATTGTAACTTCGCTATAGACGAACAAGCAGATGATCTGCCGTATCTTGACCGTCACACTTACCCTCGTTTGTATGCTACACGTATCGGGCGTTACCAAACGCTACACCAATAAACTCGCGGTTGACGGCGTTTCGTTCTCCGCATCGGATGGGCGCATCTTCGGTCTACTCGGCCCAAACGGCGCTGGAAAGACAACAACTATCCGGATGATTACCTACATCACAACTCCGGATTCGGGTTCAATCACGTTTCAGGGAAAAGTGGTTGGGCCGTGGAGCCAACAGCGGATGGGGTACCTGCCCGAAGAACGCGGCCTCTACCGACGCATGAAAGTCGGCGAACAACTCGTCTACCTCGCGCAACTCAAAGGCCTCGACAAAAGAGAAGCAAAGACCCGCATTCAATATTGGCTCGAACGCTTTGAAGCCATCGGATGGGATGCAAAACGAGTCGACGAATTGTCGAAGGGGATGCAGCAGAAGATTCAATTCATTGCCACAATTATTCACGACCCGGATCTGCTCATTTTCGACGAACCGTTCAGTGGACTTGACCCAATCAATTCGGAATTGCTACAGTCGGTGATTTTTGAATTAAAGGCGAACGGCAAGACGATCCTATTCGCGTCGCATCGCATGGAACAGGTTGAGCAACTGTGTGACGACATCTGTATGATTTCTGACGGCAAAGTGGTGGTGAACGGACCCGTCCGTGACATCAAGCAGTCTTTCGGCCGAGACACGGTACGCCTCGACTACACGGGAAGCAATGCGTTCGTCCAGACGCTTCGGGATGCCGGAAAAGTAAAAGTGATCACCGAAAACGCGACGGGGGTCGAGATGCGACTCCTTGACGCGACGCCATCACGTTTCGTTCTAGATGAAGCGCTTAAGACAGTTACCGACTTGCATCGTTTTGAAGTGGTGGAGCCATCGTTAAATGAAATATTTATTTCGGTGATTGGAAAGTCTGCACAGGAAGCAAAAGTATTGGTGTAGGCAGCTGCATCCGGGGCAGACATACACACAGCGACAAATAATCATTAGATGAAGCAAAAACAAACTTTAATCATCGCTCAACGCGAGTATTTTCAGCGGCTAAAAAGCAAGGCCTTCATCATCGCGACGGCGCTCGGCCCAATCATACTTCTTCTGATGATTGCCATCCCGGTTGCATTTGCCGTGTTCGCATCGGACGAGACTGAACGCGTTGTTGCGGTAGTGGATGAGACCGGCCAGCTCCGCGATTTTCTTGAGCTGCCGGATTCTTTTACAATCGACTGGCGAACGTTGCCTGTTGATTCGCTTCGCTCGCTCGTTGAGTCAGGGCATCTTACTGGCTACCTGGTGCTGCCAGAACAGCTATTGTCAGGCGAAGGCGAAGCAACGTATTACTCCAAAGGTGGAGGAGGCATTCTGGTTGGCGACCAGCTTGGCGACGCGGTGACCGCCGCCGTGCGAGAGAAGCGGATTCTCGATACCGGTGCACCATCCGAAGTACTGAAAATCGCCAAAGATCGCGTCTCACTGAAAATGCTGCAGCTAACGGAAGAGGGAGAGCGTCGTGATTCAACACCCATGCTGGCCGCTTTCGGGTACATGATGGGCTTCCTGATTTATATCTGCATGATCCTTTACGGAGCAATGGTCATGCGTGGCGTTATCGAAGAAAAGACAAATCGCATATCTGAACTTATCGCTTCATCCGCAAAACCTTTTCAATTGTTGCTGGGAAAAATCCTCGGAATTGGCGCACTTGGGATGACTCAATTATTGATCTGGATCGTTGCAGGTCTCGCGATATCGGCAGTCGGCGGGGTTATTATATCGTCGTTCGTTGACCCAGCCAGTATTGCCCCTCCAGACGTGGCCGGGGCGCCGTCGCAAGCTGAAGCCATAAGCGGAATAGCTGAGTTCATGCCCAACATCTCGGCGTCGTACCTGATCTATTTTGTCCTCTTCTTCGTCGGCGGCTACCTGCTGTACGCCAGCCTGATGGCAGCCGTCGGATCAGCAGTCGAACAGGAGTCGGATGCTCAACAGTTTATGTGGCCGATCCTTATGCCGTTGATCATCCCAATGATGTTGCTGGTGCACATTGTGAGCAATCCCGACAGCACATTGTCACTTGTCATGTCACTCATACCGCTATTTTCACCGATCATCATGGTTGTTCGGATGGCTGCGACGAACGTTCCGCATTGGCAAGTTTGGATCGCCTTAGTCCTACTCGCAGGAGCATTCGTACTGGCGGTTTGGCTTTCGTCGCGGATCTACCGCATCGGGATCTTGAGCTACGGCAAGAAACCAAGTTTTCGCGAGATTGCACGGTGGATTCGCACTTCGTAACCCAAGTGCGCCTTCGCCTCATAGCGACATCTGACCAAAGGATATCTCACCAAAGGATCTCCTTCCAACGGGTCTCTTAGAATGGACCTCTTACCAAAGGATCTCTTACAAAGTATTTGTGCAGATTACCAGCGACATTACAATCCCGGAGAGTGAGATCGACGAGCAATTCTTTCGATCCTCCGGACCTGGCGGACAGAATGTTAACAAAGTCGAAACGGCTGTACGAGTCCGCATTAATCTGAAGACTAGCCAGTCACTGCCAGACGACGCGCGACAAATGCTGATGCAGCAGCTTGAGTCGAAGATGGACTCAGAGGGATGGGTATCCGTGAGTTCTTCCCGGTTTCGTTCGCAATGGCAGAACCGGGTCGAGGCACGCCGGCTGCTCGGCATTCGACTCAGGAACGCGCTACGCCCCAAGAAGCCGAGGACGAAGACAAAACCGACCAGGGCCTCTCGCGAACGTCGGATCGAGTCAAAGAAACGACGCGGAGAGAAGAAGCGGAACCGGCGGCCACCCGAACTCTAATCGTTATAAAGCTGAATCATGCCAAACTTGTCATTGGCAACAATCCGAAACGGTGATCCACCGGGATGCGACCACAAGTCGAACAATCCACTAAAACCACCGTACAAACCCAATCTGTAGCAAGTTATCTTCAGAACGATCTGCTTCAGATCTACCAGCTTTAAAATGGTTCGCCTCAAAACGAACCGGTTCAAAATGATTCGCTTCAATATTATTGGTCGGACCCGATACTTCGGGAAACCAACCTACATTTAAGGCCCGCTCCTGTCCGCCCCCCTTCTACATCATCGCATCTACAAACACAGCGACGCTGCTGACTGGGTTGTGTTCATCCACGGCGCGGGCGGCAGTTCAAGCGTTTGGTTCAAGCAGATTCGTGCGTTTAAGGACGAGTTTAACGTGTTACTGGTCGACCTTCGGGGCCATGGGCAATCGCAGGATTTCATTCCGCTTTCCAAAGGCAGCAAGTACACGTTCGACGATATCTCACAGGAGATTCTGGACGTGATGGATCACGTGGGAATCCATCGAGCACATTTTGTGGGTGTTTCACTTGGGTCCATTCTCATCCGTACAATCGCCGAGATGGCCCCAGAGCGTCTCCAGACCATGGTATTTAGTGGAGCTGTCACCAGATTAAATTTCCGGTCGCGGTTCCTCGTCGGAGCGGGCAACTTGTTAAAACGAGTCATCCCTTTCCTCTGGTTGTACCGATTGTTTGCGTGGATCATTATGCCGCGCGCAAATCATCGTGAGTCGCGGGCGCTTTTTGGAAACGAAGCGAGGAAGCTTTGCCAAAAGGAATTTCTACGGTGGTTCCGATTAACGTACGATGTTAATCCGCTCCTCCGGTTCTTCGAAGAAAAAGAGACGCCAATCCCGACGCTCTACCTGATGGGAGAAGAAGACCACCTGTTTCTCCCGCCGGTTAGACTGCTGGTCAGGAAGCACGTCAACAGCACGCTTAATGTCCTTGCTGGAGCGGGTCACGTGTGCAATGTTGAACGACCTGATCAATTCAACTCGTTGTCCATCGCGTTTTTACACGCGAACGCGGGCAACCCAGTAGTCTAACTAACGAACTCGGATCTCTTTCCAACCGGTATCCGGATCGTTTCCTGTCATCTCAAGTGCTGCGTACGCTTCCCAAACGTACCCTGCATTTCGGCCCTCAAACGTCGCCGGCAAATGTGCTGGTAACTGAAAAGTTGCCTGAAATGAACGCTTCTCGTTTGCTGCAAAATTTACGTTCGAATCGACCGTTATCTCTTCTTTGTGCATCGTCTCCGTATGGTTCACGTTGATTGAACCAGAGGTAGTCGAGTTTCCGGCTTGCCCGTTTGTTTGCGTCTTAACACTGGCTCGATAGTTTGGAATCGAGATTTCTTCGTTGCAGCGTAAGGTCACAACAATGCTATCAACCGAGATCTCCTGATCTCGCACAGCGACGTTCACCGTCACCGTTGCGGTTTCGCCACGCGTCGCCTCGTTTGCAACGATGGTGACGTCTGCCCAGGACCCCGTTAGGTTTGCTTTGAGTTTGGAGAAGAATCCCATTACGCTTTACCGTTGGCTGATTTCACTGACAAGACTGTTTTGCATCAAGAACACGTCAAGAGAATACCGACGAATCCCCAAAGACGAAAGCGTGAAATTGGTGATCTGAGGAACACTGCTCCAGTTTTGCACCTGGGGCGGAGCGAATGCGTTATTCTTCCCCCGCCACACGCTGGCTAGTGGGCAACCTTAAAAGAATAAGCGGCGCGTCTCAAGAACAGCGACGGAATCATCCAATAGCGGATACGGCCTGTACAACAACAGGCAACCTCGCAAGGCATCGGTCGTTCAAGGCGATCACAGTTTACGTTTCGCATATCAGGCACGGTTCGGACCTTGGATACAGATTCTCTCCAGAAACCATTCGAAATTGTATCGGATTTTGAGCCAACCGGCGACCAGCCTCGTGCAATCGCCGAGATGATTGAGGGACTCGAGCGGGGCGACAAGCATCAGACGCTTCTTGGAGCTACCGGAACGGGCAAGACGTTTTCGATCTCGAATGTTATTCAACAGCAGAATCGACCGACGCTTGTACTCAGCCACAACAAAACACTCGCCGCCCAGCTTTACGCAGAACTGACTTCGTTTTTCCCGAACAACGCGGTAGAGTTTTTCATTTCGTATTACGACTACTACCAACCCGAAGCGTACATCGTCCACTCCGATACCTACATCGAGAAGGACATGTCGATTAACGATCGAATCGATCGTCTTCGTCTGAGGACAAGTAGCTCACTGGTGTCCGGGCGGCGGGACATTATTGTCGTAGCCAGTGTCTCGTGTATTTATGGATTGGGCTCGCCGGATGACTACAAGTCCCAAGTTGTGCAGATTAAGCGCGGACAGACATACGAGCGGAATGATCTCCTGCGCGATTTGGTCCGGATTTATTACAGCCGAAACGATGTCGAGTTTGCCCCGGGGGCGTTTCGCGTGCGGGGCGACGTTGTTGAAGTGTTCCCAGCCTACATGGACGAACAAGCGTATCGGATTTCCTTCTGGGGCGACGAAGTCGAAACACTGAGCGTTTTCAACACCATTACGGGTGTCACGGAACGAACGGAAAGTATCCTTACTGTTTATCCAGCCAAGATTTTCGTAACACCGAAGGAACAGATGGATAAGGCGATCCGATCCATTGAAGAAGAGCTTAACTGGCGCCTGGCACACCTCCGCGAATCTCAGATGATGCTGGAAGCACAACGGTTGGAGCAGCGGACGCTGTTTGACATCGAGATGATGCGAGAAGTTGGGTATTGCTCCGGGATCGAGAACTATTCGCGTCACGTTGATGGGCGAGCTCCCGGCGAGCGCCCCTACTGCTTGCTCGACTACTTCCCTGATGACTTCCTAATGGTGATAGATGAGAGTCACGTAACGGTATCACAGGTCCGCGCAATGTACAACGGTGATCGGTCCAGGAAATTGAATCTTGTTGAACACGGATTCCGGCTACCGTCCGCCATGGACAACCGACCTATGACGTTCGAAGAGTTCGAAGCGGTGCAGGATCAAGTAATTTTTGTTTCCGCAACACCCGGCGACTTCGAAATGGAAAAGACGCAGGGCGTATTTGTCGAACAGATTATCCGTCCGACCGGTATCGCGGATCCAGTTGTTGAAATCAAACCAACCAACAACCAGATTGACGATCTTCTCGAGCAGGTTCGTATTACCACCGCAAAAGGCGAGCGAACGCTAGTCACAACATTGACTAAGCGGATGGCTGAGGACCTGGCCGACTACCTTGACTCATTCGGAGTAAGTGTACGCTATTTGCATTCGGATATTGACGCACTGGATCGCGTCGAAATCTTACGCGATTTGAGGCTGGGTAAGTTCGACGTTCTGATTGGAGTAAACCTCCTCAGGGAAGGGCTTGATCTCCCCGAGGTGTCGCTCGTGGCAATCCTGGACGCGGACAAAGAAGGATTTCTTCGAAGTGATCGTTCGCTAATTCAGACTGCGGGGCGTGCCGCACGAAACGTAAACGGTCGCATCATCATGTACGCGAACCGGATTACAGGTTCGATGGAGCGGATGATGAGCGAAACCAGTCGACGTCGCGAGATCCAGCTCGCATACAATGAAGAACATGGCATCACACCGCGCACCGTGTACAAGTCTCACGACGAAATTATGCGCGGAACGATCATCGCAGAAGAGAAGGGCGAATTTGAAGGACCAAGCTCCAGCCGCTACGCAGACTACGACAAAGTCAAGAAAGTCGCGGATCCGGTCGCAAAATATTTGACCGTAGAGCAGCGAACCGACCTGATCTCAAATCTGAGAACGGAGATGATGGAAGCATCGAAGAACCTGGACTTCGAACGCGCTGCAGAGCTACGCGACAGCATTGCGCAGCTCGAAGCGGCTTAGGTTAGCACTATCCGGATGATTCGCGGTACCCGGTTATTCTGCCGTGCCATCAAACATCCAGTTCATCACCCAAAGACGTTCGCCGTCGTCAAATAAGGTGATGTTGTTAACGCCCGTATCGAAGGGTTCACCACCAGGGGTACGTGCGGTTGCATAGCTACTCCACACATGGATCATGTTACCGGATCGTTTGACTTCACGTGCCGTCTCCCATTCAAAAAACCCTTCTTTCCTCGGTTCGTCACTGGCATAAAAATCGTCGAGCGTCAGAATGTTGACCGTCGGCTTGCCATCTTTTGCACTGCCCGCAATTGCAATCCACGCTTGTAGATGGTGCAGCGTACTGTCGCGAGCCTTATCGGGAAACTCCCCTGCCGGACCCGATACAACCTCGTAATATGCCTTCATGATTCTTGCAGCAGCAATCTGATTGTTATTAGAACCTCCAGACAAAACATCACCAGCTGTTTCAGGATCCGAATTTAGATCAATAATCAGTTGAAGATTTGCAAGTGCCCCACTGTACCAGCCATTAAAATTAGCATTCAAAACACCTTGGTATCTTGAACTTTCCGTGTATGTAATATCAGACATGTGCTGAACATAGAGCATGGTGGTAAC
>RCNE010002070.1_pt1 | contig 10826 bp, 9 predicted proteins | sample 2041361 | NCBI WGS metagenome assembly RCNE01 (sample SAMN09708229, study PRJNA481090) | Marine sediment metagenome, whole genome shotgun sequencing project.
CCAGAAAATTAGCTACGGTAGATAATTTACCAACATTTGCGACTTTTAAAAACGGAGCGTTTGTAAATCAAACACAAACCAACAAGTTTGATGTTTTAAAAGAATTAGTAAACGAAGTCCTTTAATTATGAAATTACCTGTTATAAAACACCTTACACAATTCATCGAGGACAATGATGAAGACTATATTGTTGAAACGATCGAAACTTTAGAAAATCTAACAGAAGTACCTTCATTGAAAGACGAAGAATTAGATGTTATAGGTGAGCTTATTTCGAATATGTATGGTGCCTTAGAAGTAAATAAAATGATGAAAGAAGGGCAACCTAAAAAAGAAGCGCTTAACACATTTATGAAACGTGTTTTAGGTGCTATAGACAATTAATTTTATCGAAACAAAGAACAAAATCCCAAGTGAATGCTTGGGATTTTTTAATTTATAAAAACTTGTCTTTTAATTGAGAAACAATTTGGTTTCCTCTGTAGATTGCACCTTCCATATAACCACCATAACTTGGTGAAGTCTCAGAACCAGCAACTATAAATTTACCCTTCAAATAATGTTTTTGATAAATTAGATGTCCATTGTTTTCATGTGGACTCAAAGAATCACTATAATCTGAATTTAGTAGAGTTTCTTTACTCCATACCTTTTCTTCATAAGACAGATAATTTTTCCCGTCATTACCGAAAAATTTTACAAGCTGATTTTTTATTAGCTGCTCTCTATAGTCTTTCGTTTCATTTACTAAACCTCCATTTAAAAACCCCATTAAAGCAAACGTTTTGTCGTAAGCATCAGAATGATCATATAGCTCTGTAAACGGACCAACATTACTAAAACCAACTCCAGATAATCCTTTTTCTTTCCAAAAAGGAGTCGTATATATTAATGCAAATTTCATAGAATCATTCATCCAAGTATGTGTATTGTTGGCTACTTGTAATAATTCTGGATCTAATTCTGAAGAAAAATCAATTGAGTTTACCAAGAGATTTGGTGGAATTGTAGATACCACAAGATCCGCCATAAATTCTGAATTTTCTGTAATTACCTCTATTGAATTATCAGTCTCATTAATCGTAATTACTTTTTGATTGTTTTCTAATTCTTTTCTAGATAGATTAGCTGCTAATTTATTTAATATGGTTGAAGTTCCACCAACGATTCTATAACTAATCTCTTGGTTCTGAGGCATCTTAAAACGTTGAGGTAAATTTGCACTCATTGCCTCAAATAAGGCATCTCCAGTCATGTTTTGTTCAAATAAAGTAATCTTTAGTTCCTTACATAAGGTTAATAATTCCTTATTATATTTCCAAAGCCAAGTCGCACCGAGTTCAACATTTGTATTGTGAGTTTTTTTTGTGAAAATTCTTCCTCCTAATCGATCACTGGCTTCTAATATTTTAATAGAAAAACCTGCTTTTTTAAGTTGGTAACCAATGTATAACCCTGAAAGGCCTGCTCCAATAATCACTATTGTTTTGTTCATTATCACAAAGATAATTAAGTCAGAATCGAAATTAATTCTTAAAAAAAATCCACTTCAAATGAAGTGGATTTTTAACCAGTTATGTTTCATTATTATTTTAAATCAAAACGATCTAAATTCATCACTTTAGTCCAGGCTGCGATAAAATCGTTTACAAAACGCTTTTGCCCATCATTTGCTCCATAGACTTCGGCAACAGCTCTTAATTCTGTGTTAGACCCAAAAATTAAATCTACTCTTGTTCCCGAAAATTTCATAGCTCCAGTTTTACGATCTCTTCCTATGAATTCTTTATCTTCAGACGTTGCTGCCTTCCAGGTTATTGAAAGATCTAAAAGATTTGTAAAGAAATCATTTGACAGTGAACCAACATTATCTGTAAAGACACCATGCTTAGAATCCTCGTAATTTGCACCTAATACTCTCAATCCACCAACAAGTACCGTCATTTCTGGAATAGATAGTGTCATTAAGTTAGCACGATCTACCAGTAAATCTTCTGCTGCTACATTTAAATCAGATTTTAGATAATTTCTAAAGCCATCAGCTAACGGTTCTAAGTAACCAAACGATTCTAAATCCGTTTGCTCTTGTGAAGCATCTCCTCTTCCTTGTGCAAATGGTACATGTACATTATGACCTGCATTTCTTGCAGCTTCTTCTACACCCGTTGTGCCAGCTAAAACAATTAAATCAGCCATAGAAATGGTTCCACTAAATTCGTTTTGAATACCTTCAAATACATTTAGTACTTTATGTAATTCTTTAGGGTTGTTCACTTCCCAACTTCTTTGTGGTTCTAAACGTAAGCGACCCCCATTAGCTCCACCTCTCTTATCTGAATCTCTATACGTTGAAGCAGAAGCCCAAGCTGTTCTTACTAATTGTGCTGTAGAAAGACCAGAAGCTAAAATCATTTTCTTTAATGATGAAATATCTGAATCGCTCAATGAATAATCTACAGTTGGAATTGGATCTTGCCATATTAATTCTTCTTTTGGAACTTCAGGTCCTAAATAACGCTGAATTGGTCCCATATCGCGATGGGTCAATTTATACCAAGCACGCGCAAAAGCATCTTCAAACGCATTGTGGTCTTTATGAAAACGTTTAGAAATTTCTAAATATGTTGGGTCCATTTTCAATGCCATGTCTGCGGTAGACATCATTAAGGCTTGCTTTCCGTTTGCGTCACCTGCCTTCGGTGCCATTTTCGCATTTGAATTAGCCGTTGGTGTCCATTGGTGCGCACCAGCCGGGCTTTTTGTTAATTCCCAATCGTAGTTTAGTAATACATCAAAATACTCATCATCCCATCGCGTAGGATGTGGTGTCCAAGCTCCTTCTAATCCACTAGTAATCGTATCATCAAGAACTCCAGTTCCAAATGTGTTTTTCCAACCTGTACTCATTTCTTCCATAGAAGCTCCATGAGGTTCTACTCCGACATATTTATCTGGATCAGCCGCTCCATGTGCTTTTCCGAATGTGTGTCCACCAGCAACTAAAGCCACTGTTTCTTCATCATTCATTGCCATACGACCAAATGTAATTTTAATATCATGAGCTGATTTTAAAGGATCAGGCTCTCCATTAGGCCCTTCAGGATTAACATAAATCAGTCCCATATGTACTGCACCAAGATGCCCTTCTAAATCACCATCACTAGTTTCGTAACGCTCCTGGTTATCCAACCATCCTGCTTCACTTCCCCAATAAATATCTTGTTCTGGTTCCCAAACATCTTCGCGTCCTCCAGCAAAACCAAAGGTTTTAAAGCCCATAGATTCTAATGCACAATTACCAGCAAAAATCATTAAATCTGCCCATGAGATTTTATTACCATATTTCTTTTTTATAGGCCATAATAACAAACGTGCCTTATCTAGATTTCCGTTATCTGGCCAACTATTCAATGGAGCAAATCGTTGCGTACCAGATCCTGCTCCTCCACGACCATCTCCTACTCTATAAGTTCCGGCACTATGCCAGGCCATACGAATCATAAAACCACCATAGTGCCCATAATCTGCTGGCCACCAATCTTGAGAATCTGTCATTAATTTGATAACATCTTGTTTTAATAAAGCAAAATCTGCGCTGTTAAAAGCTTTAGCATAATCAAAATCTTCTCCCATAGGATTAGATTTGGAAGCATTTTGCCTAAGAATGTTTAATTTTAGTTCATTAGGCCACCAGTCACGGTTACTTGTTCCTCTACCTGCTGTTTTCTTTTGATCGCCACTTAAAAAAGGACATTGACTTGCGTCTCCACTGTTATGATCCATTATATTTTTGATTTTTTTAGTTTATTTTTTTGACTTGCTTAAATTTATGAAATTATACGCATCAATTATAGCATCCATATTTATTTAACTAATATTTTAATAGGTAAAAGCTATTTTATGAATTTTAGTGATAGTAATATAAAATAATTTTTGCTTTTTATTTATCGTAAATCTCCTTAAAATTTTGTAACTTAATGTTATAAATCAATACCTATAGATATGAGCACTACAGAATATACAAAAGTTTATTACGGCAATTTTATTTTAGTAACTCGTGTTAAAGACGAATTAGAACGTATTGGAATAACACCAATAATTAAAGATGAAGGTGAATCACAACGCTTAGCTGGTTATGGATCTATGAATCAAGGTTTTCAAGAAGTCTTTGTGCATAATGATGAGTTAGATAAAGCTAATGAGATTGTTGCACGTGTTAAGGCTGAGATGGAAGCATCTTCTAATTAGGCAATGTTCAATAGCAGTTGTACAGTCTGTATAATGGAGTAAACAAATTGTTTCTCGCGCTTGTTGTTATGCCGTTGTGGCATTTACACTAGCTATCTGAATACTATAAAATTAATTTTAGATACTGAAATGAATTCAGCTTTACAACGTCTTTGGTTATAAAAATCACTAAGCTTTGTAAACAATCTCCAATTTGTTATTCTGAACTCGTTTCAGAATCTTAGCTATTGCTATAGTTTTCCTGTAACAACCTATATTAGTCTAGAGTAACATCTACTGCAACTCCTACTCTCCTATTTGGTCCTAGCGTATAAATTCTTTTTAGTTCTGGAGCAGCTCCATAATAAGATGGAAAATGTTGATAGTAATTCATGGTCCAAGTAAGCACGGTCGAATCATTATTAACTTGTATATCGTAATTATTTGAAAACTCTATTATATAGTAATTACCATTAGATGGAACAACAAGACCTGGAACGAGGTTTGTTCCAGTCATAACGAAAATATCATTATAAATATAAGTACTCTGATTTACACTGACATTAGACGGCCCATTACTTTGAATGTCTAAATCACTATTAAACTCAACTTCCCCATTATTTGTTCTATAAACCAATCTATAATTAATACTACTTAATACCGTATCTGGTATTGTTGCAGATATTGTATACCAAAGCGCACCATTTGATATCGTTGAAGTAAAATTTGAAGCATCCAATTGATATTCTACTATGCCATCAATCAATAAAAATTGCGCATTAGCAGCATTAGGATTAATATAAGGCCCAGAAATTTTTAGAGTTGCTCCCGTATAATAAATATAGTTAGCACCAAATTTTGGAAATAAACCGTAAATCCCCATTTCATTTGTATATACTGTGTATGTAGAAGTTTCGCCATTCTCTGCAGTAACCACATACTCTACTGGTTGTGAAAAGTCTTGAACAGTCCCACTTTCTGGTGAAATTGTGGCGTATTCTGAAATAGTAATTGAAGGGCTTAGTGATGTGATGTTTTCTTCTCCAACATTCAGTATAATTGTATTATCATTATTAATTTGAGCGTTATAAGATTGACCATTTAGAGATACATTAAAGGAAAGGATTTCATTCTCGTCACTTAATGGCCTAGAAGTAATATTTGTTTGATAAGATGTCGCACTCCCATTTTCTGCTGTTACAGAATATGACACACTGTTATTAAAATTTTGAACTGAGGTTGGATCTGGCGATATTGTTGCATAATCAGATATAGTAATTGACGGAGTTAAGGAACTAATATCTAAATTTACTACTTCTAAAGAAATTAAATTGTTAGTATTATCGATGTCACAATTATAGCTTGTACCATCAATATTTAACGAAAATGAAAGTATTTTACTTTCGCTACCCAAAGGTCTATTATCTACTATCACACTATATGGTTTTGTATCACCATTTTCTGCAGTTACAACATAGTTTATAACATTATTAAAATTCAGCATCTGGTTCTCTGAGGGAGAAATAGTTGCCTTAGCGGAATATTCAATTATTGGAGTCATCCCATTTAAATCGGAACCTACTGAACTAAACGTTATGGCACCATTGGTTTGATCTATCTGCCCCTCAACAAACCCATTATTCAAGTAAAGCTGGAATGATGTTATGAGGTTTTTATCGCTTGGAGAGCTATCCTCAGAAGAACAAGCAAAAAGAAGAACTATACTTAATAGAGATAATAATTTTTTCATAAATAGTGGGTGATTAAAATTGTAGGATATTTATGTTAAATATATAGAATTAATAAAAACTAAACCGTCACTCCATACATCTTCTCACGTTGCTCTTTTATCTTTTTATCACCCATGTATTCATCAAACGTCATGTAACGGTCAATAACACCATTTGGTGTTAATTCTATAATTCGGTTACCAACAGTTTGTGCAAACTCATGATCATGAGTTGTTAAAAGTATGGTCCCTTTAAAATTCTTTAATGAGTTGTTAAATGCAGTAATACTCTCTAAGTCTAAGTGATTTGTTGGTTCGTCTAACATTAAAACGTTTGCTCTTACCATCATCATTCGGCTTAACATACAACGTACTTTTTCACCTCCAGATAAAACATCTGATGTTTTTAAAGCTTCCTCACCACTAAAAATCATTTTACCTAAGAAACCACGAATGTAAACTTCTTCACGTTCTTCTTCTGTTGTTGCCCACTGACGTAACCAATCTACTAAAGACAATTTATTGTTAAAGTAAGCACTGTTATCTAAAGGTAAATAAGATTGATTAGTAGTAACTCCCCAAGCATACGAACCAGAATCTGCTTTTTCTTTTCCGTTTAAAATCTGATAAAATGCTGTTGTTGCTCTAGAATCTTTAGAGTAAATCACCACCTTATCTCCTTTTGCTAAATTGATGTCAACATTTTTAAATAGTGCTTCACCATCTAGACTTGCGGACAAACCTTTAACATTTAATATTTGATCACCAGCTTCGCGCTCGCGTTCAAAAATAAGTGCAGGATAACGGCGACTAGAACGTTTAATATCAGATATATTAAGCTTTTCTATCATTTTCTTTCTACTTGTTGCCTGTTTAGATTTAGCAACGTTAGCAGAGAAGCGACGAATAAATTCTTCTAATTCTTTCTTCTTCTCTTCAGCTTTTTTATTTTGTTGTGCATGCTGTCTAGCTGCTAACTGAGAAGACTCGTACCAAAAAGTATAGTTACCAGAGAAGTGATTAATCTTTCCGAAGTCAATATCAGAGATATGTGTACAAACTGCATCTAAAAAGTGTCTATCGTGAGATACCACAATCACACAGCTATCATAATTGGCCAAGAAGTGCTCTAACCAAGAAATAGTTTCGTAATCTAAATCATTGGTAGGCTCATCCATAATAAGCAAATCAGGATTCCCAAATAATGCCTGCGCTAATAGTACACGTACTTTTTGCTTACCATCTAAATCTTTCATTAGTGTGTAATGATAATCTTCCTTAATACCTAAGTTAGATAACATTGCAGCTGCATCACTATCTGCATTCCAACCGTTCATTTCTTCAAACTGAACTTGAAGTTCTCCTATCTTTTCAGCATTTTCATCCGTGTAATCTGCATATAAAACATCTATTTCAGTCTTCAACTTAAATAAAGGCTTATTACCCATTATGATGGTTTCTAAAACGGTATGCTCATCATATAAATTATGATTTTGCTCTAAAACAGACATACGCTTTCCTGGCTCTAAATGAACATGACCAGATGTTGGATCCATTTTACCGGCAATAATCTTTAAAAATGTAGATTTCCCTGCACCATTAGCACCAATAATCCCGTAGCAATTACCATTATTAAATGTAGTATTTACTTCGTCAAAAAGTATGCGTTTTCCGAATTGAACCGAAAGATTAGAAACTGATAACATGTCTTAAAATTTTAATCTATTAACCTCAGTAATTACCAAGGTGATTTTTGAGAGTGCAAAAGTAGAAAATTAAACCCAAAGTCCATTATAGAACACTGTTATGAATCTTAAAAATTTAATAAAGTATAACTTTTTCAAAGTTTCAGCATAGTTTTGCTACAGTTAAACTTAAAAAAGCAGTAAAACCTCAAATTTTGAAGTCGTTTTAAGATTAAATCTCATTTCTACGATAGTGCCATTAGACGAATTAATTAGACACGATAACAAGTTTTAACGCGCCATTAACAAGAGTTGAACACTCCAAACCATATTTTTGTTTTGTTGACTATAATAAATAATCCCTTGTTTTATAAATATCTACTCTATACTACATTGTTTGCCTCTATTACATTAGGATGTAATTCTAATGGAGAGGATTCTGATTACGCATACATTGGTGGTGAAATTATAAACCCGAAAAATGATAATGTAATTCTATACAATACTAAAGGTAAAGTTGCGGATACTTTTGCCTTAGATACTAATAATAGGTTCATACACAAAATAACAAATTTACAACCTGGTTTATATTCTATTAGACATGGTGGCGAATATCAGATGGTTCTTTTAGAGCCTAATGATAGTATAATGTTTCGCTTAAACACATACGATTTTGATGAGTCTCTAGTCTTTACAGGCAATGGAGCCAAAAAGAATAATTACCTCATTAAAACCTACATTGCTAACGAGAAAGAAGCAAAAAAATTGAGTAAATACGCTCAAAAAGAGCCTGACGCATTTAATGTATTTATTGAAACCAGAAGAACAAAGCGTTTAAATGAGTTTCATTCTTTTTTAGAACATAATAATAATGTAGAGACACCTTTTTTTAAGTCGATTATTGAAGCTAATATTAATTACAACGCTTATGCAGATAAGGAGATTTATCCTTTTGCTTACTTCGGAAATAATAAACTGATACACATTAAAGACTTACCAGAAGATTTTTATGCCTTTAGAAGTTCTGTTGATTATAATACGAATCATCTAAGCAACTTTTTCTCTTATAACCGTTTTTTGTTTGCTCATTTTGATAATCTAGCATTGAAATCTTATTACAAAAACAATGCTTATCACAGTAAATTTAATAGACATTCTACAGAATACAATACAGCTAAACTAGATTTAATTGATAGTTTAATTGCAGATGAAATAATTAAAAACAATTTATTAAAGTATAAGGCTAGAGATTTTATTAGTCATAATCATAGTGAAGAAGAAGCTCAAGAAGTTTTAGAGCATTACCTAACAAAAAGCACTAATGACGACGATAAAGTTTACATGAATGACTTGGTTGCTTCTCTAAAACAATTAAGACAAGGTAATCCTTTACCAAATTTAACGGTTGTTAATTTTGATAACACTGAGCATTCGTTAACATCAATTATAACTAAACCAACAATAATTTATTTTTGGACATCTAACAGAAAACGACAGTACAGAAACAGCCATTATAAGGTAAAAGAACTTAAAAAAAAGTTCTCGAAAATGGATTTTATTTCTGTGAATATTAATGACAATGATGATGAATTCTGGAAAAACATCATTAAGCAATATAACTTTCCTACTGTTTGCGAATACAAGTTTAAAAACTCTAAAAAAGCGCTTCAAACCTTAGCACTTAACTATCTCAACAAAGCTATTATAGTTGATAAAAAAGGGCATATTCTTCATCCTAATGCAAATATCTACAGTTCTGATTTTGAAAAAACACTTGAAGAATTGTTAAAACAAAAAAAGCACTCTATTAAATAAAGTGCTTTTCAATTATTTGTGTAAGCTTAGCTTAATTTCCTTTTTTATAATCTGCTAAGAATTTCTCTAATCCTATATCAGTTAAAGGATGTTTTAACAATCCTGTAATAGAACTTAATGGACCTGTCATTACATCTGAACCAAGTTTTGCACAATCTATAACATGCATGGTATGACGCACAGAAGCGGCTAATATTTGAGTTTCAAAAGCATAGTTATCGTATATATGACGAATCTCAGCAATAAGATTTAAACCATCTGTAGAGATATCATCTAAACGACCAATAAATGGAGATACATACGTTGCTCCAGCTTTTGCAGCAAGTAAAGCCTGACCAGCTGAGAATACTAAAGTCACGTTAGTTTTAATTCCTCTATCAGAAAAATATTTACAAGCCTTAATACCATCTTTAATCATTGGTAACTTAATCACGATTTGCTCGTGTAATTCAGCTAAAGCCTCACCTTCTCTTACCATACCATCAAAATCGGTAGAAATAACTTCTGCAGAAACATCACCATCAACGATATTACAGATATCAACATAATGCTTCAAAATATTGTTTGTACCAGTAATACCTTCTTTAGCCATTAACGATGGGTTTGTAGTAACTCCGTCTAAAATACCCATATCCTGAGCTTCTTTAATCTGATCTAAATTTGCTGTATCAATAAAAAATTTCATAGAAAAACTTGTTTTATTTTTCCCTTACAAAAGGGAATTTAAATTTGATTGTTGTGTTTTTTGTTGTTACAAACTTACAACTATTAGCGAGGTTGATTTCTATTAATATATCAAAATATATTAACAAATTAGCAATAGTTTTATTCTATGATAACCGTAAAGGTCTTAGCAATACTATTTTCGCATAATTGTACAGTTTCCTCATCAAACGGACCCTCAACATATAAAGAAATAGTAACGTCATAAATCCCTGTAACAAGTGGTGTCCCTTCGATACTAATAGTACGATAATTTATATAATAACCTAGTCCTGGTGGCAGTGGTTCTTCAACCTCAAAGAAATAATCATAATCATTATCGTTGGGCTCATTATTGATTTCGGCAGAAACATCTGTATAATAATACGTTTCAGTTGATCCTATTGGAAATTCTTTAGTATCCAATTCAGGGGCTTTAGGAATAATGCAATTGAGTGCGTCTTCACATCCAAAAAATAAAAACAGGGATAAAAAAAGAGCGCTAAACCTAGAGGGTTTAATAATAGCTAATTTGAAGTATTAATTAGTATACCATTTTAGCTATAACTTATAGTGATGCATTATTAATTTTTCATATACCGTATCCGGAAGAATACGCTTTAAGACAATTGAAAATTTCTGCATAAAAGCACCAACCTTATAATGT
>RCNE010002072.1_pt1 | contig 10822 bp, 7 predicted proteins | sample 2041361 | NCBI WGS metagenome assembly RCNE01 (sample SAMN09708229, study PRJNA481090) | Marine sediment metagenome, whole genome shotgun sequencing project.
ATGGCGGTGCTAGAGGAGTTGGTAGTCGACAAGGGTGTCATCAAGAACCCCAATTTCACCGACTACTTGCTGCCCACCTTCCTGGATGCACCTCATATCGAGGTGCGATTTGTTGAAGAGCCAGAGCGCTGGGGTCCTCTCGGAGCTAAAGGAATCGGCGAGCCACCAACCATCTCGGCTGGTCCCGCCGTGTTCGCCGCCATTCAAGACGCCATCGGTCGCCAGCTCCACCGAGTCCCGGTCCTGCCCCAACACATAGTCGGCTGCTCATAGCGAAGCTATGAGCAGCTTCGGCTCCGGATAGCGAAGCGCTATCCGGAGGTCGGCAAGCACTTCCTCTAGGCGATGCTGGTCGTCTTGGCGGTTCGGTTCTTTCTCGCCTTGCTGGCAGATGGCAGCGGTTGGGTTCTTGCCTCGCCACGGGCTTTGCGGAGAGGGAGGTGGGAGTCGCTAGGTTTGTGCTGATGCGGAATTCACTTTGATATCGATACTGGCTACCGCTGAAGGGGTTGCGCCGAGCGGCGTGCTCAACGTGGAGATGTGGGCTGTTGGGCTGATTGCCCTCGCCGCGGCGGTGGCCGTTGTCGCCAGGATGTTCAAGGCTCCGTTCACCGTGCTCCTGGTGGTTGCGGGCCTCGTGATGGCGGTCGTCACCCAGGCCGACGTGACCGTTTCCAAGGACTTGATCCTTGGTGTATTTGTGCCGCCGCTTGTGTTCGAGGCGACGATGCATCTCCCGTGGCGGCGGCTGCGCAACGACCTTGCCTCAATACTGACGTTGGCAGTCGGCGGCACCTTGATCGGCACCTTCGTCGTTGGGGCGATAGTGCGGACCTTCCTGAAGGTGCCGTGGCCGGCCGCGCTTGCCTTTGGGGCTCTGATCTCGGCAACTGATCCGGTGGCGGTCATCTCTTTGTTCCGCAGCCTGGGAGTCAGCAAACGTCTCACCACGCTGGTTGAAGGCGAGAGCCTGTTCAACGACGGTGCCGCGATCGTGGTCTTCAATCTTGCGGTGGCTGCCGCAGCCGTCGACGCGGCCGCCTTCAACCTGGGTGGCGCAATTGGTGAGTTCATTGTTGTGGCACTGGGCGGTCTCGCGGTCGGACTGGTGCTCGGGTACGTCGTCTCCAACGTCATCCTGCGCAATCTCGATGACCACCTGGTTGAGACCGCGGTCACGGTGGCATTGGCGTTCGGGTCGTATCTGATTGCTGAGGAATTCGGTTTGATCATCGGGGAGGAAGGTCTTCACCTCAGCGGCATCCTGGCTGTGGTCGCGGCGGGCCTGGTCGTTGGTGACATCGGTCTTCGCAACACGTCGCCACCAACCAGGCTGACTCTGGAGAACTTCTGGGAGTTCCTTTCGTTCACAGTCAACTCGTTCGTGTTCCTGCTGATTGGTCTCCGTATCGATGTGCGCGACCTGGCGGTCCACCTGGATTTCGTGGCCATTGCCGTCGTGGCAATCCTGCTGGCCAGGGCGGTTGTCATCTACGGGACGATGGCGGTGCAGAACAGGATTCGGGCCACGCAACACGTCTCGGTGTCCTATCAACATGTGCTCTATTGGGGCGGGCTGCGCGGCGCCGTGAGCCTTGCTCTCGCCTTGACGTTGGCAAGCTCTTTCGACAAGGACGTCTCGGACGTGCTCGAACTGGCGACGTTTGGGGTAGTGCTCTTCACCCTCCTTGTCCAAGGAACGACGATCAACGGGCTGATCCGGCGCCTTGGTCTCGGGAAACGGTCCGAGCCGGTTGTCGACCAACAGCGACATCAAGCCGCCATCTATCGCAAGCGTGCCGGCAGGGCCGAGATGGATCGGTTGCATCGTGAAGGGTTAGTGCTGCCCCAGCTATGGGTGTCTCTCGATAAGAAGTACGACGAAGAGATCCGGAAGGATCGCAACACGCTCGACCAGCACTTCCAACGCAACCCTGGATTGGAGACGGCGATGTTCCTCCAAGCCAGAGCCGATGCCCTAAATGCCGAGCGCAGCGCGGTCCTGGACGTCAGTCGCCGTGGCCTGATCAGCACCGAGATTGCAGAGGAAGTCTCAAAGGAGCTGGCCTACCGATTGGCGGCTCTCGAGTTCCTACGTGCTCGACTGGGAGCTGCGCAAGAGATCGAGACGGAGCCGGAGCAACCCGAGGCGGACGTATGACCGGCATCGTTTGTGCGACCAACGCTGGAGAGGATTCCCGGGCACTGCATATCGCGGCGTTTGAGCGGGCAGCCGAGACCGGTACTCCGCTCACATTCATCCACGTTATCGGTGGGACCGATTTCCTCGAACAACCCGAGAGGATGAAGGAGGCCATCCGCACGGAGATGGATTGGTTGCTGGACGCCCTTGTCGGGGTGGCCCAAGATCGATCCGGCGCATCGGAGGTGGAATCGACCGTTGTTCTTCGTACCGGAGAACCTCCGACCGAGGTGCTCGCCTACCTCAATGAGAACGAATCGACCATGCTGCTCCTCGGTGTGCCCCGCGCTGGTGACACGAGCATCTTCTCGGGGAGTGGCTTCGACGAGTTTGTCACCGAGGCCGAGAGTATGGGTGTGGGCGTCGAGCTGGTTACGACGGGATTGTCGGGTCGATAGACTGCTCGGAGTCAACACGTCTGGAGGTGAGTTGTGGGCCGCGGTTCGGCTTATCTTGTGCTCGGTCTGCTGCTAGTCACTTGCCTTACAGCATGTTCTGGCAGCTCGCTTGACGCCGAACTCGATGATGTCGTCATCGACCAGAGGCTCGTTCCTTTGAGTTCCGTCGAAGCGGCTGCACCAGAGCTGACGGAGCTGGGGGAAGCTCTGTTTTTCGATAAGATCCTCAGCGGCAATCGTGACACCGCATGTGCAACTTGTCACCACCCGATTGCAGCTGGAGGCGATGGCTTGTCGGTATCGGTTGGAACCAAGGGTGTCGGCCTCGCCAGCGATCGGGTGGCGGGAGCCGACCGCGATCTTGTTGCTCGCAACGCCCCTGATTTGTTCAACCGCGGTGCTGACGGTTGGTACACGATGTTCTGGGATAGTCGGGTGGCTGGTACTGCCCAGCACGGGTTCTCCTCCCCGGCGGGTGACGTGCTTCCCGACGGATTGGACAGTGCGCTCGCGGTACAGGCGCTGTTCCCGCCGACATCACCTGTTGAAATGCTGGGCCTGCCGGGAGACATCTCGGCAACCGGGCAGCTCAACGAGATTGCTTCTCATACCTCCTTTGAGACGATCTGGGATTTGATCGTCAATCGGGTGCTCGAGATAGGTGAGTACCGACTCATGTTCAACGCGGCATTCCCCGACGTTGCCGTCGACGAGATTGGCATAGAGCACATTGGCAATGCCATCGCGGCTTATGAGGCGGCAGCTTTCTTCTTCCCTGATTCGCCTTGGGATCGGTACCTGGCGGGTGATGGCGACGCCCTCAGCGACGATGCCAAGCGTGGGGCGATCCTGTTCTATGGGGAGGCTGGATGTGGCGGGTGTCACGCCGGCCCGTTGCTCACCGACCAGCTCACCCACAACGTCGCTCCACCTCAGGTTGGCCCTGGCAAAGATGACGAGGCGCCTGATGACTACGGTCGGGAAGGGGTCAGCGGCAACTACGCTGACAGATACGGCTTCCGCACCCCGCCACTGCGCAATGTTGAGCTGACTGGGCCGTGGCTTCACGACGGCGCTTATCTCGATCTTGTGTCGGTGATTCGGCACTTCCTTGACCCGGCCACTGCCCTCGCTGCATACGATCCGTCGCCGCTTCGTGATGACGTGGCAGCGTTCTACTTGGTAGATGAGGCGCGGCTTGATCAAGCGACCGCCCTGCTGGACCCCCGGCTGCAGATTCCGAAAGCACTCACCGATGAACAGATCGACCAGGTTGCGGCGTTCCTGGTCTCGCTCACCGATCCAGCTGCCAGGGATCTTGGCCACCTGGTTCCCGACTCGGTGCCCAGTGGACTCCCGGTCGACGGCACTAGCCCTCTCGTCAGCGGTTGATCGTCACCAGTTGGTCGGCGGCGACGTTGCTCCTGATGGTGGTCGTTCCATCTGGCCAGCGCACCTCGATCTCCGCTACAACGCTGGCGTCACCAAGGCCAAAGTGGAGTCGATGGTCCTCGGAGGCGAGGTAGCTGCTGCCGAGGTGTTGCTCGCGTACCTGGGTCCTGCCATCGGCGGTGATCGTGACCAGTACTCCGGGAGCCAGGCCGGCGTCGATCTGCAGCCAATGGCCCGCAGGATTGTCGTTGCGCAACAAGACGGCATCGCCGCCGATCGTGTTTATGGCGATGTCGAGGTCTCCGTCGTTGTCGAAGTCGGCGACTGCCGAGCCGCGGGCCATTAGCGGGCCCAGCGCCTCGAGTCCGGCCCGACCGGTCCAGTCTTCGAACTGTCCGGGCTTGCCCTCAGCTCCGAGATTCCCGTATAGCCGAACCAGTTGTGAGTCTTCTACGAGATCGCTGATTGGAACATGCCCATTGACGATGAGCATGTCGTTGTCGGCGTCGTTGTCAAAGTCCTCGAGAGCGGTGCCCCATCCGGTCTGGTTGTTGCCAAGGCCGGCGAGTCCGATTCGAAAAGTGGATTGCCGAAAGGCCAACGCCCCGCCATCAGTGCCAAGGTTCTGAAAGATTGCGTTCAGTTCGCGATCCCAATTGGTGATGAGCAGGTCGACCGTGGCATCGCCGGTCCAATCGCCCACGGCGATACCCATTCCACTTCCGGAGTCGGCCACTCCGGCGGAGACGCTGATGTCCGAAAACTGTGGGACGTCTCCAGGATTCTCGGTAACGTTTTCGTGCAACCGATTGGGCTGCCCGTCGTTCGTGAAATACAGATCGAGGTCGCCATCGCTATCGAAGTCCGACATTACGACGCCCAAGGTGCGTTCCTCTTGCGTGATGCCTGCATCGGCGATGACCTCGCTGAAGCTGAGGGCTCCGTTGCGCGACGTGTTGAGGAACAGGTGATTGGACAATCCCAGGTAATCCTGAGGGAACGCGCCTGAGGGCTTGTCAATCTTGCGATTTAGGTCGATGTAGGAGCCGACGACGAGGTCCGGCAGTTCGTCGCCGTTGAGATCTCCGACCGCGGCGCTCGAACTCCACTCGGTGGCGGGAGGGGTTGCCTGGGTGGGCGAGAAGAATTTGCCTGATTGGTTGAGCAACATACTGTTGGCACCATCAGCGGTGACGTAGATGTCGGTCCAGCCGTCGCCGTCGAAGTCGGCGGCTACGCAACCATGGCCGCGAGTTGCCAGTCCGGTTTCGGTTTCAACTGTGACGTCGATGAATACGCCTCTGTCGTTGCGCAGCATCGCGTTGGTCGGCAAGCCGCCGTTGCGACTCCAGTAGTCGCGTTCGTCGAGGGAGTGACTATTGACAAGATAGAGATCCATCCACCCGTCTTTGTCGTAGTCGATCCAGCACAGGCCGCCGCTCATCGCTGCCTGCGGGTCCATGGAGAGATCCTTGGTGAAAGCACCGTGAGTGAAATCAACGCCAGCCTGTGAGGCAACATTCTCGAATCGCCACGCCGGGGCGGCCACAACCGGGGTGGCGGGGCCGCGACGCTGATCGTCTTCCCAAAAGACGTGCAGTAACTCGCCGGTGAACACCGACGTGATGTAGAGAGATCCATCGTCGGCTGCGACGACCGATCCGGGGAAATTGAGTTCAGAGAGCACGACCTCGGTTAGGCCGTCTGGATAATGACGCAGCAAGCGCCCGCTCGCCGGGGCGTATCCCTCGCCGGTGAAGCACGAAGCTCCTTCACTGAATTGGGAGAATTCGAGAATCCAGAGGGTGTCACCTTCTCCCGGGTAGACGTCGATGGGCATGTTGAGACCATCGACGATTACCTCGGAAGATGCCATGCCGTCGATGCTCACCAACTGGCCGGATTTAGCCGGATACGGGCAGCCGCCGGTGAGGGTAACCAGGTAGCGTTCTGCCACTCGGGTGATCCCCGTTGGAACAGCACTTATCTTGAGGGTGGCTTCCTGGGGGTCTACCAAGGAACCGAAACGGTGGATGAAGCGAGTCAAGCCCTCTTCGGTCTCGATGGCAACACCATCACCAGAAGCATCGGTGACCACGGGAACACCGTTTGGATCGAACGTGATATCAAACGGATTGACCAATTTGACCCGGTTGAGCGGTTCCATTCTCGAGCCGAGGTCTTCGGGAAACAGCGGGAATCCTGGTTCGGGTTGACCACTTCCCACCGGAAAGGTCAGCAACCTCCCGGAGTTGAAATGGGCGACGTATGCGGTGGTCCCGTCGGGGTCAACTCCAACCAGCGGCGCGCCAGATAGATCACCCGAGTCGACGCTGCTGGGGAGGCCGGAGACAACCCTTCCCACCTTTCCTTGGGCGGTCAACATCGATACTCCGGCGCTCATATCGTCTTCGCCGGTGCCCTCCTCGGCGATGAGCAGACTGCCGTCCGGCAGGAGCGCCAAACCGAGCGGATTGAGCAGTCCGGACGCGACGACCTCGACCTTCGGTTCTGGGGTGCGGTCAATCTCGACGCCAAAGTCTGCGTCTGAGACGGTACAAGCGGTCACCAGAAGAAGTAGCGAGATGGAGAAGGGGGAGTATCGGTTCATCTATAGACCCAAACAGCCTACCGGCCGGCGACATGGGTGTCGCCGGCCGGTGAAGCATTTGTCGAGCTGAGCAGCGATTTAGCTGTCGACGAGCTCGTTGTAGTCGGTCAGTGCCTGGTTGGCCTTCTCCGCCGCGGCATCAAGAGCCTCTTGGGCGGTCTTGCCACCGTCGAGTACCTCGCTGTATGCCTCGACGATGATGCGACGAATCTCCGGGAAAGGTCCAGCGCGTCCACCGAGAACCGCATAGTTCGTTGAACCATCTGCATTCTTGGTGTTCGTGGAAGCGAGCTGATCGATCGCGGTCCGGAAGTTCGGGTTCTCATCCCAGAACGCCTGTAGATCGGCCGGTGGGTCGGTCTGCAGTGCGGCCCGGACCGGGAAGTATCCCGTTCCTGTGTGCCACTCGATCTGCGGAGCTTCATTGGTCATGAAGCTCATGAAGTCCCACGCTGCCTGGTTGGTAGCGGCGTCGTCCGAGTCGATGAGCCAGAGGGCGGCACCACCGATGACCACACCGTTGCGGTCGCTCGAGTCGCTGTGCGGGATGTAGGCAGTCTTGACGTCGAAGCCCGAGTTCTCCTGCATGCCACGGGCACCAGAGGTCGAGTCGAAGATCATCGCGGCTTCTCCGGAGAAGAACACGCTGTCAGTGTCGGACCAGGTGTTACCCAGGCTCGGCGCATGGCCGTCTGCGATGAGACCGGTCAGGAAGTCGAATACCTCGGCACCCTGACCCTTGTTGAACTCAACCTCGGATGCCCTACCGGTACGACCGTTGTCGTTATTGAAGTAGAGCCCGCCGCTGTTGGCCAGGATCTGCTCGAAGTACCAGCCGACGGTACCGAACGTCACACAGTTGGTGACCCCGGACGCTTCGAGTGCATCACACGTCTCGAGGAAGTCACTGAAGTTCCAGTCGGTTGCCGGAGCATCCAAACCGGCCGCGTCGAACATCTCAGAGTTGTAATACACGATTGGCGTTGAGCTGTTGAAAGCCAATGCCACCATGCCGGTTTCATCCGAGTAGTAGTCGCGTGGCGCGGCGAGGAAACCCTCTGCCTCGCCTGCTGCCATCAACTCATGAGCCGGAACCAACGCTCCGGTATCGAACATCGTCTGGGCGGCCAGGTCGAAGTTCTGGATGATGTTCGGAGCAGTGTCTGCGCTTAGGCCCGCAAGGAACGCGTTGTAGGTGTCGTCGTAGCTGCCCTGGAATGTGGCGTTTACGACCACAGCGTCCTGGCTAGCGTTGTACTGGCCTACAAGGCTATCGACGACGGCGCCGAGATCGTCTGCCATGGCATGCCAGAACGTGATCTCAATGACTTCGGCCGGTGCCGCTGCCGTTGTTTCAGTGGCATCGCCACCGGCTGTCGTTTCTGTGCTGGCGTCATCGTCATCGCCGCCGCATGCAGCCGCGATGAGTGCAAATACCAGCAGCAAGCCGATCATGCTGGAGAATCGTTTCACGGATTTCCTCCCTATTGTTCTGTGTAGTTTCATTTTCTCTTCTTGCCCGCAGGGTGGTTACCCCTTGAGCCCCGACATGGCGATCCCCTTGACCAGCTGACGCTGGGCAACGATGAACACCACAAGTGTTGGGATCATCACGATCATGGCGCCGGCCATGATCGCTCCCCAATCCGTTGCTCGTTCCTGGTTGACCAGGAAGAAGCGAATTCCAATCTGTGCTGTGCGCATGCTCTCTTCATTGGTCGTCACCAATGGCCACAGGTACTGATTCCACGCACCGAGGAACGAAAAGATGGTGAAAGCCGAAATGGCACCTTTCGACAGCGGCACCATCACTCGCCACAAATAGAACCAGTCGCTCGCTCCATCGATCTTGGCGGCCTCGTAAAGGTCGCGCGGGATCGACATGAAGAATTGCCGCAGCATGAATACGCCGAAGGCGCTGGCGAGGAACGGCACTACGAGGCCTTGGTAGGTGTTCGTCCAGCCGAGATCACTGATCAGGAGGAAGTTGGGGATGAAGGTCAACTCGAAAGGAATGATCAGGCTTCCGATGACAAGTGCGAACAAGGCGTTCTTGAAACGGAAGTTGAACATCGCAAAGGCGTAGCCTGCCAACACCGAGAACGTGACTTGTCCCAGGGTGATGAAGCCAGTCTGCACGAAGCTGTTGAATACGTACCTAGGGAACGGCGAGGCGGTCCAGGCCTTGTCGTAGTTGTCGAGCGTCCAGGTGTCCGGCAACAACTTGGGGTTGGCGCGTCCGACAATCTCGGGCAGGGGTGTGAAGCTCATGAACAAAGCGATGATGATTGGCGTCGCCACGATCAGGCCGATGACGAGCAGCGCAATGTGTACCGGGATCTCGCCAAATCGGCTGAGACGACTCTGTGGCTCGGTGCTTTCGGTGTCGGCGAGCACATCGACGGTTGCGGTGGCGTCTGCGGTGCTCATTGGTAGTGCACTTTCTTGCCGAGGCCACGGAACTGGACAAAGGAGATGCCGATAATCAATATTGCCAGCATGAAGGCCTGGGCCGAGGCCCTGCCGACGAAGTGGGTGCCGACAAATCCGTCAACGAACACCTGATAGACGAGGTTGGTTGTGGCCCGGCCCGGGCCACCGTCGGTGAGGATGTTGATCTCGCCAAACGCTTGGAGGCTGAGGATGACGTTCACGATCGTTAGGAAGAATAGGGTCGGGGTCAGCATCGGGAGCGTGATGTGCCAGATGCGCCTGAAGACGCCGGCGCCGTCGACCTTGGCTGCTTCGTAGAGGGTGTCATCGATTTGTTGGATGCCGGCAAGGGCGATGATGACGTTGAAGCCGAGTTGGCGCCAGACGACGGTAATCGTCACCGCGACCAGGGCCCAGGTCTGCTCGTTCAACCAGTTGGGACCTTCGACACCGATCAGGCTTAGCCAGTGGTTGAAGAAGCCGACTACGGGGTTGTAGAGCAGACGGAAAAGGACGCCGGCAATAGCGCTGGAAATCACGACGGGTACAAAGATCAGCGTCCGGTATAGCCCGCTCAAGCGCTTCAGCGGTATGGACAGAAGTATTGCGATGGCTACGGCCAGGCCGATTCCGACGGGGACGGTGCCAACCATGAACCAGAGCGAGACCTTGACGGTGTTCCAGAAATCAGGGCTTTGGAGCAGTCGGGTGTAATTCTCCACCCCGACGAAGAGCTCTTTGCCTCCAAACGGAGCCACCCGGTTCAGGCTGAGTCGGAAGGACTCGATGATCGGGTAGTAGATGAAGAGGGCGAGGATCAAGAACGTGGGGAACAAGTAGAAATAGGCGCCACGGTTGTACTGGGTACGACGCTTGCGACGCGGCGGAGCGTTCGAAGTCGCGCCAGCCTTCTCCTCCATTGTTTGTGCCAAATCCCCTCCTCAGAACGATTGGCAACGGCAAGTTAGCAGGCGGTTGGGGGGTCGCGTCAAGGAAAATGTCGGTGGTCTTCGCTTAGGGTGGGTCGCGAACAGAAGTTGGCGATGGGCGAATCGGCGGAGTTGCTTGGTCACGAGGGAGGATCGGGATGCGCGGATTGATCAGTGTCGATCAGCTGCGAGAGTTGGTCGAGGCAGAGGAAATCGGCACCGTTGTCGTCGGATTCACGGACCCCTACGGACGACTCCACGGCAAGAGGTATGACGCCGAGTTCTTCCTGGATGACGTCCATTCTCACGGTACGCATGGGTGTAACTATCTGCTCACAGTCGACATGGAGATGGAGCCGGTTCCCGGATACAGCTATGCCAACTGGGAGCAGGGTTACGGTGATTTCCATATGGTGCCCGATATGGCGACGCTGCGTATTGCGGATTGGCTCACCGGTACCGCGATCGTCCTTTGCGATCTTCATGACGAGCAGACAGGCGAATTGGTATCTGTCGCGCCCCGGTCGATGTTGCGCAAGCAGTTGGATCGAGCCGAGGAGATGGGCTACTCCGCAAAGGCAGCCTCGGAACTCGAGTACTTCATTTACGAGGACAGCTACCGCGCGGCTGCGGAGAATGGCTATGCGAATCTGCGGCCGGTCGGCTGGTACATCGAGGACTACCACCTTCTCCAGGGGGCGCGTGAGGAGCCATACAACGGGGCCGTACGTCGACATCTGGCCCAGTCGGGGATACCGGTGGAGACATCAAAGGGGGAGTGGGGGCGGGGCCAACACGAGATGAATATCCGTTATGCGGAAACCCTTGAGATGGCCGATCGTCACGTGCTCATGAA
>RCNE010002074.1_pt1 | contig 10810 bp, 12 predicted proteins | sample 2041361 | NCBI WGS metagenome assembly RCNE01 (sample SAMN09708229, study PRJNA481090) | Marine sediment metagenome, whole genome shotgun sequencing project.
AGATATTTTCCAAATAATGTAGATGCTTCTGTTTGCTATGTTGGACCATTAAATTACCAACGTGAAGACCCAAGAGTTTATGAGTTTTTGAATAACGTAAGTACTGAAGAAGACAGGCAAAAAATAAAAGCATTTCAAGAATTGTGCTTTCAAAACAGAGATGCCCTTTTAAAAATGATGAAAAAGGTTGGAGAAGAAAAAGGCATGAGTTGGGAATTTGGAGTTGACAAAGCTATTGATTACACCATTTTAGAATATTCATTTGCGTTTTGGCAATGGGGAATTCCTGTTAGTGTTATACCAAGCGGAAATATCTCTGCAGAAGGCATTTACAAACACCTTATTAACGTTGTAGGTTACGGGTTTTTTGAAGAAAAAGCAGTTACAGATTTGCAACCTTACTTTTGGGCAGCATTAACAGAACAAGGTATTTATGGTTACGAAACATCGCCTTTTAAAAAATATTTAAACACTGAAGAAATCTATAAATTCGATTGGGCTTTTCCAGAAGGTATAACTAAAACATTCGATTTAAAACCTATGCAGGAGATTAAATCGTTTTTAGATAATTCGGCAGAAAAAATGCTTTTTATTTATGGTGAATATGATGCTTGGAGTGCAACAGCAGTTGAACTTCAAGACAATGCATCAGCAAGAGAGATGTACAAATTTGTACAGCCTAAAGGAAATCACAGAACCAGAATTAACACCTTTGATTCAAACAGTCAAAAACGAATTTATGAGATTATTGATAGTTGGGTAAAATAAAGTTTTACAGACTATCTATTGTTTGTTTATTATCAACCAATCTTGAAATACCTAGAGAATTTTCATCTTTCAATTCATCTGGCAACAAGTTATTTGGCCAATCTTGATAGCTAAATGGTCTAACCCATCGCTTTATTGAAGTTACTCCAACTGCTGTAAAGCGACTATCGGTTGATGCTGGATATGGTCCTCCATGAACCATAGATGGGCAGACCTCAACACCTGTTGGAACACCATTGTAAATAATTCGTCCTACTCTGTTTTGAAGTGCATTTATTATTGATTGACATTCTAAAATCTCAGCATCTTCAGCAATAATAGTTCCTGTTAATTGACCTTCTAAATTCGAAATTACCTCTTCTAATTGATTGGCATCTTTACATTGCACGACCATAGAAAACGGACCGAATACCTCCTGATGTAATGTTGTGTTTGCTAAAAAGGTTTTTCCTTCAACAGTTGTTATGGTTTGTCTAGCATAATTAGATTGCACATCTGCGTCATAATCCGCTACGACATTTAATTCAGGTTGCGCTAAGGCTTTTGCTTTATTGCTTTCGTATGCTCCAATAATATTTGGATGCAACATACAAGACGGTTCTATTTTTACAATTTCTTCTGATAGTTTAGAAATAAAACGATTCAGTTCATCTCCTTTTATTCCTAATAATAATCCTGGATTTGTACAAAACTGTCCTGTTCCTAAAGTAATGGAACCTGCATATGTTTTGGCTAAATCATCTCCATTTACTTTTAAAGCTTCAGGTAATATTACAACAGGATTCACACTTCCCATTTCAGCAAAAACCGGAATTGGTTCTTCTCGTTGTGCAGCTAAATCGAATAATGCTCTTCCACCTCGAATACTTCCTGTAAATCCGACAGCCTTCACTCCAGGATGTTTTACGAGTTGTTGCCCAACTTCAATTCCGCTACTATTTAAATTAGAAAAGACACCATTTGGCATTCCTGTTTTTTGTGCAGCTTTTACAATTGCAGAAGCAACTAATTCTCCTGTTCCAGCATGCATAGGATGCGATTTTACAATAACTGGACAACCAGATGCTAAAGCTGCAGCAGTATCTCCACCTGCAGTAGAATATGCTAACGGAAAATTACTCGCTCCAAAAACTACAACTGTCCCAAGAGGAACCAACAATTTTCGTAAATCTGGTTTTGGAACAGGTAATCTGTTTGGTTGTTCAGTATCAATTGATGCTTCAACCCAAGAACCTTCTTCAACTAAATCTGCAAACGTACGTAATTGGTAAATAGTTCTTCCTCGTTCTCCTTTTGCTCGTCCTTCTGGCAAACCTGATTCTAAACCATAGGTTTGAATTAACTCATCATCTAAAGCCAAAATTTCATCAGCTATAGCATTTAAAAAAACTGCTTTTTGTTTTCCTGACACTTGTTCGAATTCTTTAAAAGCTTCGCTTGCTAAATTAACAGCTTCGTTAATTTCGTCTATAGTTGCTTCAAAAAATGTTGTATCATTCTCAATATTCAACTGTGGATTAAACGTTTTATATGTTTTATTTCCTTTCGCAGATAATTGGTTTCCTATGTAGTTTTTTCCTGTAATCATAACATTATTTATCTAATTGCTAGTTTTGTAAAATCATAAAACTATATAGAAAGAGCTATTATTAAATAATAAAATAAATCATAAAAAAAAGGGGTTGTCAAATGACATTCCCTTTTTTCAATCCTATTAAGAATTATTCTTATATTCCATGAACCATGGTATAAAGGTAATCGCCATGTACTCCTGTAAAATATTTTCCTGCTTTCTTACCAAATTCTTTTCTTTTGGCTTCATCAGACCAATGTGCGTCAAATAATTCGCCATTCTTTTTAAGCATATCATCTAAGTCGTCCATAGAATCAATAATAAATGCTTCAACAAACTCAGTTCTATCTGTTCCCCAAGCATGAGCATTAGGATAATAACCCTTAATTAAATCGTTTTTATGAAATACATTTTCAACATATTCTTTTTGCACTTCATCAAACTCCGCATTTGTTCCATCTTTTGGAAAAGCGAAATGACTTTTACGTAAATACATAATCATATCTTTGGTTGGAGCCGAAGTCATGTCCTTTGCTCCCGACATAGTTGCATAAATTTCATCTGAATGTTCTGGTGCATAATAAGCATTTCTTTTCTTAAAGTATGCTTTTCTTGCATCTTCATCTGACCATGCAGCTTTAGCTAATTCTGCATTTTTATCTCCTGCTTTATCTATGTCATCCCAAGATCCATAGGTTTGAACATAAATTAGTTCTGTATTGTCTGCAGTAAAATGATGCATATAGAAACTTGCACTCATAACCAAATCATTTTTCCTGGTTACTTTGTCCATGTATTCTTTTTCTGTTGCTTTCCACTCATCCATGTCAAAATCGTCATTGTCCATATTCCAATGCATAGTTGTGGCAACAACATACATTGGTCCTTTATCTTCTGGTTGAGCAAAAATTGTTGTGCTGAATAGCATTAATATTGTAAAAGTTACAATACTTAATCGGTTGGTTGGTTTCATAATTTCAAATTTTAAATTAGTATATAATTGGTTAATAAATACAAACTAAAATTTGCTATGATTGTCAATAAAATATTTAACTATGGGAATAGTTTTTTGATGTGAAGCTTTTCAAATATACAAAAATTATTTTGCAATATATTGATTATTAACTAAATACAATATTAGGCTACAAGACATAAAAGATATCGACTATGCAGAAAGTAGGGCTAAAAACTACAATTGGTCACGAAGTTTTTTAGTCATCCCCTTAATTACCATATCATAGGAATGGTCAATTAGTTCTAAAACCAATTCAGGTTTGAGCTCTCCTGTAAACAATGAAACAGTGTTCCAATGCTTGTTACTAACATATGGTCCTGCATAAATACTTTCGTACTGTTCTCTTAATACAACTGTTCTATCTGGATCACATTTTAACATGACAGAAGCTTCCCCTTTCTCCCATTTTTCTAAAGGAAATAGAGCGAACATTTTACCTAAAACCTTAAACACCAAAGTATGCTCATCGAACGGAAACCCTTCGGTAGCTTTGTTTTTTTTTAAACAATATCCACGAAGTTGTTCTATGTTCATTTCAGTTTTTTAGGTTGCTTTTCTTTGATTTTAAGAGCAGAATAATCTAATTTCCAACCAATGGTTTCTACAATAGATTCCATAATAGAAATAGTCTCCAACGCTTCTTTTTGCGCTAATTCAATCAATCCGCTTTCCGGAACTTTATCCAGAATATGTTGTTTAGCTTCTTGATTCAATCCTGTAAGATCTGATGCCTCAAACTTATTAAAATAACCATCTCTTTTATCGTAATAATTCAAATTGGTTTCAATTGACAGCACTTCTGGTTGCGGAAAGTGTTCTAAAATTATTTTCTTATTTCTTTGATCGGATTTTAATTCAATTTTTGACAGATCATACCCAACATAAGCCTTTGCATTAATAACAACCAATGCTTTTTTTCTGCTACTCATCATTTTTAAAAAACGTTCTTTTACATCTTCGTAATGATATATTTCAGCAAAGTCACCTTCTACAGTTATGAATTTACAAACAGTTTTTATTTTATCTAAAAGCAAAACAGATTGCGAATTGACTAAATGTTTCTTTTTTATTGATTTAAAATAAGTTACACCACCAAGACTAACCAAGGCTCCAATTATTATTCCGAGAAAAGCTTCCATCGAATTTATTTAAATTTTTTAGTTTTCTATTTCTTTATAGCAAGTAGTATTCCAAAAATTAATCTTCTAATTTATACAAAACAGGTTTACTTGGCGATGCATCATTTTCAAAAGGCGCTATTTGAATGTTTAGCAAATAACTTCCATCATCTACATTATTTGGCACAAAAATCAACTCTGTAATAGTTGCATCTAATCTCAGTTTTCCTTTTGTATTCCAAAATGCATTATGCGATAATAATAAACCATCATCCTTTTCTTTGTCTACGCTTGGTAAGTCAATTAGCAAATGTGTAATTCCTTTTTCTCTTAAATAAATAGCCGCTTCTTCTAACAAATAAGGTGGGTTTGTATTAGAATATTGCATCGATAATTTTTCTCTAGTATTTGGCATAGTTCTAATAACAATCGCATCTCTTTTTTTGTTTCCAAGAGCAAATTGAAGCTGTTTTTTAGAAATTACAAAATCATCATCCTGTTTTTCCAATGCAACAGAAACGACTTCTGCAAAAAAGAAAAATTGTTTTAAATTCTGATTTATAGAATGTACTTTTTCCGTAATATGCCCTGCACATTCTGTGTGCGTACCATGACCATGAGGATTGAAAAATATATTGTTAAAATTGATGGATGCACCTTCGGAAACACTTGCGGTAAATTCTTTAAATTTTTCAGGTTCAATTCTTGGCTCATCAAGATACCATGCATTTACGTTAGTTTTTGATGCTTTTAATGGAATTGATAAGTCTATCGGTTTTGATAAATCGAACTGATAGTTTTTACTGTTTAATTTTATGGATGCAATCATATCTCAAATATAACTAAATCATAAACAATTCCGAAGCAATTCCATCGGCTAAAAATTTTCCTTTTTTTGTTGTTTTAATAATTTTATTGATACTATCCGATTTCTCACTTTCGTTCGAAATGACAAGCAATTTTTGAATTATGAATTTTTCTGATGATTTTATAAGGTAATCTTTAAATTCTTTACCAAAATGATTTTCAACTTTGGTTAACGAAATTCCCCAAATGGTTCGTAAACCAGTCATGACATATTCGTTAAATCTGTCGTTTTTTGATAAGTTTTCTATCTCTAAAGGCAACTTATTATTACCTATACTTTGAATGTATTTCGTGTTGTTAGAAATATTCCAACAGCGTTGTTTACCATTATATGAATGTGCAGATGGACCAATGCCTAAATAGTGTTTTCCTTGCCAATAACTTGTGTTATGTTTTGAGAAATAATTTGCTTTTCCAAAGTTGGAAATCTCGTAATGAACAAACCCTTGCTTTTCTATTTCTCCAACCAAATGATTAAAATGTTGTAACGCCAACGCTTCGTCAATTGGAGGATAGGTTCCTTTTTTAATAAAGGTGTCTAAAGCTGTTTTAGCCTCTACAGTCAAGGCGTAACTGGAAATATGATTAACTCCAAAATTGAATGCAATTTGAAGATTTTTATTCCATTTTTTGAGGCTCATGTTTGGAATTCCATAAATGAGATCAATAGTTATATTATCGAAGTGACTAGTTGCTACAGACAAGCACTCTTTAGCTTCTTTGGCAGAATGCGCTCTATTCATGCTTTTTAAATCATCTTCAAAAAAGGATTGAATACCAATGCTCAATCTGTTTATTGGTGTATTTGATAATTTGATGATTTGGTCTTCAGTCAAATCATCGGGATTGGCTTCCAGAGTTATTTCAGGATTATCTATAACTACATAATTTTTATAAACTGTATCAATCAACAATTGTAATTCGTCAATGGTTAATAAACTTGGTGTTCCTCCTCCTAAATAAATGGTTTCTATTGTTTGACCTATCAATTCATTTTTACGCATTTGTAATTCTTTCACCAATGCTTGAATGAGCTCATCTTTCTTTTTTAAAGAAGTAGAAAAATGAAAGTCGCAATAGTAACAAGCTTGCTTGCAAAATGGTATGTGAATGTAGATTCCAGACATTTAGTTCTCAGTATTCAGTTGCAGTTGGCAGTAAATTTGATATTCATTTAATATTCTCGGACTAAAACAATTTATTCTCATTCCACTCAAAATTTAATATAAACACTGGATAATGCGAATGCAAACTTTTTTACTTGATTCTATCCTCATTCTGCTTTACAAAACTTGCCCAACCAGAATAGCTTTTACCAACAGTAATTTTTCCCGAGTTATAAAAATGACAAACTGCTGCTGCCAAACCATCTGTTGAATCTAGATTTTTAGGTAAAGTTTTTAAATCTAATAAGCTTTGAAGCATTTTAGCGACTTGTTCTTTGCTGGCATTTCCGTTTCCTGTTATTGCCATTTTTATCTTTTTAGGCAGATATTCTGTAATCGGGATTTCTCTGCTTAAACCTGCAGCCATAGCAACTCCCTGTGCTCGACCAAGTTTTAACATACTCTGTACGTTTTTACCAAAAAATGGTGCTTCAATTGCAATTTCATCCGGATTATGCGTATCTATTAACTCGATTGTACGCTCAAAAATAAGCTTTAATTTAAGATAATGATCGTCGTATTTTTTAAGATTCAATTCGTTTAACTGAAGAAAATGCATCTTTTTATTCACCACTTTTATGAGTCCGAAACCCATTATGGTAGTTCCAGGATCTATGCCTAAAATAATTCTTTCTTTATTCATTAATCGCAATATTGACAACCACTTAAAGATACGGAAACTCCAATGGTAGTAGTTAATAATTTTCCATTAAACGAATAACCATCAATAGCAGGATTGTATTTGTCTTTTTTTGATAATGGCAAAATCAATGATGCATCTCCAAATATAGATACCGTTTCAGAAATTCCAAAATGTAATTCACCACCAATAATTCCGTTTAAAAATGTATGCTTATTATTGCTAAAATTCCCTAACGGTTTAGAAAAACTAATACCTGGACCAGTATGACCTATAACAGCAAAACGTGGAGGTAAGAAAAAACTAAACAACTTACTGAAATCGTAAACTAGTTGTCCGTTAACCCTTGAATAATTGAGTTTAAACTCTAGTGAATTTTTATCATTTGATGATCTATTATAACCAAAATCCAATTTAGCTCCAAGAGTTTCTGAAAACATATATTGAACTCCAAGATTTATAGTTGGAAAATTGATTGTTTTTGAAGAAAAACCAGCACTTTGTCCATTACCAACAGTTTTATTAAAACCAAAAGCTATTTGTGCTTTCAATTTATTGGTTTCGCTTTGACCAAAATTTGCAAATGATAATAAACAAACAAATACTAATAAAACAAGGTGTTTTAATTTTGTAAAAGATATGTGCATGTTACAATTAATGTTTTAATTTGTAGTATTACTGAAACAAGTTCAGCATAGATGATTGGAACCGTACCTTACAAAACTAAACAATTCTTTTTTGTACTAATTAAATTAAGTATTGTATTTGGTGCATTTTATTTTATTTATAAGAAACTAACCACAAACGATAATTTAGACTTTTCTGTTTTTGTAGATTTTTTATCCAAAAATGACATTTTTTCAACAAAAAACATCGTTTTAGTGTTGATTTTATCCATTTTTAATTGGTTTTTCGAAATTTTAAAATGGCAAAATTTAGTTTCATTTGTTAAAAAAATATCATTAAAAGAAGCTTCAGACCAAAGTTTGGGAGCTTTAACAGCATCTCTTTTTACACCAAATAGAGTAGGTGAATATGGAGCCAAAGCTGTTTATTTTTCAAAATCATATAGGAAACGTGTTTTACTGCTAAACCTTTTAGGCAATGTGGCTCAAATGTCCATAACTGTACTTTTAGGTGTAATAGGGTTTATCACTTTTGTGAATAAATACAATATAGAAATTTCTTATTTCAAAATTTCAAGACTTTTAATTTTGATAGTAATGGTTATAGGATTTTCTGTCTTCGGAATAAAACAAAATCGTTATCGGATTAAAGGATTTTCAATTGAAAGAATAACCGATTACATTAGAGAAATTCCCACGAAAATTCATGCTCTTAATATTATTTACGCAATAATAAGATACTTGATTTTTTCGTTTCAATTCTACTTCTTATTAGGCATTTTTGATGTAGAATTACCTTATTTTGATGCAATGATTGTAATTACAAGCATGTATTTATTAGCTTCCATAATTCCATCTATTTTTATTTTTGATGTGGTTATAAAAGGAAGTATTGCCGTTTATTTGTTTTCTTTTTTAAGTATAAATGAGCTAACCATTTTATCTATAATAACAATTATGTGGTTGCTTAATTTTGTGCTACCAAGTATTTTCGGAAGTTACTATGTGCTTAATTTTAATTGGTATAATCCTGAAAACGAATGACGATAATTATTATTTGCATAACTATTGCTTATCTATTGTTAATTGGAAGCTTATTTATAGGATTCGATAGGATTAAAAATTTCACTCTTAATGATACTGAGGACAAAACAACTTTTTCTGTTATTATTCCTTTTAAGAATGAAGTTGAAAATTTACCAGATTTATTAGAGTCTATTTCAAATTTGAATTATCCTAAAAGCTTGTTTGAAGTGATTTTGGTTGATGATGAATCTGATGATGGATCTATGGATATAATACGACAAGTTCTCGATACAAAATTCTCTTTGGGGAATTCCACTCGAACAGACATAAAAGTCATTAATAATGATAGAAAAACCAATTCGCCAAAAAAAGACGCCATTAATACAGCAATATCTCAAGCAAAATTTGATTGGATTGTGACCACAGATGCAGATTGTATTGTCCCTAAATATTGGTTAGATAATTTTAATGATTTTATTCAAAAAAACGATACCAATTTTATTGTTGCTCCCGTTGGTTATCATAAGGTCGATACGTTTTTAAAACGCTTTCAAACTCTTGATTTTTTAAGCTTAATTGGTGCAACCATTGGAGGTTTTGGCATTAACAAACCCTTTTTATGTAATGGAGCGAATTTAGCTTATAAAAAAGACCTTTTTAAAAAACTAAACGGATTTGATGGCAACACAAACATAGCAAGTGGTGATGATGTTTTCCTCCTTGAAAAAGCAATAAAACACAACCCTGAAAAGGTCCGTTTTTTAAAATCTGAAGAAGTAATTGTTAAAACTAAACCTCAACAAGATTTTGCGAATTTGTTATCTCAACGCATTCGTTGGGCAGCCAAAACATCTAGTTATAATAATTGGTTTGGAAAATTAGCAGGTTTAATTGTTCTGATGATGAATGCTTCACTAGTATGCAGCTTGCTTTTTGTTTTAATTAGTCTTTTAGATGCCAAATTTTTGGGTTATATATTTGTAATTAAGTTTAGCATCGACTTTCTTCTTATATATAAAACTTCTCGCTTTTTTAATCAGGAAGTGTATTTATCATCTTATTTAATAAGCAGCTTATTATATCCTTTTTTTAGTGTTTATGTAGCAACTATTTCTGTTTTTAAAGGCTATAAATGGAAAGGAAATTATTATAAAAAATAACTAGCCTTTTAAATTTTGAAGTCTGCTATCGAAAGTAAAAGGTTCTGTTTTTATAACTTTAATTTTTTTAAAATCTTCGTGTAACGGATTTAAAATAAAATTGAATTCTTCTTTTATAATTGCAGATGGCACTTTTAAAACAGCAGCTTTATTGTTTTCACAAAATGTTGTGAATAATTTTTGTGTTTTGGAATTGTAAGGAAAACTATTCCACTGTCTAGGTAAGGATTTAAGAGTCTCTATTGAGATATCATCAGGTATTTGAATATGTGCAATAATTCTATCGTCAGGTAAATCTTCTGTAATATCCAAGTGCATGACAACCTCTAAATAGGCTAAAGACATATTTTGTGATGTATAGACTGCTTTAGTTCCCACAGCATTCCAGCGGCCACCAACTTTTTCTGCTCCAATACCTGATAGCACTTCTTTTTTACGTTTTAATCTGTCTATTCTGTAAACAATCATTATGCAAAAATACCATAGTCTATTCTCTCAATTTCATTGAGAATTAATTGTACACCATAACTTGTATCTAACAATGAAAAAGGAGTTTGATTGCCTAAAACAATACTTTTTTTGTTAAGCCAACGTGCAAACTTTTTTTCGTTCCCAAATACTTCAAATCCTTTTGCATATACTTCTGCAATTTCAAATAACCGCTCACTAACTTCTTTATCGTAAATATTCTTTTTGGCAAGAGTAGAATAAGAAGCAGGTACTATCTCTGACAGTTTTGTTAATGGCAAAGCGACACGCATACTAAAGTTTTTAAGCTGTAATCGAGTAACACCAGTCCTTGCTGCATAAATAATTTGCAGTTTTGTTTTTGGCGATTTTAAAGAAAATTA
>RCNE010002076.1_pt1 | contig 10804 bp, 4 predicted proteins | sample 2041361 | NCBI WGS metagenome assembly RCNE01 (sample SAMN09708229, study PRJNA481090) | Marine sediment metagenome, whole genome shotgun sequencing project.
CCTGTAAAAACCTAACAAAACCCCTTTTTATTTTATTTTTCTAAATTATTCTCTTAAATTTGGAATCCCAAAACAATACTTATGAAAAAAATATTGCTACTTATTGCAGTATGTTACTGTTCTGTTACACAAGCGCAATTTAATGAATCTGCTCCTTGGATGCAGAACTTAAATTCTAATCTTAGAACATCAACTTCAAAAGTTACTTTTCAAGAGACTACTGATGCCTTTAATGCATATTGGGACACCAGAGACCCTAATGTAAAGGGAAGTGGACACAAACCTTTTAAACGCTGGGAAAACTACTGGAAAAATTTTGTGAAAGACGATGGCACTTTACCAACCCAAAAGGAACTATGGAATACCTGGCAAGAAAAACAACAGTCTAATAATTCAAGAAATTCGTTAGTAGATAACAGTAGTTGGCTACCAATTGGTCCATTTACACATACTAATACAGGTTCTTGGTCTTCTGGTCAAGGACGTGTTAATGCTATAATTGTTGATCCTAATTCACCTTCCACTTTTTATAGTGGAGCGCCATCTGGAGGCATTTGGAAATCTACAGATACTGGATCAACTTGGGCAGTTTTAACCGATGATTTACCACAAATTGGTGTGTCTGGTATTGCTATTGATTATAACGATTCAGGCATTATTTATATTGCAACAGGAGACGATGATAACACTGACACTTATAGCGTAGGCGTTTATAAATCGACAGATGGAGGAACTACTTGGAATCAAACGGGATTAAATCCAAGCAATTCCCCTTCATCAATGAATGATATTTACATTCATCCAACCAATTCAAGTGTACTTTGGGTAGCGACAAATAGTGGAGTTTATAAAACAATTGATGCAGGAATGTCATGGGAAAATAAATTGTCGGGAAACATTAAGGACATAAAATTAAATCCCAATGATCCTACTATAATTTATGCGGTAAGTTCATCTGTATTCTATAAGTCGACTGATAGTGGAGAAAATTTTTCTGCCATAACCGACGGTTTACCTTCTAGTTCTGGACGTTTAGCAATAGATGTAACTCCAGCAAATTCAGATATCGTGGTTGTATTAAGTGCAACAACAGGATATGGATTTCAAGGAATTTATAAGTCATCAGACTCTGGAACAAGTTTTACAGAAGTTGCTACATTAGCAACAGTTGGCGATATTTTTGAAGTTTCTCAGGCTTGGTATGATATGGCTTTAACAGTATCAGACACAAACGCTGATGAAATTTTTACTGGAGTTTTAAATATTTGGAAATCTACAGATGGTGGTGTAACCATGATGCAAGTCAATAATTGGTACGAGCCAAGTAGTCCATCTTATTCACATGCAGATATTCATTTATTACGTTTTTATAATGGCGAACTATTCGCTGGAACAGATGGCGGATTTTATAAATCTAGCGATGGAGGAACAAACTTTACCGATTTAACTGCTGGAATGCAGATTGGCCAGTTTTACAGGATTGCTGTTTCTAAACAATCATCGGCTAATATGGTTGGAGGTTTACAAGATAATGGTGGACAAGCATTCAATAATAATGAATGGCAAAATTATTATGGATCAGATGGAATGGATACGGCAATAGACCCTAAAAATCAAGGTTTTTATTACGGATTTATACAATACGGAGGATATCTGTATTTTTCTAATTCTTCAGGAGCTAGTTTAGATAGTTATATCCCTATTCCAGAAGCGGAAATTGATATATCAAATTATGATTATGGCGGGAATTGGGTTACACCATTAACAATGAATAGTCATGGAGAGTTATATGCTGGTTACAGTAGTTTATATAAACTTTGTGGCGGTAAATTTCAAGCTGTTTCTTCAAGTTTTGGAAATAATGTTAATATTGATGTCTTAGAAATTGATGATATTAACCCAGATAATATTTATGTTGCAATTAATAAAAATTTATATAAAAGCACAGATAGAGGTGTTACTTTTACAAGTGTAGAAATATTCAGTACCGATATTACATCAATAGAGGTTAACAATTCTAACAGCGATATTCTTTATGTATCAACTTCTGGAACATCTAATGGTAAGGTAATGAAATCTATAGATGGAGGATTAACATTTACGGATATTACAGGTAGCTTACCATCTTTAACTAAAAACATAATTAAACATCAGGATTTACACAGTGAGAATCCATTATATTTAGGAACAAGTTTAGGTGTTTACCGATATGATGATGGTTTAGGCGATTGGGAAGCTTTTGAAAATGGCTTACCTAATGTATCTGTAACAGATTTAGAAATAAACACGAACGATGCTAATGTTACAGTAGCAACTTATGGTAGAGGTGTTTGGCAATCAACTATAGAAACCGAAACTATTGTAAACGAGTTAAGCTTGCAGTCAATTCAAGGACTGGAGACAACAATAACCTGTGGCGATGTAAGTATGCTTAAGGTTGAGGTAAAAAACCTTGGTACTAATACTATTAATAGTATTCAGGTAGATTATGATTTAGATGGAACAAATAATAGTTTTAGTTGGTCTGGTAGTTTAGCTTCTAGTGAAACTACACTTATAGATATACCTTCATTATCATTGTCAACAGGTTCACACACATTAAATATTACAACAACTTTTAGTAACGATAGTTACGCGTCTAATAACGTAACCAATACTAAATTTTTCACAAACGAAATAGGAGCATTTAATACTGTTAATGATTTTGAAACTGTTGCTGATGAATTAATTGTTTTTGATGATGATTTATGTGGAAATAATTGGACAAGAGGTGAAGCCACGGGAATTGTTTTAAATTCATCCGGCAATACTGTTTATGGAACTGAATTAAGCGGGAATTATGGTAATAATGTAAAAAGTTTTCTATTTTCAAAATGTTATGATTTAACAACAATTACTTCTCCTTCATTAAAATTTGACATGGCTTTCGATCTTGAATTAAACTATGATATTATTTATGTAGAATACACGACAGATGAAGGAGCCAATTGGAATGTACTAGGCACTTACTCTGATGTTAATTGGTATAATAGCAATACTACAGAAGGCGAAAATGATACATGTTATAATTGCCCTGGAGCACAATGGACAGGAACAGAAGCAACATTACAGGCATATAGTTATGATTTGTCTGCATTTAGTTCAGAATCCAGTATTATGTTTAGATTTGTATTCCATTCAGATTCAGATCAATTTGAAAATAAAGTTGGAGTTATTTTAGATAAGGATGGAGTTATTTTAGATAACTTTGGAATTGAAGGAGTTACTTTAGATATTCAAGATTTTTCTACAAACAGTATTAGTATTTATCCAAACCCGTCAAAAAATATTTTCAATATTGATTTAAACAGTATTAATGAGTTTAAATTTGAAGTATTTGATATCACAGGAAAAGTTGTTATTGATAAAAATAAAATTTCTAATAACACATATCAATTAGACATGTCTCAATTCTCATCAGGAATGTATTTTATTGATATTACAACGAATGACATAGAAGTAACTAAAAAATTAATTCTTAATTAAGAATAATTTCAAACAAAATTTATTTAAAAGCCCATTTTTTAAGATGGGCTTTTTTGGTAAAATAAAACTGGCTCTAATCTATTTTTATTATTTTCTTTAAGACAATAGCATCATTTAAAACAAAAGGTTTAGGAATCATATTCTTTGCTCTTTTTGGAACAGTAAACTGATTGTTTTGCAGTAAATCGAATGATGCTTCATATAAAGTAAAAGTGGTTTCTTGGTCTTTTGGTACGCTAATAATCAAATCAAGAGGTTCGTCATCAGCCACGTGATAACCGAATAATCTATCATTAGGACGATTGGTAAAAGGCACATGTTTGTCGTTTTCTATTCCATAGGCATCTACTCCATTTATTGTAAAGGTTATAAATTGATTTGTAGAATCAGAAAATAATTCTATTCTATCAACCTTGCGTTGAGGTCTGATACTAATTTTAAAATGCCTGTAGTCTCCAACAATAGTATCATCATAGGTTTCAATTTCTGGATACAGAATCGATTTTAAAGGTGCCGATTTAGTATAAGTAAACCCAGATTTATATTTACTGGCAAATATGTTTTGATTGGTTTCAGAAGCAACATCAGGATCATCACCTAAAAAATTACGCGTCCAATCATCCAGCATATCATCATAAGTTGCCCAAGTAGACACATTGGTATCTAAATCCAACAAATAAACTAAACTATTAGGTTTAGGATTTTCTTTTGTGAAATCTGAATTAAAATGAGCTGATATAAATGTAATAAATGCCAAGAAAAACAACAGATAACTCCATCTGTTCTTGTGTTTAAAGAAGCCGAAAACAGGTAATAACAATCCAAAAATCAACACCACTAAAATTGCTGAAACAAATAGAATTTTTAAACCTAATCCAACAGGAAACATTTCTACTAAAGGACTCATTATCATTAGTACAGGAAAGCATAATAAGGCCATGAGTGCCAATCTTGGTTTTTCTTGTCTTAGTAGTACAAATAGGCTAAACAAAGCGAAAAACACTGGAATAATAAAGAAGCTTGCTCCTTGTAATTTAATAGCAATAACTGCACAAATTAATATCCAAAAGAATAAAGGAGCAATCAATAAACTAGATGTATTTATAACTTTATAAACTTTATGGTAAACGTAGAAGCAAATACCTAAAGTAAGTAATACAAAGGTCCAGATATAAGTATGGCCATTATAAGTGAAACCATGTAGCATTTCGCCATATTCAGGATACATATATCTTAATAATGACCATACTAAATAGCCAACCAAACCACTTATAACCAAAACAGAAATAAAAGCAACAAAGCCTTTGGCTATTTCCTTATAGTATAGCTTTCTAGTCCGTTTTCCATATATAATCAACCAAACGAAGGCTATAATAGCAATTATAAGCATTGGTAATATCCAGCTGAAAGGATAAATAACCGTATTAATTATTGGTGTATTAAAATAAATATAGTCTTCAGTACTTTTTAAATTATTTAAATTGGCTTCAGAAAAATAATGAAGCATAGGCATCAAATAAGAACCTTGATGCTCTAATGTGTTTCTGTCCAACCTGTCATAAGTATCAAGTGCAGTATGGTAATCGTAATGATCATCAATAAAAGCGAAGTTAAATCCACTAATATCTCCATCTCTTCTAAAAATGGTTAGGTCTGTATCATTAGGGAGCATTTTATAAATACTATAAGCCAATGAGTTTGCTACAGGATATTTTGGGTTTGCTTCAACAAAAGACTTCATTAAATTAGCATTTCCGCCATTGGTTTCTATAAGCATGTAGCTTGGTCCACCACTTCCTCTCGCTTCAAAATTTAAAACTAATCCAACATCTTTTGCCCATTCGTGTTTGTTTACAAATAAATCTGCTCCATTTAAACCGAGTTCCTCAGCATCGGTAATTAATATGATAATATCGTTTTTAGGAACTTTTTTGTCGCTTAAAAAAGCTCTTATACCTTCTAGAATAGTAACAGCTCCAGAACCAGCATCACTGGCGCCTAATGAAGAATGAGGAGCGCTATCGTAATGAGTTAAAAGCAATAATGCCTTACTATGTTCTCTACCTTTTATTCTGGCTAAAATATTTTTGGCTTTTGCCAAATTTCCCCATTGACTAATGGTATAGCCTTCTTGTATTTGAGTTTCTAATCCTAATTCATTGAGTTGTTTTACAATGTAATCTCTAACATTTTCATGTTCGTTTGAGCCAACATAATGTGGTTTTTGCGAAATAGCTGCTAAATGTACTAAAGCTCTTTCTGTAGAAAAATTAGACGTATCTGTATTTAGTGTTGATATTTTACTTGGCATTAAAGCGCTAAAGCTCCAATATACAGCGAGTAAAATAAGTAAGAGTGCAATAGCTTTTTTAAACATGGGATGTGAAATTAGTTAGTTTTATACCATGCATACTTTGAATTTACCAAAATAAAAAGTCCTTTTTCCATTTCTGATTCAATATAAAAATAAACCGTAGCTAAAGCTATGCTTGATTTTTCTATTTCCCATAAAGAAAAAAATAATCATTTTCTTTTATAGCAATTCCAAAGTTTACATGGTATTATAAATTTACTAAATAGAAAGCGTTTTATAGCATGTACATTGATTTTTTAGATAAACTGACATTTTTTTTCTATATTGATGAGAATCAAAAGGAATAAATTATGGGCATTAAAAGTTTTCAAGGAGCGAGAAAAGTGCAGCAACAGGCTGCAAAAACGAACGATATACCTTTCAAGGTAAGTGATTATATGACAAGAGATTTGATAACTTTTAAACCAGATCAATCTATAGAAAATGCAATGGATAAGTTAATTAAACACAGAATATCTGGTGGTCCAGTTGTTAATGATAATAATGAATTGGTTGGAATTATTTCTGAAGGTGATTGTATTAAACAAATTAGTGAAAGCAGATATTATAATATGCCAATGGATCATGATAGTATTGAAAAGCACATGGCAAAAGATGTTGAAACCATAGATGGTAACATGAATGTGTTTGATGCGGCTACTAAGTTTATAAATTCTAAACGCAGACGTTTTCCTATAGTTGAAAACGGTAAACTGGTTGGCCAGATAAGTCAAAAAGATATTCTAAAAGCTGCAATTAAGCTAAAAGGACAGAATTGGAAGTAAAAAGAAAAGCTCCTGCATTGTACAGGAGCTTTTTTTATTGTAATTACTCAGTTTTAAAAGTCCAAGTTTGTCCGATTGTTCGTCCACCATGTACGTCTATTACATCTATTTTCCAGTAATATGTTGTTGAAGAAGATAAAATTACTTCATATGTTTTAGAAACTTGATTTTCTGACTCTTTTGGCAACGAGTTTGAATCTGTACCAAAATATACATCATACGTTAAATCGTCATTATCCACATCACTTGCATCCCATTCTAATATAGTTGTAGACATGTTTAAAACTTCATTAAAATTAGGTTGTACTATTTCTGGCGAGAACGGCAAATAGTTATTTACTCCATCACCTTCTGTATAGAACTGAATATTACTTGAGAAATCACCAGCCAAATTATTACTATCTATTGCTTTAACTCTCCAATAATATGCTATACCTCTATCTAACGAGACAACTCTGCTTGTTCCTGTTAAATTATTAATGTCTTGCTCTATTTGAGAAAACTGACTATCTAAGGCAATCTGTAAATTATATTTTACCGCATCATTGTTTGGATCGCTTGCAGTGTTCCATTGAAAATTTACATTATTATCAATACACAAAGAATTTGATGATGGATAAATTTGTGAAGGACTACTTGGTTTCAAATTTTCTTCAACAGGGTCAGAACCACCTCCACCATCACTTCCACATGAGCTAAAACCCAAACCTAATATTAATATATAAATTATCTTTTTCATTTTTATTGCTTAATAATTTGAATGTTATGTATATTTTTTGAATTATCTAAAATTGCGCTAATAAAGTAAACACCTGCTGGTTGTTTTTCAATATTTAATTGAGTCTTACCATCAATTAATGAACACAATTTTTTGCTTACTAATTGACCATTAATATTGTATATCTCCAAATGCACTTCTTTTTGTAATGTTGGTATTGATAGTTCAAAATAACCATTTGTAGGGTTTGGAAAAGCAATAATTTGATCTAATAGATTTATTGTTTTTGAAAATATACCTTCACAAGCTAAACTTGTTTTTACCTCAATTAAATCATTATTATTTACATCAATAGTAAATGTAGATTCAAAAGTATTTAGTTCTTCTAATCCATTTACAAATACTTTATAAGGAGCAGTTCCTTTTATTATATCTATTGAAGCTTTATTTGAATTTATTGATAACCTTCCAGTTGTACTAACTCCAGAATCTATTTCTATATTGAAACATTGTTCATAATCTGCCCCATCTACAGTAATACAAAAGCTGTATTGATTAGGAGGTAAATTTTCTACCGTTAAATTAGTTGTAAAGTTGTAAGTTACGCTGTTAATTGTAGTTGTGTAATTGTAATTTTCTACAGTAGTAATAATTATTTGACCATTATTACTATTAATACACGTTTCACCAACTGTTTCTACACTAAAATTATTTGATGAAAGAGTAAGACAACCAATTCCATTTACTGTACTTCCTGAAAGTGTATTCGGGCATTCGTCCATGTTATTCATAACACCATCATTGTCATCATCCAGTTGACTATCGGAACAACCAACTGCATTAACACTTTCACCAGTTGATGTATCAGTACATTCGTCCATATTGTTCATTACACCATCATTGTCATCATCTAATTGACTTTCTGAACATCCATTAGCATTGACGCTTTCTTCAGTTGGAGTATCTGGGCAATCATCTATATCATTCATTACACCATCATTATCGTCATCAGTGCCTGCGTCGCATTGCGCTTGAGTTTCAACAAAAATAGAAGTTGAATCAACATCCGTCCAATTGGTAGAGCTATATTGCGCATCATCAACAAAAATGCAAGTCAAATTTGGATTTTCTTCAAAGTGAACATATAAGTTATCAATATTTAGATTATTGCCATTTCTTAAGTCTAATGAACTTAAATTATTTCCATTACAATAAAAGCGATTTAAAATTGTATTTTGAGTTAAGTCTAAATCAGATATTTGATTATACTGAACATACAAATCAGTTAACGACGAATTATTACTTACATCTATAGATGTTAAATTGTTGTTCATTGCAATTATCCAACGAAGTGCACTATTTTGACCAGTGTTTATACTTGCTATCTGATTATAACCACAAAAAAGTCTATATAATTGAGTGTTTTGACTAATGTCAATGCTTGTTAACTGATTATATTCACAGTAAAAAACTTGTAATTGACTAAAATCTTCAATACCTGCTAAGTCTGAAATATTCTTATTTGCAATATTTAAATCTGTTATAGTATTTATATTATTGCTTAAAACATAATCATCTAAAACATCATCATAGCCCAAATCAATTAGAGCTTGTTCAAAATTATCATCTGGCACATAAGTATATGAAGGTAAACCCTCTTTAAACACGCTTATACCAACATCTGTTCCAATCCAAATATTATCATTAGAATCAATTGATATTGAATTAATGTTTTCATTAGGTACAGGTGAATTATTATAATCAAATGTGAGCCAATTTGTGCCATCGAATTTATATAAAAAACGAATACCATTACCTAACCAAAGGTTATTGTTACTATCAATTGCTAATTTCACCCCATCGCTTAAAGATGGTGCATCATGTGACATCCAAGTATTATTATCAAATTCGATTAACTCTGTGGATGAAAAAGGAGTATATCCTGCTAAAACCCAAATTTTATCGTTATTATCTACTTCTACATGTGAAATTGGTTTATCAGGCAAACCAGAATTGGTATGATTGAATACTGTCCAATTAGTATCGTCATACTTTAAAATACCTATCTCATTACCTATCCATTTATTGTTATTAGAGTCTACAGAAATAGAATAAATGATATCACTTAATAAATCTGAATTAGTGGTATTGTATTGAGTAAAGTTTGTTCCATCGTACTTAACTAATCCTCTTGGCTCCCAGTTGTATCCATTAGTAACATGAAACCACAAAACACCATTATCATCTATGACCATATCATTGTTTACACTATCTGAATCTGCAGGAAAATTTGAATTAGATGAATTAAATGTAACCCAATCTATTCCATCAAAATATCCGATACCTTCGTATTTAGTTCCGAACCATATTTTATCATTATCATCAATAGTTAAAGTGGTGATCTCTATAGTTGGCAAATTAGAGTTATTTGGAGTATAAGCAATCCAGCTTGTTCCATCAAATTTTAATATTCCAGTACCCCACACACTACACCAAATATTACCATTGCTATCGTATGCTATACTATTAAAATCATGTGTATCTCTAAGTGTAAACAAAGGAATTGTAAAATCATTATAAACAGGGATTTTTGAGGTGTTAATTACATTCCAATTAGTATCATCAAATATTGCTAATCCATGTCCCGTACCTATTAGTTTATTCCCGTTTGAGTCAAAATTTATTTCCCATACATCATTATGAGGAATACCGGAATTAGAAGTTAAATATTGCGTATAGTTTGTACTATTAATGTATTTAACAACTCCAGTTCCATACGCTTGAACCCCAACTCCACCTGAACCACTATTAATAGTTAGCCATTTAATATCATTCTCATCTAATATCAAGTCGTAAATATTATAATCGGTTAAGTCTGAAACCCAATTGGTATCATCATATTTAATTAAACCTCCTAATGAAGCCAACCACTTTACACCATATGAATCTATCTCTATATCATAAATGGTGTCATCTCCTATATTTGAATTTGTGGTATTGAAAACTTCCCAATTTACGTCGTCATATTTAACCAAGCCACCTCCATGAGTACCTATCCATTTAATATCGTTTTCATCAATAGTTACTGTACTTATTTGTTTGTCAGGTAATCCAGAATTGTTATCATTATAGAGAGTCCAATTAGTCCCATCGTATTTTATTAATCCAGCTCCCATAGTTAATAAACCTGAACTTATCCAAATATTATCATTCGAATCTACGGTTAAAGAATTTATCAATGATAAACTAACGCCTGTATTATTTTCAGTGTATGTTGTCCAATTTGCCCCATCGTATTTAGCTAAACCAGCAGAATCATATAAATCAAGACCTCGATTAGTACCAAACCATAAGTTTCCTGAATTATCTTTTACTATAGATGTTACTTTGTTAGAAGGAAGACCTGAGTTAGATTTGGTAAAG
>RCNE010002077.1_pt1 | contig 10804 bp, 7 predicted proteins | sample 2041361 | NCBI WGS metagenome assembly RCNE01 (sample SAMN09708229, study PRJNA481090) | Marine sediment metagenome, whole genome shotgun sequencing project.
CTGTGCCATCGCAGGAGCGGGGTCCTGTGCCATCGCAGGAGCGGGGTCCTGTGCATTCGCCGGAACAGCCGACAGAATGAAGGCACCCAACACGAGAACGAGCGCACTGAGCGCTCGCGTGATCTTGGTCGGATGGTGCCGTGGAAAGCGAGTTTGAAAACCCATTTCCGCTCCTCATCATTACGGGGAAGGGTGGAGTCGGTAAGACCGTACTGACTGCAGCGCTCGGAACCGAAGCTGCGCAAGGTGGTCGTTCGACACTTGTCGTCGAGCTCGGCGGCCAAAAGCAACTCCCGCCCTTGCTCTGCGAACAGCCAGAGAGTCTGGACACGCCTGGCGCTGACGACATCGTCATGATCAACGAAGTGTTTGGTTGGCAGAGCGTTTCTCCCGACCGTTTGCTGGCTGGCTGGCTGTCTGGACGAAGCATGGGTCTCATTGCTGACCGCCTCGAAAGATCGGGAGCATTGTCGGTTATTGCCTCATCAGTTCCCGGCATCAAAGACGTGTTGCTGCTCGGGCACCTGCGCTCGCTCGTCGATTCAGGCCGCTGGGATCGCATCATCGTCGACGGCCCCGCGTCAGGTCGGGCACGCGAGCTGCTACGTGCGCCTCGTATGGTCGCCGAGGCGGCCAGCGAAGGTCCGATCTTCGATCAAGCCACTCGAGCCCACTCACTCCTCACCGACCGCGACACCTGTGCTGTGCTTCTCGTGACGGTTGCCGAAGAGACCCCAGTCAACGAAACCATCGAAACAGCGTTCGACATCGAGGACGATCCTGGCGTCCGCCTCGCTGGTCTGATCGTGAACCGCCTCTTCCCCATCGATGAACCTCCAGCGAGTTTCGATGATCATGAATTCGGCCCCACGTTGCGCAACCGGTACGCGTCGAACGTCGAACATCTGGCGCGCCTGGACGCTGAACTCCCGGTCCCTCGAATACTCACTCGGGAGAACCCACACGGGGTTGTCACGCCAAGTCACGTCCTCGAATTGCTCGGGGATTCGGCAACAACGTTCAACTCTGAGCCCATGCTCGTCGACGCCGTTCCGCAGTCTGCCCATCAAGAACTCATTCGTTGCCTCGATCGCGATGTCGTGGTCACCGTCGGCACGGGTGGTGTGGGAAAGACGACACTCGGGGCAGCAATTGCATACCAGGCAGCGAGCGCGGGGAGATCGGTTGCGCTCGTGACAATCGATCCGGCAAAACGTTTGGCCGACGCACTCGGGCTCGACCGGCTCGACGACGACCTGCACGATGTCGCTGTGGACGGCGGAGGGCGCCTCCAGGCAACGATGCTCGACCCTGGACGAACCTTCGAACGAGTGATCCGGACACACGCAGAGTCCACAGAACACGCCGATCGAATCTTGGCGTCTCCCCTCGCTGCACAACTGACCGACTCTCTGTCGGGCATGACTGAGTACATGGCGGTCGAACGGCTGTGGGAGCTGCACACCGACCCGACCATCGATCTCGTCGTCGTCGACACTCCACCCTCATCCGATGCGCTTGCGTTCCTCGACGCTCCAACCTTGCTTGCCCGTCTTCTCGACAATCGCATCTACAAACTGCTCGTGCACGGGAAGAAACGATCGCTCGTCAACCGTGCGCTCGGCGGGCTCGTGGGCCAACTCATCGCGACGGTCGGCGGAACCGTCATGCGCGAAGCGGTCGATTTCTTCAAGAGCTTCGAGGGCGTCGAAGAGGGATTCCGAGAACGCGGCGATGCAATGCACGACCTGCTTCGGAGCGACGCCACGGGTTTCATCGTCGTCGCCTCCCCCACCGGAGCATCACTACAAAATGCCGAACATTTCGTCGCTCAGCTCGCTGAGGCCGGCGTGACACCTCAGCTGACGATCGCCAACCGATGTACGCCATCGGTTCGACCAGCAGGGCGCTCCAGAGCAGCGAAAGAAATCATCGATCACCTCCGCGCGAAACGAGTCGCCGAACGAGCAAACATTGCCGCATACGCGAAGGACACGGCACTTCCAATGGTGCTGATCGATGACCTGCCCGCGCCGGTTGCCGATCTCGCAGGTATCCGGACGCTGTCGGTAGCGCTCGGAGGAACAGACTGAGTTCAGCCCTCGCCGAGTGCAGCGAGTGCGTCTTCCAACGACTCGGTCACTGGAACGATTCGATCGAAGCCGGTCGTGTGGAGCAAACGATTCAGACTCGCCGTGGTGCTGACCACGGCCACATCGCCTTCGCTTTCGCGAACTCGACGGATCCCGCCAATCAGCGCGCCAAGCCCTGCCGAATCCATGAATGGAACTTCTGAGAGGTCGATGATCAACCACCGAACGTCTTCGATTCCGGCGAGCGCTTCTCGAAATTCGCCAACCGTGTAGGCGTCGACCTCACCGGTGAGCCGACAGAGGTGGTATCCCTCTCCCTCGTCTGATGACTCGACGTTGATTTCCAGCACGTGGCACCTCGCTTGTACCGCTCAAGCAGATCGGTTGATCTGCAATCGTTCCTACAGCGAATGCAACAGACTATCGCCCTGAGCCGGACACGGCACTTGAACATCCTGCTGCGATGACTTCGAGCAACTGCGATCATCGGTATTCAGTTGGCCTGCGTGCTTGCTACGCTCTCTTCACAATGACCAACGTTCTTCTTGCAACCGACGCCGATTGGCTCTTCGCCGACGTCGCTGCCGCCCTGGGTGGCACACATGACATCCACCGCGTGAAGGAGGGTTCGGCTGTGGCCGCCGCTGTCGGCGAAGTCGACCCCGAACTCGTGATTCTCGATCTCCAGATCGGCAACATGGGTGGTGTTGCCACCTCGCTGTTGATCAAACAAGAAGCCAGGGCCGGCCGTCTTCCCGATGTTCCCGTCCTCCTGCTCCTCGACCGCGAGGCCGACGAGTTTCTTGCGACCACCTCGGATGCGGACGCGTGGGTCACCAAACCGCTGAACTCGCTCGTGCTGCGGCGCGCCGCACAAAAACTGCTCGACGCCTGAGCCTGGCCGCGATCGGCTCGGTTCTCCTATACTTCAGAGTGAAATTCGGGTAGTAGCGCAGCTTGGTAGCGCGCCTCGTTCGGGACGAGGAGGTCGGAGGTTCAAATCCTCTCTACCCGACAGATGTGGGTCACCCCTGCCCGATGCCTGAAATGATCTCGATGATTGTCGTGCCACAGACCTCTTGGGTCATGAACGATGGATCAGCGCCAGCTGAGTCGAAGTCAAAGTCCGATCCGAACTCCTGCTCGAGACAGGCTGCGAGCTCCTCGTCGATGCCGAACTGGTCAAAGATCGACTGCGCAGTCTCCGGGTCGATCTCGAGGCCGTCGAGATCCTCAAGATCGAGGCCCTCGAGATCCTCGAGATCGAGGCCCTCTGGGAGAAGACCGTCGAGTCCAGCTGGCGATTCGACTTCGAGAGCGTTCTCGATGCCACATACATCTTCGAGGTATTCGTCGATTCGATCACTAGCTGCGTCGATTGTTGTCGTGTCGAGCGCGTCCATCTCGGCGCCGAGGTTCTGGTCCAGGAAGTTGTAGTCGTACTTCTTGAGAATCGCTCCCATCTCGCGGATCCCACCGAGCGAGGCCTCGAAGTCGGGCCGAATCTCGTCAGGCGCGATCGATATCACTTCACCAAAAACCTCCTCGGCTTCTTGGAAGAACTCCGGGCCCATCACTGGACCCAGGTTCTCGAAGGGGTCGTTCTCCTCGAACTCGCGAGCCGTCTCACAGAAGTCGCCGCTGTCGTCCCCTGAGAAGTCTTCATCCGATTCGCTCGTAGTCGGCGATTCGGTCGTGTCGGACTCGTCGCTGACCGGCGCGGAAGTGGTCGTGTCGGCTGTCTCGGTGCTGTCGCCGCCACAGGCCGCTGCGGCCAACGTCATCACGATCAGGATTGCCCAAAAACGTTTGATCATCGCTCAATTCCTCTTTCGTGCCTTGTTCGACACTACTTGCATCGGAATATCGGCGATCCGATTGAGTGTCCGTTGCCCAGACCCCCGAGCACCGAGCGACAACCAGCCCTCCCGGATTGAGCCAGTAGCTACGCGTCGAGCCCGACCATTTCGACGTCAGGGCTGATGCGAAGCAGCCGCGCGAAACGTAGGGCACCAAAGACCAGCCCGGCGACAACAATCGACCAAGCAGCGATGATGAGCTGTCCAATGAATTGAGCCACCAGCTCGTCGAGCTCGAGGGCCCGGCCACCAAGTGAACCCACGATGCCTGCTGCTCCGAACGCGGCAACGGCGCCAGCTGGATCATCGATTCTCCACCGCGAAAGGGCGCGCGCCGACACATGGGCGACGGCACCGCCCGTCGCACCCAGAATCATCGCTGCCACCGGCGACACTTCGAGCAGTGCTCCTGATGACGCAACAACACCTGCGAGCAAACCGCGAGTCAGCCCCGTAACCGTGACGCCTCCGTGGCGGCGGATGCCAAGGGCGGCTGCAGCAGCGGCACCCGTACTCGCACCGAGCACGACGGCAAGCCCAGCGTTCGCCACGTCAACTCCCCACCGAGGCTCGGGATACGCCGCCAGTCCCATCGAGCCAGCAACGAAGAACAATGCGCCGGCGCTGACTATCCAGGGCGACCTTCCGGGGATGACACGGACATTGCCGCTCGAACCAATCCACCCGAGTCGAGGGCCGATCACCATGGCGCCCAGCAGAGCGAACCAACCTGACATTGCAAAGACGGTGCCTGCCGACGAGTCCACGAACGCAGCCCCGTTCACTTCGATCGAACCAAGAGTCCCTTGCGAAGTGAGCGCTCGTTGGGCCAACGGCAAAAGGAATCCGCCGGACACGAAGCCGAACACCGCATGGGCGACGAACGTCGTGCGCTCGGCCAATGCAGCCATCACGAGTGACACGAAAAGCACAGACACCGCAAGGAGGAGAACCAACTGCGCCCCCGTTGTCGCTGATTCTGTCGACGCCCGGGCAGAGAGGTCGACTCCGGACAAGAAGAAACCGTGAGACCCAAACCATTCGTTGCCGACGCCCTTGCCAATTGCGTGTCCACAGGCCACAACTCCGAAGACGACACCGACAAAGCCGCCAAGATGACGTGTGGCGCCAGTGGTGACAGTGCGACGCCGGGTCAGCCCTTCGACCACGCCGATCACACCGACGTTCATCACAAGAAGTAGGGATCCGGCGACCAATGCCCACAGAGTGTTGATGTCACGGTCCACGAGCAGGTGAGTAGACCACGTCCACGGCGCACGTGTCCATGTGGAGGATTCTGGTCAAGTACCACCCATTTGTGCCGATTGAAATACGTGGGTTTTCGACAGCGAGATGGGGATCGTCAAACGGACGCGCCAAACCCCGAACGGCCGCGCACCCGACGAAAACTGCTTCGCCGAGTCGCCATTGGCCCACGTCTGGTTCTGTTCATCGCAGTCCCAACGATTGCCCTCATCAGCCTCATTGGTTTTCTGGTCTGGTCCGATGCTCAATCGCTCATCGAACTTCGCCAATTCCGAGCTGTGACCGAGGACGCCTCCGACCTCGTCGAAGCTCGGGCGACGATCCAAGCCGAGCGTCACCAGCTGGTCGATGGAGATCCGGCGACCCCCATCGCCTCCGACACACCGGCGATCGTGCCAGCGTCCTTCGACACCGACGTCCTCACTGCCCTTCGCAATCTCAACGCTGCCTCGGACGTGCTCGGGGATCTGATATCGGCGCGCGACCTCGCCTCGAACCGGCAGCCGGCGCAAGCAGCGGTCATCTACACCGAGCTCATCGACGCATTGGGCGCGACCATCGAAGCTGAGCTCTCGAGCGCTCCCCTCGGTCGAGCTGAACAGCGTCGAAGTGCGTTGCTCGCTCTCTTGGACGCAGAGGAATCATTTCTTCTCGAAGATCTCGAGGCACGGCTGGGAGACGCTGACCCCACAGTGCTCACGCGGCTGCACACCTCGGCATCAGGTGCCCTCGGTCGATTCACGATCAATGCCACCGAAGAGGGCGCGGACGCACTCGAGGCGCTGACCATCTCGCAGGCGTGGCGACAAATCACCCTTTTGCGGTCGCAATACCTCGACCTCCCGTCGGCGGGCCTCGACGAAGAGACATGGAAGCTCGCCGCCGACGTACGGAGATTGAGCCTGGTCGATTTGGTCGATGCAGAGACCACCACGTTGCGAACGTCGATCGCATCGGCCGCCGACAAAGAGCTCGGGCGGCTCCTGCTGCTCACTTCGATCGTGCTTACGGTGCTCGCCCTCGCCGTCTTCGGTGCCACGGCGCTTCGCCGCAGCATCATCGGCCCGCTCTCGATCCTTCGAGCCAACGCCCGCAAGTTGTCGAAGGGCGAATTGGCCCCGATCGCAGACCCAGCATCCGATGAGATCGCCGAAGTAGCGGGCGCATTCTCGTCGCTCGCCACGACGATGGAGAAGATCTGGAAGAACGTCGACGACGTGAGTTCGTCGATCTCGAGCGGCGTCTACACGGATCGAATCGACACAAGCGAACTCGAGGGTGACTGGCTTCGTCTCGCCGACACGATGAACGCCACGTTGTCCACCAGCGAAGCCCATCGCGACAGCGTTCGCGAAGAGCTCGACCGACGTGACGTCATGACCGAGATCTCCAATGCCGCGGTGCTCGCCGAGACCGCACCGGACCTCACCGCTGCCGTCCTTCGCCACCTACCTCGAGCGCTCAGCGGATCGCACGCACATCTCCATGAACACCCCAGTGGTCCGCCACACATCGATCTCGGTGTTGTCTTGGAACCAAGCATCTCGGCGCTCGAAGTTCCGACGTTGACCGATCAGGCTCAACTCGTCGAACTGCGATCTGGGCGAGGCGTGGCCAGCCTGGTCGTTTTCCCCGTTGGTCCACCGGCCGTGCTCGTGCTCGCCTTTGGCGATCTCGAACCTGCGCAACCTGAGCCGCTTGTTTCGCTCATCGAAACAGCCGGGCGAATCCTGGCGCAGGCTCATCGCCGTCAAGAGGCCGAATCCAGCGCCACGCACAGTCGAGAACACGACCTCCTCACCGGCCTACCAAACTCGACTCATCTCCGGCGTTGGTTCCGCGAACAAGACTCGACGACCGTCGGCTGGACGGCGCTTGGCCTCCATCCGCAGCGCCTCGAAGAATTCGACGGCTCGTTCGGTCGAGACGCCCGCGACCTCGTTCTCCGTCGAGTGGCCAAACACCTCGACGGCATCGTGGAACAGACGCTCACCGAACGCGGCGCCACCTGGTCGATGGCACGAATTGGCCAACCCGACTTTGTGGCTCTCGTACCTGAGACGCACGTTTCGGCAGTACTCGACGCAATCGTCGACGGCTTCGCGAACCCACTCGACGTCGATGGCACAAACATCGGGGTGGCGATCACCATTGGTGTCGACCAGATCGATCACAACGATCGAGATCTCACACAGACGTTGGCAAACCTCTCTGCAGCAATCAGGCAGGCTGACGGGCGTGCGACCCAGATCGTCCACTTCGAGTCAAGACATCGCGACGAGGTCAGACGGCGCACACAGCTGGTTGCTTGGCTCGAACAGGCAATTGAAAACCGCGATCTTTCGATTCACTTTCAACCCGTGGTCAACGCAGTCACGACCGAGGTCGAAGGCTACGAATGTTTGATCCGCGGCGAGTTCGATGGCAAACCCGTCTCGCCGGCCGAGTTTGTGCCGATAGCCGAAGAGACGAACCTGATCATGGCAATTGGCGAGTTCGCGCTGCGTGAAGCGTGCGCGGCGCTGCCATTCCTTCCGGGCAAATCGCCGTACGTGGCGGTGAACCTCTCCCCAGTCGAACTGGGCGATCCACATCTTCTCGACCGAATCGACTCGGTGCTCAGCCAATCTGCGGTGGACCGGAGTCGCGTGGTCTTCGAAATCACCGAGGGTGTCGCGACATCGGATGCGGATGTCGACCTACTACATCGCCTCCGCCGCATGGGAGTCAAGATTGCGATCGACGACTTCGGTTCGGGCCAATCGAACCTCTCCTATCTCAACTCGCTTCCGGCACAGATTCTCAAGCTCGATCGAAGCCTCGTGACCCCCATCGTCGACGATGTCGGCGCTGCGGGTGTTGTGCGACGCGCAATCGAAATGGCCCACGACCTCGGCATGACGGTCGTTGGCGAGGGTGTCGAGACCAACGAAGAACTCAACGCCCTAAGGCGGCTTCGCTGCGATCTGATCCAGGGTTGGCTCACGGGCCGCCCGGCACCACTCGACAGTTTCATCCAGATAACCATCGACCGCCCGGTCACCCAGATCAACATGCCGAACGAGGCACGTTGAAGGCCCGCGTCGGTTTCATCTTGCGATTCATCGGCGCTCTTCTTGCCGTGGCGATGATCGCTGTGGCCTGTGGTGACCTGGCGCCTGACTCGCTTGCGTATGCGAGCGATGACGCGGACGTCGCGACCGAGTCGGTGATCAGACTGGCGACACCCCGAATCCGCGGGCTCGAGCGTGCCATCGCTGACTGGGAACGCGAACACCCAACAGCACGAGTCGAGATCGTGGTCCGGAGTATGGATGACCATCACCGCTCGGTCCTTGACGATGCCGGTGCTGGCGGCTTGTTCGACATCGTGGGATTCGACGCGGTGTACGGACCCGACATTCGCGAACGTCCCGAACTGTTCGTCGATCTGTCAACCTTTCCCGGTGACCGGGCCCAGTACAAATTTCTCGAGTCGCGTTGGAATGAGGGCATAGGTGACGACGGTCGACTGATCGGGTTGCCGCTCGATGTCGACAGCACGGCCCTCGCTGTTCGAACAGACCTCGTCGATGCCTCCATCATTCGTCGTCTCGAAGCCGCAGAAACCTGGTGTGATGTGCTTCTCGTTGGTGACCAATTTTCTGGCGAAACAGACGTTGCCTTCCTGCCCGATGGAGATGAGCTGTTCACCGCAATGCTCTCGCAGAACCGCCTGTCTTTCATCGATGAAGGCGGGCAACTCATCGCCACCGAAAGCGCCGCTCTCGAAACTGCGTGGGACTTGACGATGATCGCCATCGGTGCCGAGCCGTTGCATGGGAACACGTGCCCGAGCGAGACCGACATCGGCCGGATCGCTCGCAACCTCGCTCAAGAGGGAACCACGTGGCGAGACGAGCTCCGAGATGATGGATTCGCTGCGGTACTCGCCAACTACTCCGACCTTCGAAACATCGCAGTGGCGGCGCCCGATACTGCGGGCGATTGGACGATCGTCGAACTCCCCGGAGAAGCCGGAGCAAGCTCGGGAGGGATCCACCTCGCGCTGTCGAACGATTCGACACACCCAGAGCTCGCATTCGACCTGATCTCGTACCTCGCAGACCCGACGATTCAACAGGATGTGTTCGCGAATGGGTCCGGCCCGTTCCCCTCAGCGTCGATCCTTTATGACCACCCCACGATCACGTCATACTCCGATCCGTTCTTCGGTGACGCCGCGATCGGCGCAATCTTCTCGTCGACTGCGCAACGACGTCCCACAGAGTTGGCGGAGCCACTTCGACGGATTGCGATCGAACAATTCGTGAGCGCGTTGAACCGAGTCGAGGTCGGCGACCAAGACCCTGCTGAGGCTTGGGAGCAAGTCCTCTGGCAGATCGAGCAGTTCCTCGGCTGAGTGCACACCTGCCGACGGGTAGGAACTAGATTCGGACCCATGAAAACCTCGCGCGTCTCTCCGCAGCGTCTCGTGCTCGGAATCGGCATTGCTGTCGCAACCTTCACCGCTCTCTCCGGCGTCGCCGCTGAAGTCTTCGCCTTTAAATCCGAGAGCGAAATTCATCGAACGGTGTTCGCAAACATTCCCGACTCGATTCGCCTCGCGTTCTACACACTGCTGCCGGTCATGATCGTGTACGGAGCCTGGGTTTTTTCGCTCCGTATCAAGAACTGGCAGCGAGGCGGACCAGACAACCGCGCCACGACCACAAAGAACGCGAAGACGCGGCTCGCGGATTTCCGAGCCGGCGTGTACATGCGAACCCTCCTTCGCGAGCCGGCGGCTGGCGTCATGCATTCGATGATGTACTTCAGCTTCGTGGTCCTGCTCGGCGTAACCACGGTGCTCGAGATCGACCATCAGATGCCGACTGCACTCAAGTTCCTCCACGGCGGCACCTACAAGGGTTACGCAATGGTCGGCGACTTCGCCGGCCTCATCTTCACAATTTCAATCGTGTGGGCGATCCTGCGACGTTATGGGCCACGGGCCATGCGGCCATACCGGATCCGCGTCAAGAGCAAACCCGAACATGCGGTGATCCTCGGTACGTTCCTGGCGATTGCGGTCACTGGCTTCGGCGCCGAGATGTTCCGCATAGCCCTCAACGGCATGCCCGAGTACGAGAAGTGGTCATTCGTTGGTTACCCGCTCGCAACGCTCGTCGAGAACAACGACTCGCTCGCTGGATGGCACCAAGCCTGGTGGATCGGCCACGTCCTCAGCTTCGTGGGATTCCTGATTCTTTTGCCGATCACGATGCTCCGTCACATCTTTACCTCGCCGCTCAACATGTACCTGAAGGACAAGGACCGCCCAAAGGGTGCAATGAAGGCAATGCCAAACCTGATGGAGACCGAGCTTGAGACGTTCGGTGCATCGAAGATCGAGGACTTCACCTGGAAACAACTGCTCGATACCGACTCGTGCACCATGTGCGGTCGCTGCACGAGCGTCTGTCCAGCAAACGCGACCGGCAAACCCCTCGACCCGCGCGAAATCGTCCTCAAGGTCGGCGAGGTTATGGCTCGCACCGGCGACCCTCAGGTCTCCCCTCCCTTCGGCGTCGACGCCGAGATCAC